>JAAUXT010112875.1_pt1 | contig 50419 bp, 44 predicted proteins | sample 7278171 | NCBI WGS metagenome assembly JAAUXT01 (sample SAMN14350112, study PRJNA611818) | marine sediment metagenome | isolation source: surface marine sediment (1.8m) | place: French Polynesia: Moorea | collected 2018-08
CCCCACCCCACCCCCTGCGCTTCCGCGACCATCAGGGTTTCCGCCTCGGAACTTCTTGTTCACAAGTTGACATGGGACGTTGCTTTTTATTTTGTCGGTGCTCCTGTCGAAAGCGGCAAAAATATAATGCCGTCATTGTTTGTATCCGTAATTCAGTCCGACAATCGGTCGCGGCGCGTGACGCATCGCAACTTCCGGCCTTCACTTCCGGTAGAACAAAATGGCTGAGCCAGACCTTTACCAAATTTTGGGTGTTACTCGCGGTGCCAGCGATTCTGAAATCAAAAAGGTATATTTTATCTTTAAATGTTCAAGATTATAGTTATCTGAGTTCAATTTCATTGTGAAGAAGAGTGTCGAAGGAAGAAAAAGACACCAAATTCGGTTGGGAACCTTCTTGGGACATGTGCGTTTTTGTTCGAATTGCTTCGTCATTGAAGTCGTTTAAAATCTGAGATTTTATCAGCGTTGCTTGAATGATCCGAAAGGATGAGATGTATATTTGTCTTGTTAGTCAGTAGAAAAGGCAAGTTCAATCCAGATCAGAAAGCGAAAGAAAGTTCAATCTTGTGTGGTTGCTAACTGATCGGACTCTTTCTAGAACATGCAGTCCGAATTTCGTTTTTCAATTTGTTCCTCATTGTGAGCGAAAGCCTATGCACGGGCAGAGTTTGAACTGACACGTAGTAGGTGCCCATCCAGCTTGATTCGGGTCAAACGAACTTGGCGAAACGCTTTGCCTCGAATCGCTTGCCGGTGGTTCTGGTCAACCTGAAAACCAGATTGTATGTGGAGTGACCCGGGCGGGCTCAAATGTAGAAAACCACTGACCTACGAGATAGATGAACGTTCAACGCCAGTCGGATGACTAATGTGCGGAAGCATTGGTTTCGGACAGGCGCAAACACAGTAAAATAGTTGATCACTTGATCAATCACACTGGCTGCAAGGGGTGATCGATTCTGAACACATGCCATGATGATCAATCGTTATGTTATTTCTTGTTTTAAAAAGCTGAATGCTTCCACTTCTACTATATCAGCCATTTTCCAGAAAGAGAGGGAAAAACCCTTGATCACGTGACCTCCTGGGGGGAGGCATGCTGGGTAATCCCAGCAAAATAGCAGAATTTTGGTATTAAGCATCTATTCCCTGTCTAATGTATATAATAGATCTGGAACTAGATCTCGTGTGGACGGCGTGGCCCCACTATTGGATGGAGGGTACGTGATGGTTCGCAAAGCAACTTAGTTTTATCTTTGCAGGCGTATCACAAACTCGCGAAAACCTACCATCCAGACAAAAATCCAGAGGCTGGCGACAGAGTAAGTCTATGTATTTCACATAAATTCAGTTGAGTGTCCTGCGTTCTTTGCAATCATCGTTGCACAACTGGCATTCTTTGTCTCTCGTGTGCGCACGTGGTACCAGGAGCAGGCATCAAAATATCTGGTTTTGCAGTTCAAAGAAATCAGCTTCGCGTACGAAGTCCTGTCCAACCCGGAGAAAAGGGAAACTTACGACAGACATGGGCTTCAAGGTCTCAAAGAAGGAACAGGGCTTGGAGGTAAAAGGGCTCGTTCTTTCGCTCGCTTTTATTGACACACTTCATGTGACACAGTACTGCGTAGTTTGTGAATTATTCGATCGCAAAAATTTGAGTTCAAGCTCCAAGCTACATTGTCGTGTGTTGCCTTGCAGACTTCCCGGGTGATATGTTTGGAGATTTGTTCGGAGGTCTCTTCGGTGGGCGAGGCGGCCACCCATTCGCTTTCGGGGGTTTTGGTGGAGGCCGCGGCAGCAGGCGACGGCAAAAGGGCGAAGACATGTACCATCCACACAAGTGCGTTTTGTTTGGTTGTTCTTGCTTTTGAATGTGCAAAAGCGGAGAAACCGTTTGTTAGATGAGCAACTACCCACACACACATTCGCAATCCTATTTTGTGCATTTCCAGAGTTTCCTTAGAAGATTTGTACAACGGCAAAACTTCAAAGTTGCAACTTACAAGAACTGTCATTTGCAAGAAATGCAAAGGGTAAGCGATTGAACTCGTGCAATCTGAAAATTGTCCTGATACATGGGCTGGTTTACGACGAAAGGCTGTTGTTTTCAGGCAAGGTGGGAAACCCGGGAGCACTGCTCGCTGCAACGTGTGCAACGGACGGGGCATCAAAGTGACGATGCGGCAGCTCGGGCCCGGCATGGTGCAGCAGTTGCAGTCTGTGTGTCCGGAGTGTCGAGGGGAAGGTACGTACCGCCACGAGTCCCACAGCTTCTACTGTTGAGAAATTCAACAGATGAATGTCCAGCAGAGAACTGGAAATGAAGACTCGAAAATAATTACCGGTACACATTTTGTTACAGGTGAAATGATAGCAGAAAAAGACAAGTGCAAAGAATGTAAAGGAAGAAAGGTGACGCAAGAAACCAAAATTATTGAAGTGCACGTGGACAAAGGCATGCAAAACGGACAGAAGATTCCCTTCCGAGGAGAAGGCGATCAGATGGTAGGAAACCTTTTCTATTGAAAACAAAAGTTGCCGTCTGAACCTTCGTTTTCACACCAAGAGATGAGTGTGAGTTTCAACAGCGGACAGTCGGAAAGGCGACACAGTGAGACGGAAAACGGCATTGCACCGTCCAATCTTTTTCAGCCTGGAGTCGAAGCCGGCGATGTGATAATAGTTCTGCAAGAGAAGGAACATGACACGTTCACCCGGAAAGGCTCTGACCTTTTCTGCACGTACAACATCGGGCTCACCGAGGCGCTGTGCGGCTTCGAGTTCACGATGAAGCAGTTGGACGGACGGGATCTGGTCATCAAAAACCCGCGCGGCCAAGTCATACAGCCTGGTGAGTCGTCATGTCAAGAGTTGTTCAGTGCAAAAATCGAGCATCTTGTGTGATTAGTCGGTTTCTTCAACTGGCCAAAGAGCGGAGCAGTTTGCGCTGTGGGGAACACTTTTCCGTGTGCCGTTTCAGGTTCGATGAGGTGTGTGTACGGGGAGGGCATGCCAATCTACCGCAACCCCTTCGAGAAAGGAAACCTGTACATCAAGTTCGAGCTCACATTCCCACCAAACCAGTTTGCTGATGAAAAGAAGTTGAAGGTGAGTTGAGCACAGGCGAGCAAGATGTCAACAGTGGTGATGAAATACCGCGACCTTTGATACGTCGTTGAATCGCCTCACCTTGCCAACGGTCTAACTATCGCCTCAGTCTGAAAAGCAAACGCCGTGTCACGTGAGAGATACACGGAAAACATTGTGTTATGATGAAATGATCCCAGTCGGAGGCGTCCAACAACTTCAACTCTGACCCGCTTTTGTTTCCGCCTCAGTCACTGGAGGCGCTGTTGCCCCCGCGGCCCAAAGTGTCGATCCCGACGGGCGAGAACGTGGAGGAGGTGTCGCTGATGGAGTTCGACCCGCGGGAGACGCGCGGGCGCGGCGGCCGCGAGGCGTACCACGAGGACAGCGACGACGAGCTCGGCGGCCCGGGCGGACAGCGGGTACAATGCGCGCACCAGTAGCGCCCACTATCGGGCGCGCAGACGCGCGTGCGCATGACTCTAGGCAAATCATTTTTCTTTCAGTCAGCGTGGGATTTTGCTGATGCAACAAAGGGGAGCAGGCACAGATACAAATATGTAGGCAATGTGTTGTTTTTCTCAAGTTGTCTCCAGGACGTGACTTTTCAGGGCATGTAGACGTAGTTTTCGCGCTGCGTGTCCTTTGCGCTGATTTTCTCAGTGGAAACAGGACATGGGGGGGGGGGGCTGTTTGATTTGATTTCGTTCTCCTCCTTTGATTGGTTACACGTTTCTTGATGTGCATTCGTTCAAGCCATTTCTGAAAGAGCCGCGTCTTCCTTTGTCATCCCAAAGTCAAGGCAGAGACATCTTTCTTGCTGGCATGAGAAAGACTGGTCGTTGCAAACAGCGACATCAACGTGTGGATGTGTGCGTCACGTTGTGCTCCGTGAAATTGCCGTTGTCATCGCTTCGCATCAGAAACGCAACACTTCGCTGAACGCAGCACTGCGCAACAAAAGCAAACTTGCTTCACAATTTTGTACCGAAGCACTTCATGTACATGTTCGCACTTCTGCTGCGGGATCAAGGGATGATTGGTTTCTGTCTTTCGGTTTTTCGTGATGCAGACTGTTCTTTTGATTTGTTTGGGATTTTTCACTTCAGTTGTTGTTTCGTGTTCGAGATAGTTGAATCTGTGCCCGATCGAACAGTTCAGAGGAACATTTTTATTGATTGTAAAAATAAGTTTGTACAGTGTAACATACTCCATCCGCGTAAACTGTAATGAACTGGAATTATTACATAAATTTCGAAACACAGCAGGGCTTGGTTGTTCTTGTGAAGTTTACTCTCATAAACCCTGCCAGCCTGAGTAAGTTGCTGGACAGCGTCCACAACAAATCTGTGTGGACGTGAACCAAATTTCAATGTGGATGTGTCTGCTTGTGCGTCTGTTCAATGAACACAAACACGAAACGTATCCGGTGTGAATCGAGTCTCTGCAGATAACGCAGAACACTCAATTTCCATTGGAAAACCAGGTGCCAAATCAGCCATTGACAGCAGTCCACTGGAAGATACGAGCGTGATCAGGGAGAAAACACATGGCCTTGTAGATTCTACTGCTGCTGATTCACCAAGAGAGCAAAAGGAAGATCCCACAAATTCTCTCCGCATTGATCACAACTCGAACACCATTTCATGTCCTCCATTTGTAAGTATTTTCTGATGGTGGTGGGTAGAGGCAGCAACGCCAGCGCGTGCGGACACGAGAATCCCAAGCGTCTCCTGATCACCACTCTGCACGCCGCCTTCAGTTTCCACGGCCGGTTCACGACATCGCGAAAGAGTCGCGCACAGTCCTGGTTCTCCACGATTTTCAAAGTCGGTGCCGGCAAACAGGCCATTCCGGATTGACGTCCGAGCAGGTACAGGTGAGCGTGGCGCCTGCGAAAGAGAACACGTATTGGAAAAGTGCAAAGGAACAAGAAAAATACACCCGTCTGCACGGATAGAAATGTCAAGAGTTTGGTTCTGCCATTTGAGAAGGTGCGTCAAAGCTGTTTTCAGCGCGAGAGCTACTCACATGAAGAATGCTCGAGTGTACGCTGGGTTCACCTCGTGTTGAGGATGAGAGAGCAACAACTGCGCAACGACAGCGATGGGCTGTTCGTCCACAATAACGCGCTGCAGCAAATTCAGACTGAAACACGAGAACACAGGCATCAGCCCCCTCGAACTCACCAATTTAGACTTCACATGAGGTTGATCTTGTGAGTAAATAACCTGTGCAATAAGACCCGTTGTCTGGCGCCCTCCAGAAGAAGCAGCTCGATGATCTTCGGGTTCTTCCCGTCAGCGACCAGATCCACAATGCCGTCGTTCCTCCCTTCCTCCGGACCTTCGTCACGCAGTCTGGCTCCGGCTTCGGAAGAGGAATTGTGGCCTCATTTGAGTACAAAAGTCACTCTTTCCACACAAAATTCAGGACTTTCACTCAGGTACCTTCGATGAGTAAACGAATTGCAGCGAAGTTGTGTTCGATAGCGGCCAGTCTGATGGGTGAAACGCCGTACACGTCTGCGTCATGAATGTTACATCCCTGCAAGATCATCCACTTCGCCAATTGTTGGTTCCCTGAGAAGAGCAGAATCACAAAGAAAGAACGCGTGACACTTTGCTGCAGTGTAGATACAGGGTGTAGTGAGACAAAACTGCACAGGCACTTGGAATTGCCGTTGAACTAACCTTTCAATATTGTGTCATAAAATGGCGTTACTCCGTGTTGGTTCTTGACATCAAGCTGTGCCCCACGCTCAACAAGCGCCTGCAACGGCACGGCAAACATAAACACATAAACACACACACACACACACATACATACACACACAAATGGGGGGAGGCGCAAATCTGGCGAAAGCAGCAGTGCAACATCGTCACGTCAAGGTGTTTACTCGTATGTTTACCTGCAAAATGTCCAGATTTCCGAGCTTTGCAGCAACATGAGCCGGGGTGTCCGAGTTCCACGCTCTTCGACCGTTCGGATCACAGTGGCGCTCCAGGAGAAGCTTCACCATTTCTACGCTGCAGCTGCTCTCGTTTCGCAGGGCCAGGTGCAGCAGAGGATCCGCATCGCCCGCCGAGTCGGAAACATCCACACTGGCACCTGAAAAGCGAAACTCACAGAGCTTGACAAAGCAAGAACTGATATCTGTCCAATGGACACAGTGATTGGGAATGGAATGGCATGGCACGTGGAAGTGAATGTGTGTGCGGGCGGGCGTGGGGTGTGGTGCTGCATGGAAGCCAGCACAACACTCATCAGGCTACGATCACAAACCAGAGGACAGTCAACTGGTCCAGAAGTGTCAAATTTGGTTTCTTCACACGTTGCTTGCCACCCACCTGCATTGAGCAGAATTTTCACAACTTCGATGTGACCACCTTTCACAGCCAGCCTCAGTGGAGTTGTTCTCCATCTGGACGCAATCTTGTTCGGATCCGCGAGTCCCAACTTGAGCAGCAGATTACATATCTCAGTTCTGTTCGTCATTGCAGCTGTGAACAAAGGCGGCAGCCCCCTCACACCTTTGTACATGTCGATCTCATCCATGTGATTTTGAAGCAGGCTTTCCACCTCGGAAACGTTGTTGTTGAGAACAGCCTCAGTGAGTCGAACTTCGTATTCATTGCCGGTGTCTTGTAACTTTTTGGGCACGTACACTGCCCTCCTGTCCTCCAGCAGTTTTTGAAACTCCATTTGGTGCACCTCAAACTCCGGTTGCAGCACAGTTGTTGACATCCATCAAATTGGACAAAGCGAAAACCTGTCACGAAATGGAAATTGTTGCCCGACGGTGCCAGACAAAGTCAACAGCTTTGTGAAAGCAGAAAAACAACTGTTCACCTTTCACTGCAGATGACTCATGTCAAAACCACTGATCACACCCTGGGATGAACAGCTGAAATAAGATTGAACTTTCTTCTGTTGACAAAAATATTTCAGGACCGGAAGTAAACAAAACCACGTGGTGGTGATGTCATCTGGTCTGGAGACCTACGCGAAGTAAGGGCGAAAACAAGTGACTGGTTGATTGTTGTTGACAGATTTTTTTTTCAAAACAATTTTGGTGTTCTCAAAAACTTACTCCAAGTGCAGTAATTATAAAAAGCAATTTATTCTGATCTTGTTTGCATGGCAAATAGCCTTTCTATGTTGGTTATATCGAACGACATAAATCAAACTCGAAGCACACGGCAATTCTAATTCAGTTCTCATGTCTTAGCTTGCAAAGGCCAATTAGTGTGTGAGCATGAAACGAAAAAAGAAGTTGAAGAATTGCTGCAAACAGTAAATTTTTCGAATTCGAACGACACCCTTTTCTACGCAACGATCAGACCATTGAATCGGACAAGACTATCCTGGCTTCTAAGATGGCGCCGGTGAAAAACGGCAAGAGTGAAGGGGAGAATATTTTGAATGGAAATGGAGATGAAAATGAAGAAAGTAACATTTGGTAAGGGACCATTTCTTAATGTAAATTGCATTTTATCATCAGGCTGACTTTGAAGGCGATCATCCAAACAAAACGATGAAAAACGGCGGTCGAGATGGGTCCGTTTTGCAGCAGGAAATGACAGCTAACTTGCAGATGTGCAGTTTCCCCCTCCTTCCCAAGATCAGGTTTCATCTTGACTTGTCCTCATGACGACCTCAGTTTCTTTTGTCAACAAAAGTTCAGTGTTGGGTCAGGAACCAGTCGTTGATCCGCGAAATGATCTTGACGATTGTATGCACGTTGATGTGCCTCCAGCACAAGTCATTTGATGACACCGGAAGTCTGGAAATAGATCTTTGCTCACAACAACAGCGACTTTCAGCAAACTTCAAATTTTGTCGCTTTGCGCCAATCTTACAGACTCGCACTTTTGACACGGTTGTAAGCGCAAAGCTAATTTTCACACGAAGCTGTCATGTGATCTCGACTATTGACACTGATTTCCTGGTCAGAGAAAAAACATCTGGACTTGTTTGTAGCGGGGAATCTAGGCACGAACCAAGTGTGGTGCGAAGCGACAGTGGGTTTGATGCAGTCACTGAGGTGATGTCTGTACGAGCGTATGCGTGTGTGTACAGACATCGCGAGGGGACTCTCCCAAAATTTTTGTGGGCTTTCGTAGGGGCTGGTGTTCAAGTCCCACAATCAGGGGTCTGGTGCTATTTTGTTGCATCCGTCTTTGCACTGGTCTACACCATCCGATTGTTGCTTCACAGGGCTGGAATCCTCAACGAAGTGCATTCGAGTTCCTCTTCTGGGCTGCCATCCAGCAAGTCCTTGCTCGTGTTAGGTAAAGTTCTGTTTTTAGTTTGTGATCATTCAGGTTGAAGAATGTTGCGCGCTGTGCACAGTGTGAAAAAATGAAATAGAAGAAGATTGCGAAAATCAGCCACATGTTCCTTTATGCCCTGGTGCACAGTCAGTTGGAAGCTCAAATGTTTGCCGCAGGTGACAATGAAAGTGGAAAAACGTCACTCGTGGAGCGTTTGCAAAGCGTGGACGATTCAAGACGGGGTTACGGCTTGGAATATCGCTACATAGATGTAAAAGACGAATACAGAGACGGTGGGTGTCATTTGAAGCTGTCCCGGTTGCAAGCCTGTGATCTTGAAAAACGTTTGGCGGGAGAAATTTTGTCACGTTTCATTCCAAGCCCATTGTCAAGGGGTCAGAGGTTTTCACTCGTTTTTGTTTCAGACAACACTCGTCTCGGGGTGTCAATACTGGACGGAGATCCTCACCACACGGGACTTCTCAAATTCGCTCTGACAAAAGAGAATTTCGCCGACACCCTGGTGATGCTGGTTGTGTCCATGTCAGAGCCGTGGGCCGTACTTGAAAACATACAGAAATGGACACAAATACTGCAAGACCACATAAACAAGTTGAAAATTTCTCCAGAGGAAATGCACGAGTACGAGCAAAGTTGTGAGTATCTTGACGAGTGGCTTGTTATGTTGGCCTGAAGAAACTTGCGTGAAGACGTGCGACTGACCACGACGAATGAACCTCACTTTTCCTTCAGTGGTGCGGCAGTTCCAAGAGTACACAGAGCCGATGGAAGGAAGCACAACGAGCAACGCTCCGCGGCGGACGCACCCGAACCCTCTCCACCCCGCCGCCTCGGCAGTGGACGACGACAAAGTATTACTGCCACTCGGAGAAACGACGCTGTCGAACAACCTAGGAATTCCAGTCATAGTTGTAGTAACAAAAGTGAGTGAAACACTTCTTTGTTTGTTTTCTGTGTCTGTAACGGCTTGTGATTGTCACTTTCAAAGCAACTCACCGGAGGTTTTTTGACGCTTTCAGAGTGACGCAATCTCAACGTTAGAAAAAGAACACGAGTACAGAGAGGAGCATTTCGACTTCGTGCAACAGCACATCAGGAAATTCTGCCTCAACCGTATCCTTTCTCAGCACAATTTACGTTGTCGCTTTTGAGTTGAACGTGTTCATATTTTGTGCCAGGTATGCGATATTGTTACAACGCAGTCTTGTGTTTGAATCCTTGACCGATGATTCAGACGGAGCAGGGTTGTTCTACACGTCTGTGAAAGAAAACAAAAACTGTGACTTGTTGATGAAATACATTGTACATAGAATCTATGGCTTCCCGTTTATGCAGCAAGCGTATGTGGTGGAAAGAGATGCCGTCTTCGTGTGAGTATTTTCTCTTTTCACAAGTATTATGTCGCAACACCGAAAGTTGTTGATTGAAACAGCGGCGGATTTCTTTCGGAGAAGATAGACACTTGGTGCTCACCAGTCGAGACAGGCAAATTTCCATTTTGTTTTCTGGAAAAGAAATCCAGACATCAGCATCGCGTGTCTGGGTAATAAAGGGTTGGAACGCAGTTCTCCTGTGGCGTACTTATGAATATGGACGAGGAAATGTAATTGTGCGATGTCTGTGCACAAAAAGTAGTGAGACAGCTGTGCTTCGAGCTGTTAACGTGTAGGAAGGTTGATTCTGTGTACATCTAGGGCCTGGTCTGTTTGTTATTGATTGAATACCTTTATTTTGAGTGTATTGCTGTGTAAATAGAAATCAGTTTTCAATTGAGCTCAGTTTCCACACAGAGACAGAATTTGCGTCGGCAGTTTTTAAAACACGATTTTCGTGACAAAATTTCTCTCAAATGTTTTCGGTTTCGTTTTGAAATTCGCAGCAAACAGCTTTTGACATTTGACAACAGTATAATCCTCCTTGTACTGAGCAGTGTGTCGTGTGCGAACGTCCATTAAACTTTGAGGCCAAAGTACCGGCAGACCAGCGAACAGTGACCCTGTGATGTTCGCACTGAGTGTGTCAGGGACTGATCCAGAATTTGGTTGTGAGGGCAAGGGAACCAAATGGCTTGTCTAAACTCTCCCTTTTCAATGTCGCTTCCAACAGGAAAATCCTGAGGCCAGAGGGGCCTGTCTTCAGTGACTTTTCCTCCCTTCCTCGTCCACATTCGAAACACTTTGCAGGGACACTTCATTTGCTCTTTGTTGTGAAGCTAATTGAGCTGCTTTGTTGCTTGCAGTCCGACGGGCTGGGACAACGAGAAGAAGATCAGCATCCTGTTCGAGAGCATGACGAGCATGAAGCCCGACGACGCTTTCGAGGACATCATCGTCAAACCCATCGTCAGGAAGGTCAGTCAGGGACACCATCCATTAATCTGTCTGTATTGTACTACATTCCTCAATCCCAGCTGCCCTGGCAGTGTTGGGGCAACGGTCCGATTTTTCGAGGGACGACCATTCTACCCGTGCAAAAAAGATCCGGGGGGGGGGGAATCAGTGGGAGAGAAGGGAAGAGACTGGCATTGAGATTCGCATTCAGGTGATGAGAAAGTCTCTGGTTCAGTGAAAACTTTGAAAGTCAGATCAGAAACTGACTCAGTTTTGTCGCAACCTCAGTTTAGTTGGAGTCATTTCGTTGAAAGCCACCATTTCTCAAAGTGACAGCTGGCCTTGTGAGACGACGTGCAAGCGACAGTGTTTGGTGAAGCCGCTCTGCTGACTCGATGTTGTTTCTGCTCGCAGACGATCCAACGAGACGCGGAGATGACGGCAGAAGACGAGCAGGTCTTCCTCATGCGGCAACAGACGCAGCTCAGCAAGCAGCCTCCGGCCGGCGGCGCCAGACAAGTACGGCTTGTTTCTCACGCGTCTCGTCCCCGAATCGCTGCGCCGTCCGTTGTTTCGCACAACGCCCGTGTAACGCATTCATGTTGCGCTGTCCCAATGTTGAATTGGTTGTTACCAATTTCTGGTGATGACTTTCAAAAACGGCGCCCGTGTGTAACTTGCCATCGTTTGGGTGTCTCCTTTTGCAGTATTCATGTGCACTTGCCTTATTGTTCCCATTGACTTGTGTGCAGGAGGGCGCGTCTCCGATGCGGCCGCAGGGCAGCATACAGAAGCCGGGGGCGTCGCCGCGGGTCTCCACCGGCTCCCCCGCCGTCGCCGGCATGACCGGCTCGCCGAAAAAGGTTCGTACCGCCGTCCCCTTCTGACCCAGATTCACAGCTGCCAATGTCAAATCTTGGGACCAGATTTGAAGGAACATGACACAACAGTGAATGAGAAATCTGAATTTCTTCAGTGCGCTTTGATGACTCTGTGTCGGTGAGGAAGCAAAAGAATCGATCCCCAAAATAGACGCAGTCAGGAATATTCGGTGAGCGCAAATGTGTTATTTTCAGCCTCTCGTCGATCCGACCAAAGGAGGCAACACGAGCGAGGGTGTGCTCGCCAACTTCTTCAACAGTCTACTGAGCAAGAAGCCGGCGACCCCTGGTGCGCCCGGAGCTCCGGGACCCACAGGAACGACGCCGCCTAGCGGCGCGCGGACAGGTCAGTGCGCCAAGGTCAAGACAAGGCCGTGTTCGATTCGGCGCACTGGAGCGCTCTGAGAGCACCTTTTCTTCCATTGTGCCCAACGAGCGCACTGGTGCGCCGAATCGAACGCAGCCAACAGCGTCAAAGAAAACGTGGCAAATAGGGCTTCCGGTTTTGCACTGGAGCGAAGTCGCGCATCGCATTGATTCACTGAACACGGCGGTTCACAACCCCAGACACGATTCAGTTGCCGCATGTTGCCATTTACGAATCATTTTTCATTTGTAGCAGAGGAAAACCGTTCGTATATTTTCATGTTTTACCAATAGATGTGTTTCTGCACAACAATGACACTCGTTTGTAGTTAGTCTGGCGTGACACTGTGTTCGTTCATTTGATTTCCACTTGGAGCAGCTGTTCGGTTCGTCACGAACCGAGCAGGAGATTTTTTGGTGCAGACGGGGCAATTTTGCAGAATTATCCCCCGACCCAGTTTCTTTCGTTAGATTTGCTCTTGTGACTAAAGAAGAGCTTTATCCTACCATTGAGTTTGGTATTTTGGAAACTCCACGTGCAAAGGCGAAGTTGGTTTTTCTCGAGAGATAGTGGCGGTTCGAATGTTAATTGATGTGTTCTTCTTTACCCTGTGTAGGGGAGGAGAATGATATCAACTCTCATTGAGTGAGTCCCGATGAGGGCGAAGGTAGAGATAGCAGTGTCTTTCTATTGCAAGCCGCCTCGTGCTCGCCACAGAAGAGCCACTGCTAATTCCCTCGCTTTGTGCTTCAGATTCACGGGGCAAAACTTTGCCGCCCTGACATCACAAAGCGCAATGATTTTGTTCGTGTAGTGGATTTGTCTTTTTGAGTATCGCTTGAACACCCGAGAAGTGCGTTTGTCTCTTCCGAGCTTTGGTTTCCGCAGCAGTTTCTCACTTCCGGTTCTCACGCTGTGTTTCCTCTCAGTACTGCTCACGACAGCTAATAGCCTGCGGTTGAGAAATGAGAGTGAGATCCAACATTTTGTTGTGTACAAACCACGATTTTGATGTGTGGCAGACTTTTTACTGACGTCGGTTTTGTTTGGCAACGCGCTAACCGCATGCAAGTGTGCGAGAAAAGGATGTTTGTCGAGCGCGAAAAGTTCGAATTTCCAGGTTGAAACAATTCTTATGTTGGTCCAGCTTTGGTCGCTTCAGTTTTTCATTTTTTGGAGGTGAAGGATCAGGTTGAGTTCTTTCAGTGGAGCTGACAGTTTTTGGTTTTGGTTGCAGAACGGCCGACAGCGGTGAGCCGGGACGCGGCGGCCGAGCTACACCGCATGACGCGAGAACGAAAACCCGTTACAACTCCGAACAGCACCAACGCCGCTTCCTGAACCTAGTCACAACCAGCCAATCAGCGTTCTCGTCGGAACTGCGCCTGCGTCCGCGCAGGCGCGAAGTCCCTGTTCGTTCTCAAGCCCTCTGCGTCAAGGAACTAACCACAGGACTGGGATGCTGAGACGTCGCCTGGTGACGTTGTAACTCCTGATGACGTCACAGCTCCCTTGGTGACGTCACTGCTCCTCGCTGCCAAAGTATTTTTGTCCGGAAATTGACCTCGGAAATGTGAGGATGCGGTCTGCTCATCCCAGTGTTCTTCCCCAGTTACAGGATGGAATTACGGCAAGAAAACTCATCAGCCACGAAGTTTTCACCTCCAAGCTTCGAACTCCCAAGTCTAGTGACCAGACGCAAGTGCGACCAAGTAGTCTGCTTCAGTTATGATGACGTTGACATATCACTAGCACAGTCCACTTTGCCCTGTTAAGTTGACGCTTGTATTCCAAGATTTTCCGGCTTTCACAGGGTGAAAGGGTGTGTCTTTGAGGTGGTATCATTTGCAAAGCGTTTTATCAAAAATGCCTGAGTGCCATTATGTTGCATTGCAAGAAAGTCCCAGTCCAAGGTGAAGCTGGCAGTGACGCGGTAGATTCGCTGTGTGGAAATTGCTGAAGCCTGCGTCAGAAGCGAAACGTGAACACAAGCAAATGTGACAGACTGTGGAGGGTGATGCAACCTTGTCATTCGCACTGCAACCGTGCATTTGTGCGTGCGATCACGGCGTGGCGTACAAAAGTTCGCTGTGCAAAAGCTCAGAGTCGGGCTTGAATGGCCAGCCCCAGCATGATTGCGGGCGGAAGCTCTGTTGACATGGCAAACGGAAGTAGAGTGATCGAAGGGCTCGGAATAACGCACGAAATGAAGGGTGGTTTACACTGTGCAAAGTGTGTTGCTGTTAGTGACTGTTCCCAAGGCCCAACGTGTTGGAACCCTGAGAGCTGAAGGAATCGTTTCTTGACGCAGGTATTGAACGAGTGAAATCGTTTCTGTTGGATCGAAACATTGCCAAAGTTATGTAATGATGAAATTTCATTTCATTGATCTGATCATTGACACCATTTGCAGTGGTTTGGGTTGAATATTTGACGATCCCTGTTCGTGTGCTGTGGTGAAATGATGATGATGATGAAAGGTGGAGTATCTCTCGTCATTCTGTTCAATGAAATCATTCCTGACCACGTGACGTTGTGTTCCTTCTGATGAAGCGCGCCATCTTCTCGTCATTTTCCGTCAAACTCACAGGCGCCATCAGTTCCTAAAAATACTTGGGTCACATGGTGGACATTTGTTTTGGCCATCACAGTCCAGGCGCAATGCTGATGTACTTTTTTGAGTTTTGTAAATTATTTGCATGCTTTTGACTTGCTGGCGACTTACTCTGAGTTCCGTTCGCTGTTTTGCACACACTCATCTGGTGCCTCTGTCTCTTGTGAGAGAGACTGCAACTTGCAACTATCACGCAGAGCCTGAAGAATCATTACACACGTGTAAATCCCTCATCGTGATTGTCTTCGCTACCCATGCTAACACCTCAGTAGAATTTGTACAGACGTGTTCGTGGTTACAATGTAAGTGTGTTTCTGCTGTTTTGTAAAGTATTGAAATGAAGATGTTTGTTCGTCGTTCAAGCCAGATCTGTTGGCCCCCCGACAGGGTGGGGTGTCTTGGGTGGCACGTTGATGTTTGTTGCTTGCAGAACCCAACTCTACCGAATGTTTCGCTTTCAAAACTGCCCAAAAGACGTCAGTATACTTGCGTGCTTCCTGCAAATGGAAGACGCACTGTAAGAAGTTTGGTTCGAGGGTACAAGTGTTTCAACGTGCTGCGGCATCTGGGAGAACTGCGGTTTTCATTGTTCCCAGTGGATAAATTATCACAGTTCTTTTGTTCCTTGTGAGAAAAAGAACTGAAAATTCCTTTCGAATTGTCTTGGAGGTGCGAGAGAGGGGGGGGGTCCTTTGACGACCTGTCAACGTTTTGGACAATGGAATTTGTTTGTCGTTATGTCTATTCCCTTGATCAATAAAGTTGATTGGATGCTGATTGCGAAAAGTTTCGGTTCGTTGTAGTGTCCCTTGCTTGACGCGCGCATAGTGTGGGCAAAGGGCGCCTGATCGAGCTGAAGCCTCCCTCGAGATGCATAACTAATCTGTGATACCAGTGTCACGGTTGGCACCGCAAGATTCAACACTTTTTCTTGTTCAGTGGAGTTATTTTTTTACGATCTGTGGTGTTTGGATTGTGCGCGGATACGAAGGGAAAGCGTTTTCCTGAGCTGCCCATAGGAAGCAGTCGTTTTGTTTCTCTGTCTTTTTGTACTGAAGTCGCAATGATAGAATGAGGAGAGATGTCGAGAGAAGAGTCAGTGTTTCACAGAAGCTCCTGTAAACCTAGCGTTTGTGCCTTGCCTCTGTAACCAGAGTAATCAGTATCATCATAGTCAGCAGGATGTTACCGTAACAACCAACCGTGTGTATAATTGTACAGTTTATTTATTTGTACAAGACTCAAAATTGACATTTTATCAGGGCAGAGGGTTTCAGTTCGCCATTTCTTTCAGAGTGTTGATGGGTCAATTGTGAAATCACACGTTCCAGTTGGGGTCGGTGAGAAAAGTTTCGTTTTCTGCCTGGAAACGGTTTTCGATTCGTGCCCCTGTGTTATTGAAGTGAGACGGTGCTGAACTCTTTCGTTCCTATTGATCAAGCAAGAATGGGAGCTTTGTTTGCCGTTTTGAATGCAACTAATTTATGAACCAAATGTTTGGTTGAAGGCTTCGCTTGCGGGGACTGACTGCGAGAGGTGTTTTCTGTCACCAACCTCTAGAGGACATGGGAAGTGGAGTTTCGTTTCAGACTTTCTATTTTGACAGTAGAAAGACGTATCCATGTCATATTGCGGTGACTCCCGTGTGAAACAAACAGCTTTCGTGTTGAGAAACAATTCAGTTGTACATAAAAACAAATGAAATATTTGTATAAAAGCTTTCTTTTCATAGAACAAATACGAATTTGCTCTGCAGGTGGTATCATTGTACAATAAAAGTGAAATAAAATGAGGCTGAAAGAAGCTTTTCCAAGTGCAGAAATTTCGCTCTTTGTTCTGATACACTGCTCTGCGAGTGGTGAACGAACGAACACTCAATTGGAGCCGAGGCTGTCGCCCAGTTCATCGTCAGAGCTCATGAAATCACGCTCTTGCCGGAGACAGAGCGGACTGGCAAATTTCAACGTTCCTCGGTTTCTCGCAGCTGGGGCTCTGTTGCGCGCTTTGCACATCTCATCCAGACGCCTTCTTGCAACTTCGAAAATATTTTCTTGAGAGAAATTCAACGCAAGAAGGGACGGTCATTTTGGCGGGGAAGGGGGAGGGTCCCAACCTCAGTCTCTGTCCGATCAATGCAACGCAGATCGAGTTCAAACTCTACGGAAGCACCCGGCGTTGTGTCCTGTGCGCTGCCTGGGTCACCTCCTTGTTCAAGTGCACAGAAGTCACTCGCAACGTTCTGACACAGTCAAGTTCGCCGACGCAGCAGCAGTGACAGTGGTACTCTGGCCACTTCGTCCGGTGTCAGTAATACTGTCCTCTTTTGTGCAACCAAAGCTGCAGTGGCAGCCAGTGATTCCTCTGCTGAAGCCGTCCGTCGAACAGGTTGAAGTCTGCTTTCTGCAGAGCCTTCAGGTAGCTTTCAAACGCGGCCTGGAAAGCAGACGAACGAAAGGCTTTTCACGTGGCCGTTCGAACCGTGCAGATGTACTCTCGTTTTCTGGGGCTAAACTCTTGCGACGTTTGCCGGTGCACGAAGTGGTTTGAAATTCTTCAACATCAAAAGCGAGACATTTTGTCCAGCAGCAGAATGTACGGTACTGAGGTTTTCAAGAAGCTGTTTCTCCGTCACACACTTCGAGCAACTTCCACACGGAAGTTTGACGTCAAGCCCGAAGAACTTACGGTTGATATGAATGCCAGTTTTGCTGCTTTTGGCACCTTGTCTTTGAGTGATCGAGCCTGAAAATGAAAAAGTGAAGGTCAAAACCAACGAACGCTTTTGTAGAACTGAGTGTCAGAAAATCGTGTTTCTGTGAGCGTTGCACCACTTCTGCTCAGACGGCAAAAGTGAATTCTGATTTCCACACCGTTTCTAGGTGCTGGTGAGCCGCACTCGCAATGTCGTAGGCGACGTCTTTCACCTTCTGCTCCGTTTTCCCTCGCAATATGTCTTCTTGAGAAACACCATGCTGAAATGGTCAAAGTGAATGCAATGCAATGCGTCAAGTCTGTGGACACGGCCCACTGACAACTCAGCCGATCAACCAGGCCAATTGTTTGGACACACACGACGCACCTGCAGCATGCTGTGCATGGGTATGTAACATTGACCACGCTGTGCGTGGTACGGGACACCTCTCAGCAGCGTCACGATTCCCTGCGCCTTCCCCAGGTGACTCGCCACGTGGTCAGCGGTCACATCTTTCACGCCTGGATGAGAACGCGTTGTGCAATGGGCGGATTTTACATCATTCACAAAATGAAGAAGACAGTTCACTCGAAATCGTCTCAGAGAAAATCCAACATTACACACCCAGACATTGCAGCGCCAAGTAGTTCACGCTGGAGACTGAATTTTCTGCGTAAGTTTCCACGTCTGCCAGTTCGTGAAATGGCTTTCCACCTATCATTGCGACCTGCGAGATTCAAACACTTCTGTCATGTCAAACGTCGGACAGCGTTTCTCAATTCAACTTCCACACAAACTTCGTGGTGCCTCCACAGATGCCTATCACTCCAATGACACGAGACGACTCACCCTGGACTCCAGCATTCGACTCAGCCATGTCTTTGACAAATTGTGTATGTCCACAGCCTGAAAATGAATGGTTTCAGATGTTGCCGAAACTGTGAGTCAGTAGTCAAGATGCATTTGAAATAGTTTCTTTCGTTGAATGCCTTGATAATTCCACAAATTTATACCAGAACGTCACAGATTTAAATTCTGAGTTTGCAAAGCCAGCCAAACAATAACATTCCGCAAAGTGTTCTTTGGGTGAATAATTTCAACGTCATTCAGGCACGACACCCAGGAGAAAAAGGTTCTCACCCGGGCCAGAGCAACAGCCACTGGGGTTTGCGGTGGTTCATTCTGCAAATGAGTTCGATTCACCGGTAACTTTGTCGATTGACACTTGATTCTGCATTCTTGATCGTAATGTAACCTCATATCTGACACTCACCTTCACAATCAGGTTGAGAGAATCTTTCCAAAACTGCATCCTCATCTTTCCTATCTGTGGATCTGAGACGACGTCAAATATCTGCACACGAAGGCAATGGAAAGTTTAGAAGGGGCGAATCTTTGGTTTCTGCACCGGCCAGACTTCATCTTGCGAGAATACGTGCCTGTGCTATTTCTACGTTGTACGCCCGCACTGCAAACATGGCAGACCTCGCCGCATTCGGGAGCAGCAACGTGCTCAAGAAATTTTCATAGTCGTAATTTCTGAAAGAGATTGTTGGCGAGACGGAACTTCAAAGCATTCTCCTGGGCACCGATTCTTGTGGAGAAATGACTTGATCTACTCGTCGATTTGCTGGCAAAATTTCACTTGCGGGGACAAAGTATCGACACGATCTTTCAGGAACAAGCAGTGAACATCTTTACAACTTGTATGTGACTCTAATATCGCTCACAAAGACATTCATAAACTCACTTAACCGCTGTCATACAATACTCTTCGGGACTTTTCCCATGAACACTCGATGAAACATATCTTCTTGGGTGGTGACACATTTTTCTACACCTCGGAACTGTGTTTAAAAGTGAAAAGCATCTTGTGACTTTGCGGCAGCTGCACATTTTGAAAACGACGAAAGTCGCTGTGGTTTTTCCTGCGACCCGTTTCTCCTGCTCACGTGACGCCCGCGAAGTGCGATGTTGAGCAAAATGAGATTTTATGCAGATCTGTCTTGTTGTGGTGGAGTCCAAGATGTCAATTGTTGAACAAAAATTTCATGCAATTGGAAGTTGGTAGCCTGGCCTCTTGGACCAGCTGTGTGATCAAATCAAATTCAAGAACCCCGCCCTCCCCCCAGCCCAATTTTTCAGATCAGGGCAACAAGGCCGTGCTGGGTGTCACATGGGGGGTGGGCAGTCCTTTTCAGCGGTCTGGTTGCCAGGGAATCCCCCTGCCCAAGGCACCCGCGTGTGAAATTTCTCTCAGTTGATGTTTGACACCACCACAAACCATTTCCCAATTTCAGGGATTTCTCCCTGAATTGCATGCCCAGGATCCCAAACCCACACGCTTGTGTTGCAAAGTTATGGAAACAGAAGTTGAGTATTTCGGGCAAAGAAAGGACAACTATCTTTCTGGTTTGTTCCCAAGATTCTTGCTTCAGAATGTCGCATATCTTCATGCAAGGTCATGTTTGTGCAGCATAGAGCATTCTGCAGACGATTTCGTCTTGACATGTGTTTCACTGGAAGTTTTTGTTGTGCCGCGTGTGGCATGCATGAACACATTGTTCTTTTTCCAGAAAGCAAAAACGTTTGCAGATAAAATCTCCGAATGACTGAAAAATGGAGCACACAAGTTTCAAAAGAAATGGAGTTTCTCTCTTCATCGTTTACACGGTCTTCATATCGGGATGCAGCGGTTGAACTGGTTCCACTCCGGACGGCTGCTGGTAGTGGTTCGGGTGATACAATCCGTGCTTGGGCATCGGAATTTGCCCCTCAATGGCGTGCGGCGTGCCCTGGTAGGTGCCTATTGGGTATGGCCTGGGTTCCTGTAATTCCCCAATTTTCCAACATTTGAAATGCACCGTAGGTGTACAATGAACCAGAATCAGGCAAGCATTCAGTTTCAAAGGACATTGCACACAGGCATGCGCAAGTACAAAATGTACAGTACCTCGATTTTGATTCCATACGCCTTCTTCTCGGTGGGCTGCTGCGTCTGTTCCCACGTCCACTGCCGTCTCTTGGCGTCGGCGGTGCGAATATCGTTCACGCGCCGCGTGTACCAATCGGGTACGACGGCGTCAGATCTCCGAGCGTACATGTCGGGGTGTTCTCCCGCCCACTTCCTCCACCCACCCTGCATTCGATACATGCATGCTCGAACGTCAATGTTTCACTTAGAACTTTGAGAGTCAACCTGCAGTGCGCGATGTGCTTTGCCTGTGTGACAGATGGAAAATTTGTTTGGTGACCCCTGGATCTACCAGAGAGAAAACGTATCCACAAGAGGAAAAAGACACAGATTCTTATCTTACCTGAGCAATGTCACAGTGGCTGCTGTGGTACACATTGTGCTGGTGCAACTTGGTCTGCCTGAAACACAGTTTTCGTGACAAAGAATTGGAATGTTGCTTTCTGCAGAAAAGGTGTTTTGCCGCATGAAGGTCCAAACGTTCAGAAGGCAGGTAACCAAAGGCCTGCACAACCCGTGCCTTTTCATCCCCAGCCCTGTGTTTGTGTTTGACCCACTTCTTCTGTAAAAAAAATGCACCCAAGACACGCGCGGGCAAGAACAACATGCCCAAAAAAGTTGGAGACCCCCCCCCCCCCGCAGATCAGAGGGTCGAGCCCCTCTGATCCAATCCTGGATTCGCCGTCTGAAAGCCCAAAGACTTGAATTTTCACTTTTCTTGCAACAAATATTGCACTGCAGTGCAAAGGAACACGTACCTTGAACGAGTGAAGATTTTATGACAAAAACCATTGTGACGATCCAGCTCGCAAATTTGTGGAAACGATGGAAACTCACCACATCGACGGCATCTGCGCGAGGGGCGGTGGTCTTTGCCTCGTGTGGGCGATCTGAGGTTCCAGAATCACTGGCCAAGTTGCCATCGCTGTTGCAAAACTGTTTCCGACTGTAAAACGATGAAAATTCTGGTATTATCGAAGACAAATCAATGCAGCTGATCGATTCGTCTGTTTCGTTTGTGACAACTGGAACTTCCGGTGGTTGCCAGGGGTTGCTGCGTAAACAAACTGACAGCAATTTCGCGACGCTGGACACGCACGTTGACGTCTCTGGGAAAACCATTTCGGTAAGGTTTGTGTCCGATTTTTGCGAAAACAATTGATTTTGTGGTTTCTTCAAAATACTCTCGTGTGCGGTCAGGCTGCCAGATGCTGGGTGTGGACATCGCTTGATCCTAAACTTGTGTCCAAGAGACAGTGCACCAAGATTCCACTGTCGGTCAGAAATTGCCAGTTTCATTGAGGAGATCATCACGAAAGTCTTCCACAAACATGTCAAATGAAAGTCAAACCAACTCATAGATCTGCACTCGAAAATTTGCACAAAATCTTACTTGTCAAAAACCTCATTTGTTTGCCTGTTGCAGGGTGTCACTGCACGAGGTTTGCAACACCAGAGCTGATCCAACGTCAAGCCATGTCGGAGACGTGCATGCAGAGCGCGGCCGGGATGGAGCCCAACTGGGCTCGCGTTCCGCCCCACGTTCCAACCTACCCAAACCCTCCAGCATACTTCAGGTGGGCGTTGCAACCTCAGTAATGCAGACAAAATGCAACCATTCAAACGTTGAAAACAGCTCTGTCAGCGGTCTTGCTCAGCAGTTCCACAAAATTTTCTTCCTGTCTCCGTCTCTCTCAAAAGATGGACTCCACCAGACCAGTACACTTCACCTCCACTACGGGAGTCATACCAGGTGACGATCAGCAACAACAAGTGACGAAAACAAAATTTCCGGCTTTTTCTGCAGTTGCAGTTGTGCTGCTGTGTGAAACCTCGTCACAGAACGACAAACATTCGAACAATTTCTGGCCAAATGTTGCAGAAATGGTGGAGCAAATGGCATTCTGATTCTCCGGATGGGGGCAGAGACGAGTTTATCCGACCTGAAGGTCCCGAAGGTCCCATATTGAGACAGCGCGAGGTCAAGGCAGGCGTCACAACACCGCCCTTCAAGCCTTCCTGGGACCACCCTCCGTGGAGACAGGAATACAGCACAAATGTGAGAATCTCCAAACTGACGCAAACCACAAGAAGTTTCCGACCAAACACATCTTTTGTTTACAGCATCCCACGTACCACACACACATCCTCTGATCTCAAGGTCTCTCCTGCCTTGTATGGATCGAAGCATTTTCTACAGCAAATTTCCTTTCCACAGGGAGTGCCAGCAACTGAAACAGTACGAGCGCGCGGTCTCAACAGAATCCACCGCGCCTACAACGACCACCGAGTCTACCAGTTCTCCAACGCCATGACCAGCACTCAGTACAAGAAACCGGTGCCCGGAATTTTCGGCCCGCTCAAACGAGAGGAAGTTTTCGGGGTCCCGACACAGCACAATCGCCACGGATTCCAGCCTTTTACAGATTATTACTTTTGAAACATTTGACAACCGAACACATGACATTCAAACCAACAACGCACTGATCTGACGCACGCTGAATTGCCAGAAATCATGACAAGTGAAATCTCGAATGACAACCTGCAGAAGCAAAATATACCGACAGTTTCTGACTGCATTCGCTCTTTAGAGCCAGGAACTTGACTAGGTCATTGAGCTTTCCTCTGCAACTGTGTAAATCATGACAAGTGTACGACTCTTGACACCAAAAATATACAATCTGACTGAACTTGTCACAGTTTATTCTTGATTCTTTCTCTTCTCAGAACCAACATTTCAAGTCTCGTACAATGAGCACGTCGGAGACTTCAGCTGCATTCTTGTTAAGACTGCGATGAACCTCGTATCTGACTATCGAGGTCAAAGTTGATCTGCTGCAGCCACAGGAAAAGAACCGCAGTGACGTTCGCTGCAGAACGTTCCACACTCAGCCTCTTCCCGCTGCTACCGATTCGTAAAACGAAAAAGGAACGAAAAGTACGGGTCGACTTGATCTGTATCACAATGTTTCAGACGTTACATGCTATTTACAAATTTGCTGTATCGACGCTTACAAACAAAACAACTTCAATGAGAGGGTGTACTGCATTTCCATGCGACCACTTCTGTAGAACTGCAGGAGTTTGCAAGGAAAAGTATGTACACATTATTGGGAACCAGACTGAGTCAGTCACAGAGCTGTCTTCCACTTTGTCCGCCAGCAGAGAAAGAAAGCTCACAGGTGCCATACGTGTAGCCAACGCAAAGCATCAAGTGCTGTTTACACGGAACCTGACTGCGTGTTTTTGTTCAGCTGAAATATGCACAGCGTTTCGAGTTCTCCGGAATACAGCTGCACTACTCGCACACACCCCACAGAACATTTCAGTGGCAACGCAACATTGGAAAGTGACTTTGCCCTCGTTTGAAAACGGAAAGCACTGACGCAAACTGCACTTTTTCAACAATTGAAGACGGAGGTGACATCGTCGTAGCGTCGTAAAACCCATACGTTGTGAAGAGCAACAAATAGAACAATCCAACACGTGTAACACTCATCCCTCTTGACCGAAATCGTCTGTAAATTTCTTTAGTTTCTTCAAGTCATCGTTGTTCACGGTTGGTTTGGATGTGGCCAAGGAATTCAGCATGTCGGCCTGTAAGGAAGAAGGGACAAACGTGAAACACGGCAGAAGCCCTGGGTGGTTTCCATCAACAACATTCTTGACCGCGGAATGGAAAAAATTGACCTTCCAAGAAACACTGTTGTAACGCAATCCTGAAGTGCGTATCACTCAGACCAACAAGTCACCGAGTAAACTCACCGCAGTGAGAATGGAACAACTCCAAGTGGCAACAACGGATCAACAACGGGGAAAATCACAGGGGCAACAACAGGTCAACTCACCGTGGTAACAACGGGTTCCAGTAGCTTGTTTCCGTCCACCTCGGTCCACGTCATCTCGATGGCACCGGGCGCACCGGGGGAACAGGGCGTCAACAAGTCGTCCACGATCTTGTCGGGATCGTCACGGGACGGACCTCGAACCTGGTGCAACGAACCGCGAGGATTCGCACGATTAGGCACGATTACAACTTTGTGAAGACGTCCACACTGTGTACGTCCACATTTCTTGGTAATTCGTCGTGTTTTTAGTCACGAAAGGGGCGACTTATATTGTCAGTATGTATCTGTCTGTGACGTGTGATGCAGAGTACCCCCCCCCCCCAGTGAGCATTTATGCCAGGTTCAGGGCTGGAATACATAATGCATTCTGATTGGCTGAAAGGCTTGAATAGTAGCCATCTTGCAATCTTTGGGCCTGGAGAACAGTGTAAGTATCATTTGTATACTGGCAGCCAAAGAAGCAATATCTCATTTAGGCTCTTGAGAGTTGCTATTTTAGTTTTCTTATGTAGGGGCAGCTATTATACTTGGGGGCTGCCATTTTGTTTTGAGGCTCTACAGCTCTACTATGGATATTAGATTATATGGATACAGGGCTGCTATTTTGTTTTATGGCTCTATGGCTCTGCTATGGATTTCTTCATCTACAGCTTGAGCGACAAGTGACCTGAAAGTCATCTCGTTTTGCAAACAAAACATCAAGAACTGCATCTGAGTGTGCAGTTGTAAAACTGATTGCGCCATGGCTGCACTCCCTTCCTGCCGCGCGCCCAACTCTCTCACCTTTCTGAAATGCGTGGCGGTTTGGACTTTGCGCACGGGCTGCATCAGCGCGTCCCGCACCACGATCCCGATGTCGGCGCCGGAGAATCCGTCGGTGCGGCGGGCCAGGTCGCGCAGATCCGTCTCCATCATGTTGTTGGGCGTCTCCCCCAGGTGGAGCTTGAACATGTGCATCCGAGCTGGCTCGTCCGGCAGCGGAATGTAGATTCGCTTCTCAAATCTGCGCGAGAACGAGGCTCTGGGAATGACGCATCTCTCTGTGACAATGCGCGTCCATGGTAACGCTACAATCAATGAGATGTAACAGTCTCGTGATGCGCTCGCTGCATCACGTGCACGTGAGCAACTTATTTTTCCCCAACGATCCCTTGGGTTTGTAGTTGCACAATACGAGGCTGTTTCCACTGCTGGTAAGCGGTGCATGCAAATATCAAGATACGCACTTTGGAATGACGTAAGGTGTTTAACCTGCATTTTTTGGTACACGAAGGCAAGTCTATTGTTCAACTGGCACAAAGACCAAAACAAAGCAAAGACTGTTTATCAACAAACTGTACACTGTCAAAAACAGACTCAGCTCTGTCCCTCAAAGTAGTTGCCATTTTTGTTCATGCAACGTGCCCAGCGCATTGGCCATTTCCTCATGATGGTGTCCCTGTATTCAGCAGCTGGTATAAGTCCAATTTGGCGAGTCACCTCAGTCTGGAGCTCATCCAGAGACCGAAATTGCCGACCTCTGAGGGGGAGTTTCACCTTTGGGAACAACCAAAAGTCCGAAGGCGCAAGGTCAGGGGACAGGGCAGGGTGGGGTACTGTTCTTTGTCCTGTTAGAAGCAGATGAAGTCTTGTATCTCTGGCTCCATGCGCAGGCGCATTATCCATATGTAAGTGCCTCCTTTGCCTTGGTCTTTTGGTCAGCAACGCCACTCTGAATCTGCTCAAAATGCCAATGAAGGTTGGAGTATCCACAGTCCCACCTCGGATGAACTCATAATGTAACATGCCTTTAAAGTCAAAAAAAACTACAAGCATGATCTTCTTGACAGAGATGGTCCTGCGGACATGTGTGGGTCTTGGGTCACCAGGGGACAACCATTGGGAAGCTTGTCTCTTCAATTCAGGGTCATATTGATAACACCAGGCTTCATCCATTGTCACAATCTTCTTGAGAAAAGAGGGCTGGTTCCGGATTTTGGTCAACATTTCTGAGCAGTGCTGAAATCTCTGGATGATATGGCGAGGTGTGAGGAAGGCGGGCAGGAGCTTAGCAGCTCGCAGGTGCAGCTTCAAATCCTTGGTTACAATCCTGTGCACTGTGGTTTGGCAGAGACCAGTCTGAGTCCTGATAGCTGCAAAAGTTATTGACCGGTCAGTGTTGATGATATTTCTCACTGTTTGCACATTGCCATCAGAACGTCCAGTCCGGGGTTTGGGTGCTCTTTGCAGATCCACAAGAGTGACTCGCCCATCCTTGAAGACCTTGTACCAGCGGCGAGTCGACGAAATGTCCATGATCTGTTCTCCAAAAACAACATCCAAAGCTGCTCTGGCCTCAGGGTGAGACCATCCAAGTTTGAAACAGAAAAAGAGATTAATTCTCTGGATCAATTTCAAGTCCAGTTCCTCAATCCGCTTCATGTCGGCAGCTGTGTCGCCAAAGAACAACTTTCAGACACCTTTGGCAACACCAGAAATTTGACAGAGTAACGACCCTGTCGTGTGCAATCAGCCATGTCCTCGGCCAGTCTCTATTCAGGTCGCTCGGGGTCAATTTGGCATGAGCATTCAACATGCGACCGCTTACCAGCAGTGGAAACAGCCTCGTAACAGCACAGAAAGCGAAATTTTGGGATTGCCGAGTGGTCAAATGCGCCTGCCGAAGTTTTGTGCAACATTTCGTCACAAAAGGAATGGAGCTTTGTCGACAAGGCCCAACGAACCTTCTTCTGATGGCAGCGTCCAGAGTCCACGGGATGTTGGTGGCACCCAGGACCAAGACGTCCTCGTTGTTGTTGCCCACACCTGCAACACAACATGACAACACATCAGAGCTTGCTTACTCGCTTGAGAGCACAACCACGACGAATGACTGCTCCTGTTTGACCAAGTCGTGTCGTTTCTTCAACCCGTAAAATACGCCCCCCCCCCTCGACCCAATCATATCCGTTTGATTCTACGGCTGATCAGAACACATCTTCGGTGGGACTTACCTTGCATTTGCACGAGAAACTCCGTTTTGATTCTCCGCGCCGATTCGGACTCGTTTTCACTTCTGGACGAACACAGAGAATCGACTTCGTCGATGAAGATAATGCTCGGCTTGTGTTCCCTCGCCAGCTCGAACAAATTCTTCACCAACCTGAAACACAAGTTCATCAGTTCGGTTACAACAGGCAGGCGGCACAAACTGTCACTTTCAATGGATCCAGCCACACCTCATGATTGATCGCTGAGAAATTCGGAAATCACAAGATCATGAAGCAGCAGACAGACACGTGATAAGAGAAAAGCGCCAGGGGGGGGGGGAGGGACACGTACTTCTCACTCTCGCCCAACCATTTCGAGACGAGGTCTGATGAAGACACCGAGAAGAACGTCGAGTTATTCGCTTCCGTCGCCACCGCTTTCGCCAAGTAAGATTTTCCAGTCCCGGGAGGCTGAAAGTGAATGAATCTGTCACATTCGGAATCCATTTTTGATCTTTCTTTGACCATTCTCCGAGACCCCAAAACCAGAAAGTGGCCCCGTAACGTTTGGGTTTTTGTGACAGAGTCGCCACGGGATACGACAAATGAAAATTACTCACTCCAAACAGCAGAATTCCTCTCCACGGCTTTCTCTTGCCTGCAAAACAACCAGTGGTGGTTCACAAATTTCATATCGTCAGAAACGCTGAAGCACGGACGCTTTACAGACACGCAACACGCAGAACAACAACGTCACCTGTGAAAAGATGTGGGAACTTGATGGGCAAAATGACTGCTTCTTTGAGCGATTCTTTGGCGAGCTCCAACCCAGCCACGTCGTCCCACTTCACGTTTGGCTTTTCCATCACAATGGCACCTGGAAAAGGATTGAAGTTCGTTCACGAACAAGCCAGTTGTGAGGACTTCTTGAACCCAACCTTGTGAAGAAATGATCTGTTCAGACCACAAACAGTTTCCCAAAAGTTCAGCAAGGAGCGTGAATTGGACAACGTACCTTGAAGTTGCGTCTGCATCTTTTTCTTCTCTGGATCATCATCTGAATCGCTGTCACTCCCGTTGTCTCTGTTTATTTGCGAAGGAAAACGAACACTTGCAAGTTATCAGTTGCCTTTCGGGTTGAACCCCGAAAACAGCAAAAAAAAAAGCCGTTGTACTTTACCGAACACTACACGTGCGACATCCCAACGAAAATTGTTGTAAGATGCCCGTTGGAATAGAACACAGAGTGGTGCGTGTTGCAAGCCTTCAGAATCGTAGCAAGTTGCGCGAATTTCAGTTTACCCTCCAAGGCGACACCACTCGGAGGTTCTGCTCCAAAACGACATCGCGTAACCAAGAAATCCAACCAAATTGTTTCTCTGTGGAAACAATCCACACAAAAACACCTGACAAAGATTTAACACTGGAAGAATTCATCTTCCGTTACCTTTCCGCAACTGGTTTCCTGCAATTCATATCGCACAGCTTCAGACGAACACACTTCGCCACCGATTCAAGATCCTGAGAAGTAGGACACAAAGGCCGCAGACAAAAAAAATTGTACTCACTTGTTTTTACTGGAGCTTTCTCCAGCTTTGACGGGCTTCTTGTTGTTTTTCTTGTTGGCCACATAGCTCTTCAGCTTCTCTGCTCGGTCCAAGTAAGAAATGCATTTGGCTCGGATGCTTTCTTTCGCCTTGTCGCTGTGGGCTTCATCTGCAAGAGATCAGGGTTTTGCAGGAAAAGTTCGCCTGGGACATTTCAGAAGACTGAGTGAAATGACAATTTCCGCGACATGTCAGCAAATCAACTCACATTTGATGGCGTGCAGGAAGTATTCCACCCCGTGCTCGTAGAGCCTCAACGCCTCATCGTAATTCTTGTTCTTGTCTTCTTCTGTCGCCTTCGTCACAAGGTCGATAGCTTTCTGCAAATGAACAGAACAAACACTCGATTGGATCAGATCGAATCCTGTGGTCTGGCAGCCTGTTTCTGCAGGGTTACTCCCAAGTTTCAAACTCGACACCCCATCACTGGTTCTCACCGCAGTCGGGCCACCAAGAATCCCTATGAACACCATGCTTTGCACTCAACTGCCACAAGAAAGTGTCTTGGCTTCGAACAAACTGTCCAGTGGTGAAACCCACCTGCTGACGCGAGTGTCATGTGTTTTCGCGTTCGATAAACAAACGAAATGTCATGCACGAATGTGTCACTGTTTGTGTTCTAAACTCAGTGATGATGCTGACTCAGAGAGTTTCATGTTTAATTCAGTGACACGCCGACCAACAGCTTTTCAGCTCCGTTTCTAAACTGGCAGTTTCGTTCAGAACGAAAATGTTCACCTGTAAAGTGGATCCTCCAGCCATTTCGACTGTAAAATTCAAAATATATATCCCTTTCTATGACCAAGATGGCGATTTCTTTCCTGTTCTGCTTTCGGATATCTGATCTGTTCTGTATCGAAATACGAAGCAAAATATATTCAGCCTAAATATATGCAAACGATACAAGGACAATGGACGTTGTTCAAAATTTATTACTTTGGCTGACAACACAAAAATATATTCAGTGAATTTATTCAGCGTCTTGCTGACATGTTTACTTTTGTCACAACTGCTTGTATGGCACGTACTTCGATGCCAGACTCACTCTGACGTCACAATCACATGACCAAACAATATGTCAGCCTCCATGTGAAGCTCTTTTTTGGCGGTTTGTGTGCATTTTGCAGGAGCAAGTGTCTGTTTCCCAAACAAAGCAACATGTCGGGCACTTGGGGTGAAATTCAGGCTCTGAAGAGCCGACAGAGCAGCATGCGAGAGCGGCTGGCTCGGCGGAAAAAGGAGCGGGAAGGTTTAGTGGCGGGCATCACCGGTCAGTCTCAGGCCGCAACAGTTCCAGTGCAGTCCACCAGTACTGCTGCTGCTGCAAAGACAGGTACACCAGAAAGAAACTGTCAAAATTGACAGTTGAATCATTGCTTTGTAATTTCCAGTGCTATTCAGGTGCAGTGCTCTTGGCGTGCATGCCAATCTGGTCTTTACAGATGACGGCTTCAAAACACCTGCATCAGTGGCTCCTGTCTCAACCAGTGCAAAGTCCCCAATTGTTTCCCCTGGCCTCGTGAGCAGTTCTTTGTCCGTAGCAGAGAACGCAGCGAAGTTGTCTGAAAACAAGCCTCTTGATGCCCAACTGCTATCGGATGTTGAGTCCAAGTTACAGGTGAGGAACCAGTAATTCTGTGAGTTCCATTTTGTCCAAGTGCAGACTTGAGGTGACTTCATATAAAGCTGCGGTAGTGGCTGCGGAAGAAAGTCACCATTGACTTCTGTGTCCGCACATTTCTTGCGTCAAGAATCGATTCCCAGGGATTATCTGTGGAAAGCTACCTGCATCACATTGGGCGTCATGTTAAAGTTTGACGCCACCCAACATTTTGCCGCAAAACACAGAACGCTACAAGCTCTATATGAAGTCACCTTTACGATTCAAGCAGAAAACAGTTGTCGCGCGTACTTGTCCAAAACGTGTTGCAGTGATATCGGTCGATTTCAATGATCAAGACATTGCATTTTTCTGTTTGCAGTTGTATTTGAATGACGTGTCATTGGATTTTCCAATCGACTCGAAACAAGCCTGTTCAGCAATCAGCAAAATTCTGGACACCAACGTTCCTCTGTCAGCAATTGAAGATTTGCTTCAAAAGTTCGCCGCGCAGCAGCTGATCGAGTTAGTAAATGATGAACATTGACCCACATGGTGTTGGTGAATTTTCCGCCCAAACTCCTTGCTTCGAGTTGGTGGGATTGTGACCAACATTGACCAAGAGAGCAATTTTCTTTTCAGAGTGGAAGAGAAGAGTGGCAAGTTGACTATCACTCATGCGGATTATTCCAAGGTGAGGTTGAAATGAAGTGAATCCCAACAGATCCACTGACGTGAGTAGCTCTCAGTTTCTGTACGTCACGCGTGGCTTTATTCACTGCAGCTGTCTGCCTTCATCGGACACGAAAACGAGGACTCAAATGATGAGCCGGAGGCCAAACGCCGAAAAATGGACGGGTAAGCAGAATTTGATCTTTCTCGTTTTGGGCACAGAACACTCGCGATCAAATTTGTCAAAACAACAACAACGCTTTGAGGCCTTTTGCACCAAGTCGCTTTGTTACAGTGACAAATCTGCCGACAGCAAACCTCCAAGACAGTCGTTTCAACGTCAGCACAAACAGGCCGAGAGTAACGCCAACAAAGCAGGAAGCTTGGAGCTGCAGGTGAACAGAGTGGTGGTGGCCTGGTGCATCTGTCATGGAACTTCTTGTGGGTTTCGAACAGTGATCCTATTTTCTGTTTCCTGTTGCAGAATTTACTGTCAATGGAGTCAGCGAAGGAAAAGGAAAACAAAAAGTTGAACGACGAGATCTTGGAGCTGCTGAGTCAACCAACTGCCAAGGTACCGGAATCGATGAAGCTGGTTTCCTTTGTTGATTATCAAACCTTTTGATCAATCAAAACGGAGTCAGACATCCCATGGTTGTGTCTCACTTCCAGGAACAATCTTTGGTGGAGAAATTCCGATCCCAAGGTGGTGCGCAGTTGAAGGAATTCTGCCAGTTCGGTACAACAGAAGAATGCATGAAAACGAACGGCACAGCCAAACCCTGCGACAAATTGCACTTCAAAAAGATCATACACAAGCACACAGATGGTGAGTAGACATCTAGACGTGTCAATGCTGTTGTAAAAGGTGAAACTAAAGAGATGACTACTCACACAGGTACAAAGAAGCTATTTTCTTTGCAGTCCGTGCGAATTGTTGTTTGGAAACTGTTGCTTTGCGTTGTTTCAAGGAAAACCAAGAGGTCGGTTGTTTCTTTTCAGAATCTCTGGGTGACTGCTCCTTTTTGAACACCTGTTACCACATGGACACTTGCAAATACGTTCACTACACAATCGACTACCCGGAAAGCAGGGCAAGACCGAAGATTGACGTCAAGGCCGCCGGCAAACAGAACGATGGCACGACCACGCTGTTTCCTCCGCAGGTTTCGACTCGTTCACTCCCTCTTTTGTTGAATCAAGCTTGGTGTCTGATGTCGTCATACGCAACACGAAAGCCCTTTTGATGATTTGTTGTTTCGTACCACTGATCGGCAACTATTTCGAGTCGTTCCGTTTTGGTTGGTTCATCCTCTTGAAACGATGGACAACCCCTGACCCATTCATCAGGGTTTCCACGACAACATGTTGAATCTGCAAGAGACTTGAACAGTTTTGTACTGTTTCAGTGGGTTCAGTGTGACCTGCGGAAGTTGGACATGGCGGTGCTGGGGAAGTTCGCAGTCATCATGGCCGACCCTCCGTGGGACATCCACATGGAACTTCCGTACGGTGAGGGACAACCTTGTGTTCAGTCAGCTTTGTCCTGAAGATATTGCCCAACAGACGAAAAACAGATAAAAAGCGAATCATGGATCATGTTGTCACACGACTCTGGCTGCTGAATATCGAAACAGTTCTGGGCAGATTCGTTTGCTGAACCAGTTGTGAGTTGTGTGAGATTTACAGACTTTTGATTGAAACAATTTTCTGCGCAGGGACGATGAGTGACGACGAGATGCGGAAGTTGTCGGTTCCACAGCTGCAGGATGACGGCTACATTTTCCTGTGGGTCACTGGCAGGTAAGTTACTCTGGGTTCCGAGTTCAGACTGAATATGGTGTTGCGTTATTTCGTCCACAAATTATTGTGCGCTGCATCTTCGCCTTTGTTGTTTCGCACATTGACTTGTGCAGGTTGTACCGCGTTGCCCCTGCATCTGTGCTGCAGCGGTCAGGCAAAGTCGAAGCAGTAGAAGACCTGTTGTTTCACACCTGGTGTTTTGTTTGCACACGCAGAGCGATGGAGTTGGGTCGGGAGTGTCTGAAGCTGTGGGGGTACGACCGCATCGACGAGCTCATCTGGGTCAAGACGAACCAGCTGCAGCGCATCATCCGAACCGGCAGGACCGGGCACTGGCTCAACCACGGCAAGGAGCACTGCCTGGTACGAACTGGGAAATACCAGCTCTGACGACAAAATGATTTTTTTGTACGGGGAGGAGAAGGAAAGCCTTTGGTGTGGGCACAGTTTGATCTGCTGCCAATTTGGTTTGGCGTTTGATTTCTCACATGTGACACGACAATGTGAGCAAACAACATATTTTGAGGCTTGTGTTTCAACAAGTAGTGTGTGAACTGGTTGTTGACCATTGAAAAGTCGTGTCGTTTTGATTTTCAGATTGGCAGAAAAGGGAACCCCAAAAACATGAATCGGGGTCTGGACTGTGATGTTCTCGTTGCAGAGGTCAGTCTCACTTTTTGGCTCCCGTTGTCTTTTCAAACTTCTATCCAGTTTGTAGTCGCAAGGCAAAAATGCCTCACATTTGCTTTGACACAGGTTCGAGCGACGAGTCACAAGCCGGACGAAGTGTACGGGATGATAGAGCGTCTCTCCCCCGGCACCAGGAAGATCGAGCTGTTCGGACGACCCCACAACGTGCAGCCGAACTGGTGAGTCACATCACGTGTTTAGCACACACACACACACACACACACACACACACGAAAAACTAACAGTGGCGCAAAATAATGAGAGCGGAACTGATGGTTTGTCCCTTCAGTCCTGCTGTTGTCAGGTCACGAAGTCACCTTTTCCTTTTGTCCCTTTCAGGATAACTTTGGGCAACCAGCTGGACGGAGTGAAACTCTTGGAACCGGAAGTGGTTCGTGCCTTCAAGAAGCGGTATCCCAACGGCTTCTCCTTCTCCTGATTGTTGTTGATGTTTAGGACTCGCCCAAATGAGATCAGCTGGATACTGGACACTCCGACACGCAGCTGGGATTTTGTCGATGAACATCGTGTTTGGATTTTACACGTTGGAAATTCAGTGACTAACAGTTGTGCGGCGATTGCTCAAGAGACGTTCGGGCCATGTCGCAACCGAGAGATGTGTCCAAACGGTTGGTCGGTCGACAGATGATTATTTCTCAGGGGAGGAGTCGTCAAACACACGCTACTCCTCACCAGATGATGGATGTGCCTTGCGGGGCCAGTGTGATGGAGTTGTGCGGAGGACACCAAGTGAACAAGTGACTTGACGGACAAAATTTGTAGACAGTTCAAACGGTTTGAAAGTACAAACACTGAACCTTGCGACAATGAACTGGTTGATGAAGAAGCTCGTCGAAGATCTCACTCGCAGATGTGTAAGTACCGGCTGTAGCGGATAAGCACGAGCCAATCGGGCTGCCACCCTTGAAGGGTCAAAAAAGACAACCTGCTCGTGCAAAAAGCAGACATAGTTCTTGTCGGGAAAAAATTGTGCGTGAAAACATTTGGCCTTCCACTCGACCGGGGCGTGAGGCTTTTTGTCGCGCCTCCCTCGCGGGGAGCAGTGAGTGCATCAATAAATCGATAGTTGTACATGAGTGAAACCAATAATAACCTGGCATAATTTCCCTTCGCATGAAAGGTTCAAGAAGTTCGTCCTCGAGTCTCCACATTTAGCAACAAATTTCGATTAGGCTCGAGAGTTAGGGCGGAGCTTTTCAACTCTGCTGTCGATGCCAACAAATTCACATCAGAATTCTTCGTCTGGGGCCAAGGGGATCACTGTTGGGCGTACAAAACGTTTCTTCTTGGAAAAGCATTTGGGTCAATTGTTCAAGCTTGAAAGCGTCGAAAAATCAATTGGGTCGTATTTTTGTGTCAGGGTGCAGAATTGCTGATGTGATAAAGTTTTTGATAATTTTACAGTCTTTGGTACCAAGCCTCACCAATCATCCATCATGGATTTTTTTGCTGCAAGCTAAAGAGGAAACTAAAGAGCCAATGTGATTCACCCTCGTTTCATGTACATTTATTTTGGACTGAATTCGCATCCAGTAAACTGTGCCAAATCCAATTTTACGAGCTGGGTCGAGGAAATTTGAGTTTCGATCACAGGGGAGCAGCTGGCTTCGCGGCCTTCTGATGCCGACTGTGAATGGAGCGCCTCGTGTCAAATCTGTTTCCTCAGATCGAAATAATTACCTTTTGAGAAAGGCGAAAGTGGTTGTCAGTGACACCGTAATTAGATTGTGTCTATCGCCCAGATCAGCGGATGATCCAATTATAGCGGAAACTGCATCGTCCCTGGGCGATCCAGTCTGCAGCATCTGACGCATCTCGGGGGCATTTGCTGCGAAAAGCACTTGTCAAATTTCTCACTTCCAGCGCTAAACGGATATAGTTTACGCTGATTTGGTCATGCAGACACGCAGCATTGCAACCCCACACAAAACAGACCCCATGATTTCGCGGTCTCAATTTGGCTGATACGACCGGTGCGTTTATGGGTGGTGGGCTTAGTGTGCCTGCAGTTAGGCCGGCTCTCATTTCCTGCACTGCTTGCATGGGGTCCGCTAAAGCCGGCGTTCTGATAGCGTTGAGTGCTTTATTCCGGCGACGGAGGGGCGTCGCTGCCGCGTCACGTCCAGTCAACATGAACGCCTGCACAAGTCGACGGGTGCCGCAACGCAAGCTACAACGAAGCGCCTGACGACGCCCGGGGCTGCATCGTTAGTTATGCATTCCTGAGGCACATGTCTTGAAAAAATGGTTTGATCGATGATGAACATGTTGACATTTTCAAAGGAAAAGGATGGATTTTTGCTCCAACAATGATACTCTTAACTTTTGAAAACACAACAGCTTCAAGACGTACAGAGTACATCGCAGTCTCAAGCTCTGCATGGACGTTGCAACACGAAATCATCATGTTCTTTACAGCTGACAGAGAATTGGGTGAAAATCCGAAGTGACAAAAAGCAATTCATATTTGACGCGGCTTGACGCTGAGGTCGCGTCGCCCCGAGTAAGTAGGTCATGGTCCCTGTGCGGCCCAATCACTCTTATTGTAATCACAAGCCCCGATCCTGCAGGAACCAGGCGGATCTGCTCAGAAAACAAGATGTGGGCTGCCTGCAGTGTTTTCCTTTTGCTCTCCAAGAGCGGTCAGGTAGTTAGAATAATTGAAAGCGTGATTTGATCGTCGTTGTCCGAAGTGAGTGATTCGAATCAATGCGGCTCAGCTGCACGTTCTCCGCGCGCGGAGCCGGGCCCCGGAGATTCCGCGTTCTGTCCAATGGGATCAATATTGGAACATCTATTCCATCAAGAACTGTCTTACACTGCAGCCAAAGTGCATTCTTTTCTCCAGAAACAGGCCTGAGTTTTTCAGCCATTACAGTCGGGTCAATCTCTGTTCACTTTCACCAGCTGCCCAGATCCTGGCCGCAGGCAAGGAAAAAAGAAGGCTGCTTGTAAAACAGCTCTTCACAGGCTCACCATTCATATTTGTAAGGATGATACTTGCACGTCACTGCAACCCACCTGTCATGGTAGTGTGGTGTTTTACTAGACACATAAAAACGTTTTGAATCTTTATTAAAAGGAAAGAGCGAGGAAGCTTTGACACTCAGGCCGACAGTTGATGAAAAGATTGCGGCGCGGCTTTGCCTGGAAAGGCTTTCAAGACACAAATCAAGTGAAAACATTACACAAGATAATTGCGCTGCTTTTGCCAAGACGAGTTTCAAAAGGCTGTTCAATCTTTAAACACTGCAAGACGACCACGGCAAATCTCCAAAGGATCTGCATGGCGGCTTCATGCACAACCAGTTTCTTTGAATCCCAAAACCGCGGCTTCTGCCGCAAATACCAGATTGAGACCTTCGCAACATGTGAGCAATTGACAATGTCGTTCCCAGTCCATAAAGGAACATGTTACACGTGTTTGTTCCTGCAGACAGTGAGATTCTGGGGACGAATGATTGACATTTCGGAAGGTCGTGTCGGCAGTAACCTGGGTAATTTTGCAAAGAGGCTGATTGGGAGTAACAATACCCAGGGAAGCTGCGCGCTCCCGGGGGAACCCGCCTCCGCTGCGCCACAAGAACCAACTTTCCCTTTGACGAACATATTGACTGCCTTCCCCTTCAAACACTAAGGTCGCCTCACAATCGCTCGTAACTACACAACATTGATTCTTGGCTGCTCTTTAAATCCAGAAGCCTTTCGCGGGGAACGTGTGTTGCCATAAAGAGAAAGATTGATGGTCTTGCATCAGGCACTTTTCTTTTTGGCTGAGCCCACAAATGTTTTTGACCATGCACAAAGCGCATGAGTAATCACAGACATGTGCAGAAAGGGCATGTCGGACATCAGCTTGTAGCAGGATGGTTTTGCGCCATCCCATTTGGATGGCTCCATGTTTAGGAAGCAGATCATGGTCGTGTGTGCCCAGACCCCTGACTTCATTCACGGCTGGAGACGGCTGGTCGCTGGTCGCCGCGGTGCCTCGTATTTGCACGAGTGCGCAATGCGCGCTCGGTCCACTGCTTCCTGAATCTCTACACTACATGCAGTGATCCAAGAGACCATGCAGCCGATGCGCAACTCATCTGCCCGAGGTTTCCACCAATTTGACACAGGAAATCGTTTCAGGTCTTATGCACGCATATGCAAGATTTTACCTCAAACGAGGCAGGACTGCACTGCATGAACACAACTGCAGAAACATTTTCCTTTTTCAATGCACCCTTTTGAATAATTCTGCATTTCAGCCTCCACATCCACTTAGTGTCAGTCATCATTTGCCCATCAGTCAATTAGTGTTCCTTTCTCACTTCTGAACAGACGCACAGAAGCCTTCTTCACTGACATGGCCGTTGGGAACCCCTTGCGTCACTTCACTCCACAACTTCAGCTCAGGCAGCACGCAAAGATCTGTATTTCCGCCGTCTGTGACTGCATATCAAAGTCCACTCGGAAAAGATCTCTTGCTTGAACATGGGGGTGATCAAGTTCTCGTGCTTTGAGCCAAAGCAGCACAAAGCCGTGCAGGGTTCTCACACTCCACAGAAAGGAACCCTGCAAAACCAAGCAACTTTGCAAGATATTTTGTCCAGAAAAGAGTTGTGTGATTTTACAAGAATCCTTTCGTCGGGTGTGAACCCATTTGCACAACGATGAGAGCAGGTACCACAGCTCTGTGTTCTGACCAGGACACGAATCTCCCTCTTGGTTCCCTGATCCCTGGACGCTGTTGACTGCATGGGTGGAGTCTGACGCGCATGCATGACCCACAGGCACCTGCGCGCCTGCATGCAATGCGCGCTGTCAAGCCAGAACATGTACAGAACAGCTCCTGAGTAAGCAGGACCTTTGCTTCAAAAAATATCAATCACCATAAACGATGCGCGAGCTCCCCAGTGAACGCTGGATTTACGAGAGAGACTGCAGCTCTCAGTGTCCACACAATACCCAGCCAACCATTCCCGAACACCTAATTGTCTTTCATTACTCTGCAGGCAAATATAGGTTTCTCTTTTACATGCAGCCATACATCACCTCCCAAGTCCCAGACAGGCGCTGTAAAGGGTTCGTTACCTTGTATCGCCTGAGACAAAAGCTCGTCAGCCGCATGCAGATGTCGGGCGTTGCTCTCATCTATTCTTGATGATGCCCCAAGTCTCAGGACAAATATCACAGTGCAGAAATTAAAGTTTATTTTCGGCGACACCGTTTGCGTGCCTACATGCAGAAATAGCAGTTTAATTTTTATTTGAAGCGTGCGTGTGTGCGTCTGTGGGTGTGTACGTCAACTGCATGTTCAGCGAGGTCCGTAGACCGTGCGTCGATTGTTTTCGCTCTGTGAATTATTCAATGCAACAATACACCACAGCTGTATTCTGTGGGACAAAGCAGCTGTTGCACACATTTCTCAAAGTCGGCGGCTCTTTTCTGTGCTCCCCAAATTGTCCCTGCATTTGCAATGTCTGTGAGTGTTGCTTTCGGCAGCTTTTCCTGCCAAACATGTACTTACTTCCAAACTGCCCAAATATTTCATGCTGACCAGAAAAATCAATGTTGGATGCAGCGGACGCATTCCCCAAAGCTCCAGAGCACTCGTGGCCAGTGTTTTTACTGGACATGCAGAAGTCTGAAATGATGGAATATTCTGTGTGAGCAAACAACGGGTGATTGCAAATTTAAGGGCTCTAGTCTGCACACTAAATAGAACTTTGTGCTGTTCCGGACAGAGGAACACAGACCCACGCGCACCTCACACACACGCACGCACATGTTGCAATGCTTTTGACAGGGACCACAAGCCTGTGCTTGAGTGAACTCAAACTGCAAGAGTTATTTGCGAGATTGAGTGAACGAGACACTTCATTCCGGGGAACAATAGACTCCAGTTAGTTGGTTCGAAGATATGCGCACGGATGAAATATGACCGCTGGGAACGCACGACTAATTGCAGTGAACATCGCTCCGTATAATGCAGCAATCCTCCTGCAGGCGATGCTCGCTCAGCTGCTGCCCGCGCAGACACAGACAAGAGACACGGACACTTCATCATGAATGAGCTTCGTCAACTTGAAGGTCTGTTTCCGACGCTGGGAACCTGGTCTAGACCACTTGGACCCAGCGTGCGTGCGCGCGTCTGTGTGTCGAGACACGTGTGCACGGGTGTTGCCTGTAGCCAGGGAGGAGGATTCCTCATGGCACCAGTCACATCACTTCTCTTCGCCTAAAGTGCACATTTCAGAAAGTAAGTTTTGGTGAGCATCAGGAGTTGCCTTCATGCACCGGGAGGTTGATGTTGGACTCGACATTTGTAGAAACCGGAAGTCCCCAACACTGCACGGACCAGTCTTTCCGGTTGGCTGTGGTGTGAAAAGCCAAATTGCAGCTGTAGATCACGAGCGTGAAGTTTTCACGGCGAATCCAAAAGTGCGCAAATGAAGAGGTCAAATCTCATTAACACGGCCCATAACGCGGCTCCCCTGCTGTGCTCGGGCGCATAATAGGATCCTGCCACGCAAAACTCGAAACTTATTGCAGCTCCGCGGGAACTTTGATTCCGGAGCCATTTATCCTGTTGCGCGAGTCAAATCCAGTTCATATTCATCTCGTCAACACGTCTCACATCCTCAACACACCGCAACTGCAAATTTTCATTCAGTGTTCCTGACGTAAAGACCCACAAGCGAGCGAACCAACGTTTCTTGACACGTGCGTGTGCGTGTACAGTCCACCAACCACTGCCCCGGAATCCGGCCACCCACCCAATACACCCAGCGAACGAAACGGGAAAAGATATGCAATTTGGAAAAGCAAATGCTTGTACGGAAGCGTTTTGGCATTGAAACCTCTCTTCTGCTGATGAGCAGCTGAACTCGCGCGGATGACACAGCAATTTCCCCGTATTTCATCTGGCGTCGATCACATTACCCCTGGGTAATCCCAGCTCCACGCATCCAGTTCCTGCCAAATGTACGTGGCAGGTAAATGAGTACCTTGAGGTGTGAAGCTCCTTATTCATTGCACAGGTCTGACAGCTGAGCCTCTCTGAAGGTTTGGGCCTTGTGCACTTCTCACAACACGGTACAACTGCGCGACCTTTTGTGATTCAAAATCCCCCCCCCACACACACACACACCAACCACCTTGTGCCCTGGCATCAGATCTTGTGGAAACTCCCGTACGCATGTGCCAATTTCCTGTGCACTGTGTGACTCGACAACTTTGCTGTTTGATTTCGCTTCTCATATTCACACCTCTCTCTGATGGTGCATTGACTGCAGCACGCTCCGCCGGGGAATGGTAGTGTCACGCGCTCAAACACACGTAAGGGGAACCACCGCAAAGCCACACAGCAGCGTACCAGGGATCTTCCTTTGGTGCAGGCTCACTGCACTAGTCTTCATGGACGTAGAACCCATGTGAAATCTCACACGTTTGCTCTCAGGGTTCTCAGTGCATCTTATTCTGAGCCCAAAGAGTCGAACAGCTCCTGCTGCGTGATGCCGAGTTCAGCTGCACAGCTGAGGACTTCTTGCTTGTGTTTTGTCATTTCAGGAAGAACTTCAGTCTGCTTCTCTGCTACAGTGGACGCAGATGTCATCGTACACTCACTGTCAGTACCAAGGCCCCAATGTAGTCTTCAAGAAGAAATCTTTTGCTGTGCTGCACCGAGCAAATCAAATGTTTTCGTTTCCCCCTGTTGAAGAATTTCAAATTTTGTACCGTGTTTTCCCCTGATGTCATACCTCCTGGCCCAAATCATGTCAAGGGGAAAGAATTCACACAGCCCTGAATAACGATGCAGCCCGTGAAAAGGGCCTCACACTCCCAACAAAACCTCGCAGAAAAGAAGCACTTCTCCAAGAACCACAAATCTTTCCAACAAGAATGCAACCATCGCGCCTGAGCCACAATTACAGCTTCTCATTTCGATTTTGCCTCCCTGGAAAATCCAGAAGACATTTGCGAGACGAACATCAATGGGCGTCTTCACACACGTTGCCGAGACTGCGCCATGTTTCACGCCAGCGCGCCGTGTTGCAGCCGCCCCGCCCCGGATCCGGGAGGAGTGAACCGCAACCCATTGTGCATGTGAAGTAATGAAGTGAACTGGCGGCGTCTTGCGGACTGTTCCCATGGAGCCCTCCCTATCAGCCCAGAAAGCGCCGCCGCTCCCTCCCTCCCTCTGATTGATCGTCCCTATACCTTTCACACAGTTGCGGGCGTCAATACAAATATTGACGTGGAGAACATTTGCACGCGGCATACTAAGCACCACTTTGTTAACGGGGCAATTACAGCCAAGAACATCCATTTTTTGTACAGTCATATTGATTGTGGCACGCTTCGTCCACCAGGGACCGTAAATCCCAACCAGGCGCAGCCGTGGTTCCGAAAACGCGTTCGGTTCTGCGCTTTAGGGTCGGCTCTGCCTGTCTGAGGCATGAGTCACTTCACATGAATACACATGGAGTCTGCCCAGAAGCATCCTCACAAACATGCAGAACGAAGAAAGGCTAGGTGTATCTTTATTCATATATTATCATGATTAACAATGCAAAATTCACATCCAACTGCTAGCTTGTCACAAAGGCAACCAATTCACTTTCAGGGCCCCGAGTCTGCGATACGACATTAGCACTGTGACATTTTGGCTTTGAACGTCACCTGGAATCGAAACCCAATCTCAGGTTCACACGACTACAGAAAAATTCCCCAACCTATTTCCAGCATGAACCGTCTCGTTTTTCTTCCGGGATTCTAACTGCGAATAGGTTGCCTCTGTGTTACATTAACGCTTTTATCAGCACTGTCAACCATTGAGGAAATCGTTCATCATGGGGACCCAAAAAGAAGCGCAAGGCCAGCTCCAACAGTGAGCATTACTCCAGGGGAAATCCTTCTGGCATCCTTTGCAGGGCTTTCCACAGATGCGCCAACAATTTGTACACAAAGGAGGACTTTTTTCACTCAAGGTGCATTCAGCATTCATAGTCACACCGATCACTCAGGCAACAAACAACTCACGAAAAGGAACGTTTGGACACGTCCACAGTTTTTGGTCAAACACGACATCAGCCCAGGCATTTTGCTTCCCGAAAGGAAAAACAAACAATCACCCATCCCACAAAAAGAACACAAAGTTTGAGTGCAAGTGTGTGAAAACTCGATGACGAACATAAATTTCAGTGCATGCCTGAACCTTTTCAAAATCACGACAGCACCATTTCACTTGCTCAATTGTGAGTTTTTCGTTTCGGGAGGGCGGCTTGATTTTGACACGCGAGATCACCACAAGCACGCAGCTGAAGGAGAAACAGCAACACCACATTTCAAAAGAGCAACACTTGCAAACACGAACAAAGTTTCACAAAAAAAGCTGCATCACACAATTCTACAGGATCAAATTTTGGCCACAAAATCTGCAAGTTGAATCAAACAAATCACAAGCTCAACGGGATCATTTGAAATCCAACAAGATGCCTATCGATCACACTAAAAGCAATTCAAATGGAAACTTTCGAAACCTTGGGCGTTGAGTGGTGACAAGGAATATGCGGTTTCAAACGAATGACATTTACAGGTGCGTTCAGGAAGCGACACCGCCCACAGCGCCACGCATAACGTGATCCTCCAACTCTCATTACATTGACAGGGAGGAAAGAAAAGACGATGAGAGGTTCTCTGACTTCATATCATATCGGCAGAAGGAGTTCAAAGTTTCCCACACACCGCAGACAGTGAATCTGACCTTCCACGACTGCGGCGTGACAAACTCATCGAGCTCGATCAATTCCGTTACTGTTTGAGATGCCTGCAGAAACAGAAATGTCAAACGCTTCTCAGTTGCTTGGAAACCAACTTTCTCGTGTCTTCGATTGTTTCCTTTTCTCCCACCACGCCCTTAAAAACCAAGCACTGCAGTCGACAGACACACCTACATTCCAGGATATTTTAGAACGTGAAAGTTCAACACGAAGGAAGCAATCTCACCTACGCAGGCCTCTGAAAAGAAGACATAATGTTCGTGCCGGATTGCAAACACAATGAGAATCAACTGTGTAATGGAGGATGCATATTCCATTGTTGCGCCAGGCGTAAAGGATCAAAGCGCTTCCTCTGCCAAAATGCGTTTGTACTGCGAACAAAAAATCAGCCTTCCGCACGGGAACAAAATTTACGCGAATGTCGCGAGAATCAGATATCGTTTTTCAGCGCTTCCTGGACTTGTGTGACTGCCCTTCCACACTTTTCACAAAAATGTTCCCAACTTCCATTCGTTCATGCACTCAAAACTTTGCAGGGACAAAAATGCAACAGCACAAGTGAAAGGTACAATTTACGTTTGTCGTCAAAACGTCACAATAACAGTGAAGGTCTATACACTGTACAAGTATCACTGGTTGGACTAGATCAAACAACAATACTTGAATTATGTATTTCCTTCTATTCAGTCAACTGAATATTTTACGTGATATGCTACTCCACGTCATTTCTCTGCAATTTTCCTCAGCGAGCGTGCGGGTCGAGTTCTTTCACGAGTGTCAACAAAACCCAGCTGGAGTTTTCAACCAAAATCTTTGTTCAACACTGACACTGCAGGATGCCATTGTCAAAAGCTGACTCCATTGCATATGTGAAAATTCCTGTGCAGAATGTATTGCAGGCCCCTCTGCAGGCTCTGAAATTCCCCTATCTATCTAAAACTGCATAATAATTAACAGTAACGCGGTGCCGCCTGGCCCAACTCCTGACAATCCTTCCTAGATGTAAGTAGGGCTTCCCTGCAAATCTTGCATACATACCTTGCACATCAAGGAACCAATAGAATTGACATAGGTGCAACGCGGGCACTGGGAACCTCCGCTCAAAAGTGGTTGCGCCTCAGGCCCAGCCACTTTGCTTTTATGGCACATCTCACAGATTTTCTTGCTGGCATCATTGGCGAAGGTGCACATTTTGCACTGCCAGGTCATTGGTCTCATAGGGGGTCCGTCGGCCACGACGTACAGTCCGTCAGCGTCGTCCATGGCGAGGAACGGCCCGTCGCGCCGGGACCCGGGCGAGATGCCGGTCGCCGCCTCGTACGACGGGGGCTCTGCCGGAAGCGGCATCCCCACCGCCGAGATTATCGCTTTGGGCGCGTTCGACGCACCGCTGTGAGCCGGGGACGAGTGGCTCGGGGAGCGCACGTGACTAGGCGGCGGGGTGTGGTTCGACACGAGGTCGGGGGGCGGGGCGTGGATGTCGCTCAGCAACTCCGGAGGGGGAGGGGGCAGTTCGGACAAGGATCCTCCTGCACCATCGCTCAAGGCAGACGAGACCCTGGGAGGTGGTGTGGGAGGCTGTCTTGAAGACATCGAGGCAAGAATATCCAGGCTACGCCGATCTCCAGCTTTACCACTGGGTTTTGGAGCCACAGGTGGTGGAGGAGGCTTGGGACACGGAACTTCCTTCGGGCCGCTGGGCATGAGTGGGGGTTGTGACATGGCAGCCATGTGGGCTGGGGCGATGTGCGCATGCCCCGCGGTGCACATGACGATGTGGTGTCCCTGGGGGATGTGCGGGTGGTTGATGGCGATCAGGGGGTGGGGGATGCCCGGGGTTCCGTGCACCGGGCAGCGCGGGGAGTGGCTCCCCATCGCGTGGCTGCTGATGGTGCTGTTGGTGAGCGCGGCGTGACCCGCGATGCACGTGCCCTTCGTGACGCCGGCGATGTGGATGGGAGAACCCCCGGGACCCCCCGGACCTGGGCCTGCGTTCACCGGCCCCATGGCCTGCATCATGGCGCCTCTCTCCACACCAACGGTGCCGTTCACAGCCGGTGCACCGGGTTGTTGTTCTTTGCTCTGCGGCTGCACGCTGCCTCCGCTGCCGCCCTGGGCGTTCACGCTCGCGCCGGAAATGACGTCACTGCTGAGAATTTCCTTCTTCACGATTGGTGGCTTGGCGCTCTTTTTCTCGCAGCCGTGCTCGCCGCATTCTGGGACGGAAGGTGGTTCTTCCGTCTTCTTCTCGAGTGGTGCGGTGCTTGCTGCTGACGTCGTCGCTTCCGTGGTTTTCGCAGGAGCGCTGGTGCTCGGGGTGTTGGCGCTTGTCGCCGGCGCGGGGAGATCACTGCGGGGTGGAATGGCCGGAGCCGGTCCCTTCGCACTTTTGGCTGGCGCGTCCGCTTTCTTCTCAGGCGGAGGCTCTTCCGGTTTCGTCACCTCCTTCACAGGCGTCGTCTCGTCTTCCTTCTCCGCTCCAGCTGCCTCAGCTTTCTCTTCCTTCTCCTTTTCCCTTCTTTCTCTTTCCTTCCTCCTTTCCTCTTTTCGCTTCTTCCTCTCCGCCTTCTCTTCCGGTGTGAGCTGTGGCTTCCCCTGAGGTCGGGCGCGCAGTTCCGGCATAAATTTACACCCCATTTGGTGCAGAACTTTGGCCTCGGAAAAGTCTATCAATTCCCCGACGGTGGAGTGAACCGACTCCGTTGGACTCACATCCTTTGATTTCACAGACTCCTTTTCTTTTGTCGGCGATTCTTCACTTGGGCTCCGCTCCGCCGCCAACTTCTTAAAAACACTGCTTTGTTCCATTATGTTTTTCACCATGGCGGCGTTATCAAAGCGTTTTTGTTCTTCTGCAGAATTCTGTTTCAGGAAAATGGGCTTGGTCTCTTTGTCTCCTTCTGCTCGCTTCTCCATGGAGGTGGGCACTGTCGGTTTGTCATTCACAGTCTGCTGTAGCTTCGCGCGCTCCGCCACAGCCGCCATTGGTCCCTTGTATTTGTCAGCTGGTCCGAACTCCACTTTGGGCTTTTGTCTCGCTGAGCTCAAGTCTCCTCTCACCACGTCCACGTTTTGAAACGATTTCCGATCGGATTTCTTCCTGTCCTTGTCCTGTTGTTCCCTCAGAGAGCTGCCTGGAGGTGCAATTGCACCTCCTTGTGGCGGTTTCAATATCGTGTCCCCCCTCTCCCCCTCGAAGTACTTGTCTCCGAAGTCCTGTCTCAGTTTGTCCCTCACATCCGACCATTCGTCGTAGGCGCCGCTGCCCGCGCCCCCGCCCCCGCCGGGCGCCGAGGGGGGCCCCGACGCCCCCGGCTTCTGCTCCGTCTCCTTGAGGTACTTTTCACTCTGCTTCAAATGATCGTCCATGGACTTGGCGACGTAGAGATCGTCGGCGCTGTCGGAGCCTGCTCCCGAGTCCGTCTGCAGCTTGACTCCCGTGCGACTGTCCCGCAGATACAACTCGTGTTTCTCCATGCTCAGCTGCGCGATGCTGTTGTCGCACGCCTGCTTCCCCTGGCCGTACAAATCTTCGGGTGCAATCTCTTCAGACTTGAGCCTTCCCGGAGCGATGTCGGGCAACTCCTTGGATGTAGACTTGCTCCCGTGACCAGAGTCCTTCGACTCCCGAGACTTCTTGGTCAGAGTGGGAGAAGCGGTTCCCCTGCTGCTCTTCTTGGATTTACCACTCTCGTTGTTCGAGTGGTGATCTGTCACGGAGTTGGAGTTGGTCGTCGAGTAGTGAGCATTGACTTTGGGCTTTGCTCCACTCGAACTACTCCTGATGTAGTGGTGGTGGTAGCTGTTGAAGCTATTGTAGTTGTGGGTGCGGGGTTCGGCAGGGACGGGTCTACGCTGCGGGACGCAGTGCTGCACCACCCACGTGGAACATTGCTCGACATCCCCACACACCTCCATCCGAGAGCGGTACACGTCCAGAATCGCGTACTTATTCTCGTCCACCTTTTCCCAGATTTGAGTCATGATGAAACACTCCACAGCAGCCAGAAAGCACTCGCAGGCAACGTAAACCAAACTGTCATATGATGAGGACTGTTGTTTCAGGACCAAGATGTCCTCTGACGCCTTCTCGTATCCCATCAGCATGAAAATGTACATTGCTTGTCGAAGCTGCGGTGAGATTTGTGCTTGGTAAAACCCACCACACAACTGAAACAACAAAAGGCTCCCATCAGTGCGAATTCTATTTTGGTTTCATCAAAGAACAATATAATTCATTGAACATACACAGAAATGAACGGAAATGTCAACATGACGCAGATCTCGTCAGAAATGAGACTTCAAAGTGATGAAGCTGAACCCACCTTCAGTGTCTTGAATTCTGTTTTCCATGGATAATCAAGTAGATTTAAGGCATACTTCTCCAAGGCAAGAAAAGCATTGGCTGCATCACTGGGGTGCCAGTCTTCGTTATTGCGCACACTGGCATCGAGCGTGTCTGTGATCTGTCGCGAGAATTTCTGCGAGTGTTCCATCATGGAGAGGTAGGCCACCACATGATGCTGATGCAGAAACCTGAAAGGGACATTTTTCACGCGTGAGGTATCACAAACTGGACTTGAATCAGTCACAACACAAAATGCCATCGAGGTTTCTTGAGTCACCGAAAATTTCCTTGCGACGCGAAAAAACACTTCCTTTCCGTGGATATTCTTGTTGATTTTCGCTTGGAATGTCTCCGAAACGTCATCCCCATTCAAAGTTCAATACTGTTTCAACTACGTATCAATCTGAAATGAAAATGTTTGTCACCTTCTGCCCTCGTCACGCTTGTTGTTCTCCTGGGCTGCCACCTTCTCCCTGTAGACCTCCCGGATCTGGTCCCTCGTCAGCTGCGTTTGCAGCACCATGGTGACGTCTGAATCCGGAGTCAACACCAACTAAAAATCAACCTGAAAAGGAAATAACATCTCTCTTGTTGCTTTCTCCTTGTCCCTGCCATTGACTTCTGTGCCAAATTGGAGTTGACACAAAGATGAACCAACAAATAAACACAATGCAGAGGAAAATGCATCGACTCTGTCCCTCTGACGCCACCACCCCAACAAAACTTCACTCGAAATGAGCTCTGTGTGCAGGGTGACATCCCAAAAGTTGACTGAAACCATAACTGGTTCCGTCCCAGCTGAAATAGGTGCAAGTCGAGACCCTTGATTGAATGATCCTTCAAATCAAGGACCACCTACCGGTCCACGTTTTCGCATCAAGGGTCAAATGGGAGTCGGGTCCTTTCCTCATTCAGGTTCCGCTGGACATTGTGCAAACGCTGAGATGTTTCACCAGTTTGGTCCAAGTTTGCTCTTTGTCGAAACAACTCGTACAAGGGACCTTGTGACCTTGGTGTGTTTGATTGCATCTCTCATAAGCTTCTCAAATGCTTCTTGCAAGCAGGTTTGAATCCCAACTGGGTTCTTCAACAGCAATATCCAGCTGTACAAATTCCAAAACAGCTTCTTGCAAGCAGGTTCGAATCCCAACTGGGCTCTTCAGCAGCAATATTCAGAGCTGCGATTTTCAATCAATTCCTCTTCCTTCCTCCTCAGGGAAGGGGGCTGGAAAGCAAGGCTTTCCCCAGGGTGGGGGAGGGATACTCAGGGCAATGTGACTTTGTGGTTCTCTTTGTGGTGAGTGAAGCAGCTATGTCAGCTTTTTCAATCTGTTTCAAATTTCAGATCATTGCATTGTGACACTTCTCCTGAGCTTTCCCTGCTTGTAGGTCTCAATTTCTTTGGATTTGTCTGCTTTGCTCTTGCTGATAGTCCTCTTCATCTGGTTGTGCACATTCATGCACCGTCCAAAGATGTACGACTGGGAAGAGAGTACCTTCTGGTCCATCATTGCAGGGAGTTCTGTTCACAATGTTGTTCACACTGCAGTTCACCCTTGCATGGCATAATCGCTCAAGACTTCCACCCACCCCTTTCCCTTCTTGTCTGTAGTTTGCGCTGCTATGCCTGGGAATCAAACCTGGATGCTTTTTTGTGGCAAGTTCCAAGTCAAACACGCTCAGAGCACAGCAGAACACACACGCCAGCAAGTCAGGGAAACTCTGCCTGACACTGGCCAACAATGTCGTTGCCCAGTCTTGTCACAGCGGTCAAAATTTCCCCTAAATTGAGTCCAAAAACTTCCTTTGGGGAAGCTTCTCGTGGGGCCTCCAAACGGGGTGCGCCCAAGTGATTTTTTGCAGCACATCACGGCCAACCGATTGTGTCTCCGGTGCGACAAGGCTCCAGGTGAGAGCTTTTCATTTGACCAGTACTTTGACCACGTACTTCAGTCTGCACATACGAGTGGGGTGTGTGTGTGTGTGTGTGTGTGTGTGTGTGTGTGTGTGTGGTGTATGGTAATTTCTAAATTTTGGAAACTGGACCTCAGTGGACTGGATCCACAGTGGATTCGGGTCGTCACCTGTTTGTTGTTGGTTGATTGAATTGTTTTTTGTTGTGATATCACAGACAGATTGGTATCTCACGAGAGACTGCCCCCGAGGGTGGGAACCTCCGTATTTATTGACCTCATTCCAATCATGCCATCTGGTAAGCAGTGGTTCTAACATTTGAGGCTGGTATGTTATGCCACACTCCTCTTCCACCAGGGGGCACTGGCCTCTACAGATAATTTTTAATATTCTGAATAATTTTACAATTAATTAGATAGAAAATAGATAGAAAATAGCACAATATCACTATTTTGCTGGCTTTGGCCTACATTCCTCCCCCTACAGGGGTATCACATGATCATGTGACCTGGGTTTTTCCCTCTCTTTTGCAACATGGATCTGATCAAGGTGGAGGCCTTCTCTTTTCTCAGACAAGAAATTACCTGGTGGATTATTGTTGAAGCAAACACATAAAATTGATCACCTTTGTCAAGGGGAGTGATTGATCCAGTAGCCAATCAATCATTCAGAACGCTCGTGGTTAGATTGGTGTTCAAGGTCTATCTGTCGCAACTTCAAGGTGAGTTTTCCACATTTGTCATGGTTTCATGTCACCCCACATTTGTCCACCTTCTACGAACGAGAAGCAGTGCTCAAGGCAACTGCAGTGCGAAGTCCCTTGCAGCATTGCAGCAGCGTTAATGTCATCAATTCTTCCTTGTTTATCAATTCTTCCTGGTCCTCCTTGTCCTCCACCAGCCATGCTGTCTTCTGCAGGGGGGGTCTGGCCG
>JAAUXT010133686.1_pt1 | contig 50418 bp, 43 predicted proteins | sample 7278171 | NCBI WGS metagenome assembly JAAUXT01 (sample SAMN14350112, study PRJNA611818) | marine sediment metagenome | isolation source: surface marine sediment (1.8m) | place: French Polynesia: Moorea | collected 2018-08
CTCACTCACTCACTCACTCACTCACTCACTCACTCACGAACTCACTCACGAACTCAAGAACTCAAGAATCCACTCACTCAGAAACTCACTCACGAACTGACTAGTGAATTCAAGAACGTGTCTAAAGTTGTCTGACCCCGCTGGTTGAGACATTCGCCACAGATTGTTCATCAAGTATTCTCATGCAGCCTGGCGAGTAGAACAATATTTCAGTTTGGAATACAAGCTGCTGCCTCCGTGTGATCCACTCATCTGTTGTTGAAGTGATACCAGAGGCTGGAGAAGGCGGCTTCACTCGAGAGGAATTTCTTCAACTCATGGAGGAAGAACTGGTGGCGATTTTCTCTCCGCTCTTCCCAGAGAAGGAACAGGACGTTGTGCAGGCGTTCAGCTTCTACTTCTCGCCTTGGCCCGACATATACAACGAGTCAATGAACAGAGCCATGATAAACAATGTGAGACTCAAACCTTCTTGCCTGAGGCCAGTGAATCTGCCAGGGTTGTCGTCTGTCCGTTGGACGATGAATGCTGGCACGGACAAATGGTATCACGAAGACCTTGACTCTTGTAAAAGTTTGAGTCTCGGTCCTTCTGGTGGGACAGACAAGAAACAAAGTTGCTCTCTGATCTGCTTGTCACTGCCCTCAACAAGAAGTCAAGATCTGTTGTGCAACTTCCAGATGACGACCGACTTTGGTTTCGGTGTGGCCATGGACACTCAGCTGAAGTTCCACCAGAGCTTGAATCCGAACATGTACATGTACATCCTGGGCTACAGGACCAAATCGAGGAGTGCTGAGATTCTCTACCCGCCATGGATGGGTGAGAACGGGTTCCTTTGAGACAAATGGCGACTGGAGATGAATTGATTCTTTTCTTGTCTATGTGGCCAAGGCAAGAAACTCGTCTGTGAGATTCTCCAGCAGTTGCCATCGTGGCGTGCCGTGTGTTGCAGGTGTGCCTCACAACGGAGAGCTGCCGTACGTGATCGGGTTCCCGTTCTACCAGGAGTCGCGCGTGCTGCGTCGCGACGCGCAGATCGTTGACGTCGTGCGCTGGGACGACGAGGACCAGATCTGGACTCTCTATATGATGGAGATGTGGACCAACTTCGCCAAGTTTGGGTGCGATTCTTGTGGAACAAGAACATTTCTGCCCACTTTCCCCCTGCGTTTTCCCACTGACAGCAGACAAAGGAGTGTGACAATCGCAAATATCAGCTCAAAACTTGACACGATTCGAAGTCAGCTGGGTGGGTATCTTATTTTCAGGAACCCAACCCCGAGTCCCGTTCGGGCTCCGGACGGCAGCAACACAACCTGGCCGATCTGGAACAACGGTTCACAGGAGTACCTTCATCTGGACAGACATATGGAATACAGGTGCGAGGGTGTCGACTGCCTGTCAACTGAAAGGCTTTCTGTCTTCCTGGGCGTGTGCTAATTTGTCACAACAAAGAAGATCTACTGGTCAATTGAATTGATCATCAGAAGAATCCGTGTGCAAAACGGATCAAAGTCCCGACAATTGTGTTGTGCGTGAAGGTCAAAGAGTGATGTTGTTGAGGGTACTGACCCTTTCGAGCAAAAATAGGTGTAGATTTTTTGTGACATGTACTTGGCAGGTTGAAGTATCGACAGAAGAACGTTGCCTTCTGGCTTGAGTATCTCACATATGTTTCGGGAATCAACTTTGGACCCGACATTCAGTATTCAGGTGGATCTACCATGGCAGATTTCTTTTTCTCTCAAGCTGACCCAAGCTCACAAAAACACACACACGAAAGGTAATTGTGATGCGACTTCCATTTTCAGCTTTATCAAAAGTGAAAGGAGGCACCAAGACAAAGACATTGAGCAGCAAAGCTACGGAAAACATGTACAAGAAGTTCTTCGCACCAAAGATTGAGGAACTCTTGGGCACCAAGATCCCGGTGGAGCGTCACAGGAAACCAGCGGCAGAGCACAAGGTGACTCCGGACCAAAAAACAGCCAAGGCAACGAAAGAAGGAACAACGAAGCTGAACGAAAAGAGGCAGGCCACGAGAAGAAAGATGACTCGGACGAAGCCAAAGGCACAGGAAGAAGCACTGAAAAAGAGTTCGAAGTTGCATTGAAAGCAGAGAAGAAAAAGACATCGCCTGTTCGCGAATGTGTCTCTGTTTTGATAAATAAAACTCATCTGAGAGGAGCTTTCACTTTCAGTCAGAACCGTTTCAAAATAAAGTTTCTATGTTCAATTTGAAATTCAAGTTAAGAGTTGCTTCTCCTTGATCACAACAAAAAACCATTTGTGCAAATTGTCGTTGTTTTTCGCCTCCAAAAAAAGAAACACTGTCTCTGCCCCATTGACTTTTCAATGTCGACAAGGTTCCGCATTGAGGCAGTGGTCAACAAGGCCTGCAAGGTGGATGTCACCAGCCAGTAACTTTGATGAGTCTTCCGACACACATTTTGATGGGCAAAGCTCAACACACCCAAGTTCGAGTTGCTTCCTGTGTGTGGACGAGCTGGCTTTCATGGTGTCCTCGCTCCGGACCTTGGCTCGATACTGGAGCCGCGAAATCACGTTCTGTGTCACCTGACGAAGCTCCCGCTGATCCAGACTACGCTGTCAAAGTTTGCCTCAACCGCAAGTGTGCATTGCAACATCGTTGTGGCATTGAAAAATATTGATGCTGGCTCCGAAGAACAGACAATGCATTCAGTGAAGAAAGCAGAGGAAAATCTGACCATTTTCTCCAACGTGGCTCCTGGACAAACAGTTTGGCACATATTTCGATGTCGTCCCAAAAGAAATGTGACTGTTAGACGAAACGCGGAAGCAGCATTTTGAGCAGTGTATTCGGACAGTGCATCAGGAGGGATCAGTGCGCCTCCCGCGCGACGCCCGCTCACAACGCACAGAGCGCCCGGTTGAACCACATCTGCGACACATCGACTCCACGCGTTCACAACCTGGTTCAGCAAGATGAATCCGAAGCTTACAGAACAGGAAGAGAAGGCTGTTAAACAGGTACGTGCACGTTGATCGAAGAACCACAGAGAACAATCGGGGGTACCGGTACTTGTGTGGCGTGGTCATCAAGGGAACATGGTTGTTCCTGCACGCAGGGAAGACTTTGTTGTCTTTGTGCACAAACGACACTGCAATCGCAAATAATGCACAGATTCGCGGAATTAGACTCGATGAAGACAAATATGTCCCAAAGAGGAAAACACAGTGAGAAATCACAATTTCATCGCGTCACATTCCAAAAATTTCAAACACAAGCCACAAGGGTTGTGCTCAGTGTGTGTTCAGACCAGAAGAATGATGTACAGTAGTTCGAACCACAGAGATTACCCAACGTGTTGGCTTTCAAAACTTCCAGCAGAAGTCAATCGATGTGATATTGTTCAACCTTGAGTCTGAAAAACAGCCGACTGATCTCCTGATGAATAGCCAGCGTCGAGAAGATTATGTGCTGAGTTGATCAGATTTACTCAGATCAAAAGACCATAGCGATCGCATGAGGAAGACCAGAGAACATTGACCTTGTGCTGTTTTTCACAGTCCTCCCGCGTGCTTGCAAAATAAAGCGGAAACAAGAAACTTCGCCACTCAGCCATGTTGTGTGCATTTTTTTTATTTCACAGCTGAAGACGAAGGTGGGCCTGGTCCTGGCCGCGCAGTATGATGACCACCACTTCCTGCGCTGGGTCCGTGGTGAGTCCCCCCCACGCTTCAACTCAGATCTGACAGTTTTGTCCACCCGCAGACAAGTAGATTGTTTTCCTCAGCCTTTGTCCAACATTCCCTCGCCTGAGATCAGAGCTGAACATGGGCGGGGACTGTTTGAACTGTCTTGCACAGACATGGAGCTGTATTGAAATAATTGTGTCTGTGATAGTTCGGAAATGCGCGTTGTTTTGACCTCAGAGTACAAGTGTAACCTGATGCAAGCAGAGGCCGCGTTCAGACAGGTGCAGGACTTTCGGAAGCGAGTCGGAGCCGACGGAGAGTTCGACACCTACAACCCGCCTCAGGTCAAACACACACGGACACAACAGTTTCTCCCTTACACACACGCACCCACACAAACGCACACACACACGTGTGTTTTCAAGAACGCAGCTTTCCAGTTTTCATGCTCGTTTCCACGAAAGTATCTGGTGCCTCCACACCATTGAGAGTGAGTTGTTCAAAAGCTCCCCAAACACAACACACTGCGTGCATGTGCACGTTTGACAGCAAGAAATTGGAAATGAATTCAGCAACCTGACTGGTGAAACCAAGCTTGACTCTTCAGGTGCTGAAAAAGTACTACGCTGGCGGGATCTTGGGTCACGACAAGGAGGGGGCGGTGGTGAAGCTCGAGCTGCTGGGCAAACTGGACATGAAGGGTCTGATGCGCTCGACGCGCCGCACCGACCTCGAGAGGTGCGCCACGCGACGACAAAACTCGCACCTGCACACTCAGCCACTGAGCTTCAGAAAAAAAAAACAACAAACGTTGACAGTAAACTCGGAAACTGAACTAAAGTGCCGTAAATATTCACATTTTGAACTTTTGTCAGTTTCCTTGTTTGGTTTTTCAGATGGAAGTCCTTCGAGTACGATAAGATGGACAGAATGTTGGATGAGTACGCGAGAAAGGTAACAAGTGCAGTGGAAATTTTTACGGGGCATCTGATATGGCTTGTTGTTCGACTCGAACGTCATGATCAGTTGCTTTTTCTCCTTCAGTCTATGAGATCAACACACACATACTCTCTCTCTCTCTCTCTCTCTCTCTCTCTCTCTCTCTCTCTCTCTCACACACACACACACACACACACACACAAGCACACACCATTTCTATGTGTGTTGTACAGGTCGGGAAACCGGTGGACGGTGTGACGACGATCATCGACATGGAGGGAGCCGGGTCCGAGTGGCTCTGGAGACCAGGTGAACATATCGCATTTTCGGCCTGGAAAGCATGTTCCGTGTTGAATGTCCGAACTGTGACAGTAGCTTTAGCGTCGGTCGACTCAATTTCAGGCCTGAACACGTACCTGAGCCTGGCGAACCTTCTGCAGGAGCATTACCCGGGCATCGTCAAGAAACTCATCGTCGTCAATGGTCAGAACCTGACCAGCATTGAAACCGTCGACGTTTTGTTTGCTTGAACCACAGGACATTTGTTTGACACTTGTTTCGTTCGCTCACACAGCGCCGTCCATTTTCCCGCTGCTCTGGAAGATCGCCAAGGGTTTCCTGCGGGAAGATCTGCGCCGCATCGTCGAGGTCTACGGAGGTAGATCTTTCAGACCAAAACCAATTTTTCATGAACATTCTGCCGCAGTCGGTATCGCGTTGAATCTGTCTGCTTCCAGCGGACCACAAGGAGCGACTGAAGAAGGAGATTGACGAAGCGGTGCTGCCCGCCTATCTGGGCGGGAAGCTCAAGGATCCGGACGACAGATGCTCAGCCACGGTGAGCGACCAGTTGCAGCTCCGATACAACAGAGAAAAACGGCCTGGTGAATTGATACGAGTACGAAAAAATCACTTGGCTTCTGAAACCCAATCAGGGCTTTCGGAGCGTGACCAAACAAAATTACCGATGCAACTACCGCTATGATTTGCTACTTTGGTCCGTGCAGGTGTGTCAGGGCGGTCGGGTGCCCGAGTCGTTCTACATGTCGGTGGACGGAGACGAACTGGACCACATGTCCGTGGCGCACGTCGCGCACGGAGAGAAGCTGCGTCTCCAGTTCGCCGTCAAGGATCCGGGGGCCATACTCAGGTGTGAGATTAACACGAGTGTTTTCATAATTCGGCGCAGGAAATGGAAGCGTGTCCTCAGAGGCGTTGCACTGGCCAAAGTGCGTTTCACAATTTTCTCACGATGACAACTCTTACCCGCCTCCAAAGGCAAATGACCTGCCACGCAAACCGAGACCGGTGAAACGTTTGCTGCAACCAAGCTTCAACTCTCTTCTGCAGTTGGCAGTTTAAGACGGACGACAACGACATCGGGTTCGGGGTGGAGTATCGCCCGACCGAAGACTCGGACGACATCGAGGACATCGTGTCGCTCGGACGCCACGAGTCGCATCTCCAAATCCAGGACGGCAGCGTCATCGGCAAGAAAACTGGCATATGTGAGTGCAATGAGGACAATGGGGACAAGACCGTTGGGAATGGAGCTCACAAGTTCAGTGACCGTCACCAAAGTTGCCGTATCTGGGGAACTTACTCGACTGTCTGACTTGTGGCCAAATGCACACTTCTCATTTTTATTGTGGCATCTGACCTGAACGACGAAGGTGATTGAGTGTTTGAACTTTGAAGAATCTTGTTTTCTCAATCAAGCTTGAATTTTTTTCCCTTCTGGCGCGTTGCAGACGAGGTGATCTTCGACAACACGTACAGCTGGTCACGTGGGAAGCGTCTCTACTACCACGTGGAGCTGCACGTGTCGGACGACTCGACTGTCAGTGAGGTGGACGGATTCGTGCCCGGCGCCGGCACCTGGGCCAGCGTCCCGAAGGCTGACAAGAAAAAGTGATCGCTTTTCTAGCGGCTCTGAGACAACACACTTCTTCAGCGATAATCTTGCACGTGCACATGTCAGCACATTCGTCGTGTCGTGGTACAAATTCACGATTTTGTTTTCTTGAAATGATTCAGTGGCACTCGTCAGCCAGTCTTGGCGAGGGTCATAGAAGCTGTAGACTTTGTTTGGTCTGAAACCCGGCACATAACCTGTTCTCGCACTTGACAACAATCCAATTGACTGCGTGTGTACGTCATTTCTCTCAAGAGGGAGCAGAATTCAACACAAAAACAATGTTGTGAATTGAAAAGGGAAAAAAATCAGTTTTCGTTACAGTTTTCTCGACAAAAGCATTCTTGCTTTTCTTCGGATTTGCAAATGAGAAGGAATCTAGCGTTTTCAATAAACTTGTGGGGGTTGATCTCACATTCTTGAATTTGTTTTTTGAAACCAAATATGAGCATACAAATGGCAAGATCTTCCTTCTCATGTGTTCCAAAAGGAATACGCACACGAAGATCTGTGTTTGCTGATAAACCTGCAACTTTCAAGATCCAAACTTGTTGACCTTCGGAATCTCTGCCCTGTGACGATGTAGGTGGGTGTGCCTGTATCGGAGAAAAATCACACATACAGAAAGGCTTGATCCACCAAGGTGTCCAGTGACCAGACAAATTCACACCGACAAAAGAAACAACAAGGCGAAAAACTTTGGAAGAAAAGAAGCTGGAGGATGGAGGTTCGTGCCTCTTGTAACTTTTTGGTCGCAATTTCTTGGTGTTGAAATGGCTCAGTTTGTTTTATCTCGACTTTTTCGTCCAGTTGAAAGCCAAGAACTGTCCTTCGAAGTGACAACTGTATAACTCGGGCAAATGCTTCGTCCATTGTGATGCATTCTACCATATTTCAACCGAAATATAACTTCGCAAACGTGTGAAGCCACATAAATCTCTGATAAGAATTCACCAAGGAAGACGCTGCGGTTGCAACAGGAACTCTCTTAATTGAGAATGTGTATTCTGGCGAAAAGTGTTGCAACAATTTCTGGGATATGTCAGGGTGTTGTGAGTGCACGAGGATTGTTATAACAAAATCGTTAATAAATAAATATATTGAATCAAGTATATCTGTCCCTGCAGGAAAAACATCTTGCAAAATCGCCTGCAGTGACTGCCCGCCACCTGTCAAAAGTGGCCGACATCTTCCCACTTCAGTATCTACGGGCGTTCGCAGTGGAACACCTCGAGCTGACCGGCAGAGAGCTCGAAGTGATCAAGAAGGAGAATGAGCAACAACCGGATGTTGTTTACGAGTGTCTGCGGCTGTGGTGCAGAAAGAAAGAGCAACAACAAAGAGTGATTGTCACTGTTCAATACTTACATGAGTTCCTGGACAAAACGTGGATCGAAAGGCGTTGGTACGAACGCACCACTTTTGGGTTCCTCCTGGAAGCCAACAACGATCCAATTCAGGAACCTGATGTAGCAACCATGGTGCGACCTACGAAGTGTCGATGCTTGATTAAGTCAACTGTTTTGCATCTGTGGATGCTGTGCATGTGTGTCTTCTGCGTCCTGATTGCCCCTTTCCTGTGTTGTATATATCTGGACAAGCGTGATTTCATTCGGGAGATTTTCGGCCTTGCTTTTGGGCTGACAGCTTTGTCACTCGATGTTGTGGCGACAATTATCAAAGTGATTGCCACAGAAATCCGCGAAATTTCCCACGTCTTGAAGGAAAGGAGTGGGAAGGAAGAAGGCAAAGGTCGTGGTTGTGTTGTGTCTGACAGGTTTCAGCCTTTGGAATACGAACTGCACGCTGTGCTCGAGGCTGTAGATCGACATGTTCGCGGTAATCAGCTTGACAGAGATTACGTCAACTTTACGAGGCACGCGTTTTACATTCCCGACTGCAATTTCTCACGTATGGTTCAACACAACCTTCAGTACTCACATCAGGCTTCTTTGGCATCTCTCAATATAACTGTGGTTTGACTCATCAAGGATCAAGAGAATATTTATCTTTTGTACTCTTTTTCAAGACAATCTTTTTGGGGCAGGTAAAAAGTGGAGAAAAGCAATCGATAAACTTTTGTCAAAGGATTTCACTTTCCCATCTTATTCTAGTGTATCAAAAGAAGAAGCAAAAACAGTAACAATTTGAAGACAAACTTGCACCAAAAGGTCCTGTTGACAAAAAAAAAGTGGAGTGAAAATGTGGCCTGAGGAAGCAATCTCATTTTGTATATCTGAAAACCTCATGCTTGGATCTTTCTTCAAAGCAATAATTATACACAGCAGATGATAAATATTTGCATAAAGAAGCTTTTTTCTTGTATGTGACCCCAAATGGATGAGAAAATTAAAATGGCTATACCATACTTGAAGGCAAACTTTGAAGTTTTCATTTTGTTACTTCTCTTTGTAATTTTGAGTATTTGTTGATATATTTTTGTGGATCATATATTGTACATTGAGAATGCAAGGGAATTTGGTGATGAAAAATTTCAGTGTTGGTGACAAATTTGAGTGGATCGGTTGTATAAAAAGCGTGCTTCGTACCCAGGACAAGGAAGCAAGAAAAAAGGACAAGGAGCCAACAAGAAACTAGATCAATGTCACAAACCTTGTTCAGAAAGATAGGACATGCGAAGCATGGCGAGAACCAAACTTTCGTCTCTTGGTTCAGTCTTTTGTTGAAGAAAGAGAAGCTTCCAAAACAGTTTGCCCAGCTGGACCCACATCTGCCTTCTTTGCCCTCTTCTCTCTCTCTTCAAAAATCTGCGGTGTTTCAGGTCCGAAGTGCGTTGAGAACAGACCCTGAGACTTGTTTTTGGGGTGTCGCTCTCGCGAGCAGCCTGAGAGCAAACCCAAGTTCCCATCAGAGCAGTTGACTCGATCAACAGAACAGTGTTGAAGGGTGTGTTTCAGCCAAATTAACACTGTGACCTCGATGCTTGAAACACGGCACGAAACAACTGTCATCTGAAAAATGAGTTCTGTTTCCAACAGTTGAACTTCTCCACCAGATGGTCACAAACCGCGTCACATAGATCTGTGACGTGGGCGTTGTGGCAATGAAAGGACGCCAGCCGGAGTGATAAAATTGCACTGTGTTCAAGTAAAATTGAAATCCTGCAGAAAAACAAAGCTTTGGTTGCTTGTTGCTGCAACAATCATGACAGAGAGAGGAGAAGAAAACTCCATCGTGATTCGTTTTCGCGACAAAGAAGGAAAAGGGTTTCGTTTGTCTGACGCATTCCTGTTTCAATGTTTGAATTGCTTGGGCCGAGTGTGAAAGCGACAGGAAGTGATTTGCCCTGTTGCCCAAAATTGCCCATCACAGTCCAATTGGAACAAAATTGACACAAAACGAGATATATTTGGCGACACCAGGTCTCAACACTAATTCCACATCGCATCACGAGTGCACACCCCACCGGACTTTCATCCAGATCGTGCTTGTAAAATCGTCAACACAATGTACAAGTTTAGCGTTGCAGTGTTTCTTTTGGCGTGTGCGGTTCTCGTCTACTCCAGCGAATCAGAAAGTATAGATGGTGAGTTAATGTGCAAGGACACCGGTTGGAATAAACAAGGACAAACCGTCAGACGTGGGGAGAGGGACATTTTTGTCAGCCCTTCACAACTGGACATGTAATGGTGAAAACGGTCTAAATATTCTTCTCAACACACAACCTCTCTGCTCAGTTCCAACAACTCTGCGCAGTCTTCGTGACCACGACTCAACAATGTGTGTTCCTTTTCAGACGACCAGCTCCAGGAAGTGTTCGACGAGTACGTTGACCAGGATGGCGACGGATACGTTGATGCAGAGGAAGTGAAGAAATTTTTGGTACGTTCGCAATGAGCTGTTCTGAAGTCTCCTTTCATCAAGGGAAGAACCACGATATTTGGTCGGAGCCGGTGAGACTGCGATGCGGTGATGAGCATCTTCTTTCGGACCGCACACTCAGAACAGAGGACACAAGAACACACGAGACTTTTTATTCTTGAAGCGAACCTGTGTGAAATTAGCCGTTTGAGGTCACTTTCAACTGCTTTGACTTGCCCAAAGTTCTTTCCTCGAAATCGTGAATCAAGGTTTCTCAGGCAACGGTCTGCTTTGCAGAAAGACTTTGCGGACATGAACATTGACATGCAGACAGCTCGAGCAGTCGTCGCTGAAATGGACGAAGACGGCGATGGAAAGCTTTCCTTTGCTGGTGGGTATGCACGAACGAGAGGGTCTCCCAATGGTCTTTCTTTCTCCAGAACAAGCGGCAAAGTGTCACTGCACAATTTTTTTTGTACCAACGGAAAGTGTACCAAGACAAAGATCCTTGGATTTGCACTGTTTTGTACAATATTTAAGAAGTGGCAGCCTAAACTTTACCTTTCGTTCTTTTCTATGTGTTATTCTTGCAGAGTTCAAGAAGGTCATTGAGTCGACTGGTTGAATGAGAATGTGTGCCACAAAAATGTCGAAGATGGTTCCACTTGATCATTTGTCAAGAAATGTTGGAAGACATTATTTTGAATTTGTGTGCGTTTGTGTACAAAAGAAAACTAAAATGGTTGCTGCCTTTTACCCCGAACGCTTGTGTGGAACATGTTTATTTCTTGGGTTGTAGGGTCCAGCAGACCCGGAATTGTGAAGGCCAAGGCCTTGGGAGAATGGTGGGGCGGGGCACAACAAAATCAACAGGAAAAGTGAAAATTGTTGCGCGTGAGACAAAACAAAGACGAGTTGCCCATTCCTTTGGGTATAGTGAACAAGTAAAAAAACTTCAAGTGGGCCAAAGAGCTTTTATTGGAAGAGGTTTATTACCCACCCCAACCATCATTTCCAAGCTGGGATCAGAGTTCACCAACTTTGGACTGGAACCATCATTTGGAAGAGGGAACATCTTTCTGAAGTTCGTAGAACCACAGACTGGGAAGTTCTGACAACCTCCAATCTAGCAAAGGGTTCTCAAGCCAGTGGGGTGTTGTTGGTCTGCGGCACGGGTTGGTTGGGGTTGGAGCAAATATTAAAATTTAATTTCGCCCTGGTTCCAGAGCCCTAACAATTCGAACGGTGATCTTTCTGATCAGTGTTTCATCTCTCCAAACCAAGAGGGTTCCAACGGCAAGAAGAATGTCAAAGATAGGTACACATTTGATGCTCTCACACGCGCTGGAAAACAAACGAGAGGCTGCACGTGTGTCGTTGCGTGGCGTGGTCCTCGGAGTCAAGTTTCACGCTGGGCGTTGTGTCGGTTGGGCGTTGCAACGTGTTCAAACCCCCCTCCCCCACAAAGTAACAAAAATTGACATCGCCCTTCTGTGAATCCTCACCAAACTCTGCAGCCTTTTCATTTGGTCGTGGGGGACGACTCTTGCACGTCATGGTAGTTCTAACTGGATCCAAATTCCTTCCTGTAAAGTGCCATGTATGCTGTACTGCTTCAATTGCAAAATTGCCTGGAAGTAAGAGACTAATTTGCACCCGTTGTTTCACTGTCAAATGGAAAATGCGAATCTGTGAGTACCACGTTGCCATGAGAAGTTGATTTGGCACTCCTATGGCATGCGAAGGTCCTTTTCCACTGTGAATTGATGCAGTGGACAGGCCCCGCCGGACTGGAACGAGGGGATCTGCATAATTTCTGGTTGAATGTTTCGACACCTCTTGATGGTCGCTGGGTTTGAGTTATGTCACGTCATAAAAGGAGCCAGACATGAGAAGAACCTTGGTTTGGTGATCCAAAATACCCTGCGTGGATGTTCTGATGTTTTCGAATCAGACCTTTGATGGCAAATGATTTGGCTTCAGAATTCTTGCATTCTGCGCAATGGCCGATCGGAAAGCTGGCCGGGTCAAATTGAACTTTTCATGCACACAGTTTTGCGGTTGGGTCTGTCAATTTTTCACCAGTGTGATCCCGAACCAGGAACACCAACACAAACTTCGCCCCCTTTTTGTGGCATTTACGAGGCAGGGTACAACTTTCCTTGTGTGTCAAAACCGGACATATCGGAACATGGAATTACAGAGGTCAAAATCCATGCAACTTTGCTTTGTTACGTGGTTCCCCTGATGTGTGCCATAGTTGGTGAAAGAGGGAAACGAAACAGGATGCCATTTTTTCTTTGTTTCTTCGTTGTTCTGTTCCCTTTTGCATCGTCACTCTCGGGTAAGTGTTCCTTTGTTTTTGACCTCAATTTCAGTGTGAAGAGCGAGGCACGCCATTTTAAATGCACAGAAGAACAACCCCGAAATAACCGAAGAAAGAGCTTTTGTTTTGCAAAATGAGTCTTACTCAGTTGCAGAAGTGAGGATTGCTTTTCGACAAATGGATTCCAATCGCGACGGCAGAGCTTCGCAGAGCGAAGTGCAGGACTTCCAGGTGGGAAACGACCTTTGCCTTGCAAGATCAAGAACGTGAACCAAAGCACTCTCTGTCATGCAGTTTCTACCCTTCCTGTGTTCCTGCAGAAGTGCAAGTGCACTGCACCCATTTGGATGTGCCAAACAGCGGTTTATGGCCAATATACCCACACAGTGGGGCCCCGTCAGTTTAATCTCTAACCTGTTTTTGGTCCAGCAAACCGGTCCAAATTGGGAGAAAGCAACCCTGATGGAAACTCACTGGGTGCTACTTTTAAGACCCAAGCGGAACTACAAACAGAAGCATGTACGTGGTTCGTGGTGATACAACTTTGACCATATTTCTCTCCACAGCACGAGAATGGGCACCCTCTTTCAGAGGAGGAAGTGGCAAGAGTTTTCTCCGTTGCGGATGAAGACGGAGACGGATTTCTCAGTATCAACGGTGAATTTTCCTGATACTTTTTCAACAAAATCATGTTGTCTTCACCAGGCCCAAATGGTCAGAAGGGGCATTGAGGACAAGAAGTTCTGCAGGCTATTCCGAGCCTGCAAAAGTCAACAGGGTCTGCAGTGCACAATCACAATCTTTGCACACTTTGATGGTGCAATGAAAAGGGCGATGTAATTCAGTTGGGCCGTCACAGGTGAAAGCTTGTATCCTGTGTCTCCACTGGTATTTGTTCAAATAGATGGTACAGGCTTTCAGGAGAACCCCACAACCAAACCTTGCAGCTGACCTCATGCTGAAACCCAGTCACTTGCCAGAGCCCAGTTTGAACCCGTGCCAGAACTTGAAACCCACACTGGAACACACGCCAGAATCCAAACCAGAAACTGGATCCTGTTCAAGAACTAATGATGGAACCCAGCTCTGGGAACTAAATTCTGGGATCTGTGAAAGTGTTAGGTTCCATCTTGAGTCCGGCAAGGGTTCCAGCTGGGTTCAGCAGAAGATGTTATTGGGTGTGCATTCTCTGACACAATTGTCTCCTTTTTCCAGAGTACATGGAGATAATGAGAATCACAGGTTCCTTGGAATCTCAAACTTTTATCAAAACCGTCGAGACCTGAAGAGCATCGTGTCACTAGATGCAGCCACAATGACTATATAGTTGTGCGGCTGTTGTGGTAGATTCCCTCGTACCGTGCACATGTGGATGTTTCCTTGGAAGACATGGGAGAAAACCCAAGGCATGTGGCCCTGACGCAGATTGGGCCTGCTGTCGGCTCTTTTCCTGCAACCAGCCTTTCGTTTGGGTGCTGTTGGTTCACAGTGATTGCACTGGTATCGGACTCGCATGCGAACTCTCTCACTTATTTGCTTTTGATTTACTTCAGTATCTACTCGGATCTATCTTTTTCGTTGACCAAGATGTTGGTTGGCGTCCCGTTTGGAAAAGGTTGCAATCTTGGTAGATATGCCAGGTGGCGCTCAGCCAAGTATGCACACGACCTTGGTTTTTGTCAGGGTTCGTCAACACTGTTGTTCGCGGGAACACCACGCAGTGGCTTTTGCGGTTTGACATTTTGGCTGGACTGAAGCGACACCAACTCACGCTGCAAAAACTCATCCACACAACAACTTAACAGATACTCGTATACAATAAAATTGCCCTGGTTCTCGAAAAGCAATTGTGTCTAAAGTGGAGATGAGTAATTCGGATTCGTGATGAGCCACAATGATGAACTTGGAGGAGGATTCATTCGCTGTTCCTGCACATGTTTGTATGCCTCCTGCATTGACTGGAAACAAGCGTACATTTGCACAGCGTTTCTTCGCTTTGTAAAAGCGTCGTACTCGTACTGCAGAAAACCTGAATGAGCCTGAGTCGAAGGATTGAAACCAAACATCTGGCCGACTTTTTCAGGCAAAGACATCTGGATCTGCAGAACAATTATCACCACGCATGTAATTTTCTCTCACACGCATTTTCGGTGACCGTTAAATTTGGCATTGTCCACTCAGTTGACACTTTTACCGTCCAGCAACTGTTCAAGCAAAACAAGGAGACCAGTATGCAGAAGCTCGTGCTCTTGGTACTTACTTTATGCCTTCTTCTGGTGGCAGCTGCTGAAAAAGAATGGACCGGTAAGTGAACAATGCAGACCACACAACTCCGAAAGCGCGATAGATCTACTCCCGTGAAAGTGTGACAAAATGCTCACAGTTCTGTTTGGATTGGCGATGAAGTCGTTTCAAAATTGTTGGTTCATCTACCTGTGCCAGTGCATGGTTTGGTCACTGACTCTTGCTCTCTTTCAGAGGAGGAGCTCACTATCGTATTCAACAACGCAGATTTGGATCCGAAGAATGGCTTCGTCTCCAAGAAAGAGATGCAGGCTTACCTGGTTGGCCCCTTTTTCAGTTCCAGTTTCGCTATGAGTGCAAACGGACAGATCAGTCTGGTCAATAAAGCCAGGAACACATTGTGGTGTCAGCCTCATGTTTCTTGAACGAACCACAAAATTCCGTCATTTCTGTTGTTTCGAACTTGTGTGAACACTTCTTCGGGCATAACAAGGAGCACATCCTTTCTTCTCACAGGTGTTTCTTGGGTTTCATGAGGTGACAGAAGCGGAGGTGGAGGAACTGATCGAAGATTTCGATTTCAATTGGGACTACAAACTGAGCTTTGAAGGTGAGAGTTCTTGAACAGGCCGTCAACCACTTACCAGGTGGAATCCAGTGCCACCTCTTGCACAAACGCCAGAGAGAGTGTGAGACAGACAGACAGACAGACAGACAGACAGACAGACAGACAGACAGACAAACAGACAGACAGAAAACGGGAAGATTTTCTGGCCGAGATAATCACAGAGAGACAGGACAGAGGTGTACTGTGTGTAAATTTGGCACGAACTTACGACGAAATTTTCGTTTTCAGAATTCAAGACCATGATGAGATCAAACCTGGAAGTTCTCGAAAATTGACATCATAAAAATAAAAACATTTTAAAAACCATCATGCGTGGTCTTTTCTGCAATCTGATTGTGCGCGATGAGTAGGCGAGCGCACAGACCAATGGTTTGGAAACAAATAACATGACTCGTATTTTCACACCACATCCAGTTTCCGGACAGAAGAGCGGGGCCTGGGGTGGAGGCATCCAACTTTTTGGTCACTTTGACATTTGGTATGGCGGCGGGAATGACCAAATTCGGGGTCAAATTTTTGCAAAGGTCAATCTGAAACAGTACTGGAGAAGACGGGATTATCAAACTTTGAGTTGGATAAGAATGGTCAATCGTCTTTTCCCTCTGGGTTGAAAATGTTACGAATCTGCTGCAGTTTTGACCTTTTAAGGGGGTTACCCCCCCCCCCCCCCCCTTCACGCTGACAGAAAGCTTGGAAGACTTGAAAATTCTCATTCCAGCTTTTTGAATGCGTAAGCACTTTGACACAAGGCATGAACCGAAACCCACCAAAAAGTGTCAAGTCAGCTTTTCAATCTTCGGCAAAATTGGCACGGAAAGAAAGAAAAATCCAGAACTAAGGTGTTGTGTTTTGTGAAAATTGGGTCCCATCTGCTCAGGCAGCTGATTCCTTCCACACGCGCATCTCCCGAAGCTCCCCCGCTGCGAGCGCCTTGCGCAACTGTACCGGATCGTAAATGAGGTCGGGTGTCCTCGGATCCCAGTCCTCGCGAGGGAAACTTCCAATCCTGTTGGGGGTCTGCGAATCCGGGGAGTCTCCTGCTGGAGGCGGTGTCGGCGCCGGGGAAGTCTGGCCTCTGGGTACTCGGTTCGATCTGCAAAAATTTGATGCCCTCTGAGGAAATGTCGGTTCCAGAAATGTATTTCTTTGCCGAATCCAGGGAACAGCTGACACATTTGCCTCCGAAGTGGAAGCTCAAGGCTTCAAAAAACAAGAAATGGGAAACTCTGAACCTCCAGAAACAGACGAAGACGGTGGAAATCACGAGGCACATGAGGCCTCCTCCTCCCACGATCAGAGTCAGGGTGCGGTCTCCAGACTCTCCGATGTTGTTTTCGTTCACTATGTTCTGCGACAGTTGACTCCCCTCCATATTGGTCTGCTTGTTTACTGCATGAGCCTCCACGTTTCTGAAACCAAGAGAAAATTCACAGTCGACTGTCAGGACAGGTCTTGGCAATAGTTTCGTTTGTGAAAAGAACAATACTTGAGGAGCACGTCTGGACATTCATTGGAGCCAGACAAACACCCCAGCGCGACGTGTGTGTGGAAAAAAAACAGCGCAGCTGTGAACGAACGTCGCACAGGACAAAATTCATCAAAGTTTTGTCAATGACCTTTTGGGTTCTATATCTTTGGTATTGTCATCAGATTCGTCTTCTTTCTTCTCTTTGTTCTGTCGGGTTATCGCAGGCTGCAAAAATTCAAAAGGAGTCAACGTGCAAAATGTTTTTGGAAAATATGTGGAAGATTGGCATGGATGCCGGGAAATAGATCTGTGAAAATATGCATCAAACCACCTGATTGTCTGTTTGTAAACTGGTCATTTTCTTTTCCTTTGTGGCGGATGAGAGGAAATGTGTCGTGCTCTTGTCCACCACGAAGGGATTCGATTTCACTTCGCCACCGGAGTCTGTGGAAAGCAGCATCAAATGTGATTTCAAGTGAGGACAGAAAAATAACCGCACCTGGAATTTCTTTCTCCGAGATGTCTCACCAGTCAAACACAATAACTCTCACCATCTTTTGGTTTCTGACACAGACTGAAGGTGGGGGATCTCACTGGGTCCCTGGGAGCCAGTTTGAGAGAGAACTTCATGTTCTGTAGTATCCTCACTCGCACCACCACTCCCCACTCTTCGTTTGCTGGCACCTCCACGCTCCAGTCCACCCAGGCCTCAGGGATTGTCAATTCTGAAAGAGATCGGCCTCCTCCAACGAAATCGTCCTCAATGACAAGGCGCGTTTTTCGTGAGACTCAACAACACAGAATGCCCACCTTTGTCAGTTTCCATATCAAAAAACTTCAGTCTTTGGGTTCTCCAAACGAGTTGGTCATTTTGTGGTCGCTGACTTCTTTTGACCCGCATGTTGATCCACCACGAGTAAGAGGTCTCGTGAGACCAGTTCATGGTGTACCCTTTCTGCAGGATAAACTGCTCCACAAGACCAGGCAACAATTCGAAGATCTCCTGAGTTTCGACGTCCATCAGCTTCATGTCGTATTCAGCACAGGTTTCCTGAAACAAACAAAACGTGTCCGCAAGGACCATATTCGTTGGCGTTAAAAGACACACCTTTTCTCACAAATTCTGCTCCCAAACAAGTGTGTTTGCTTGCCATGGTTTCAATGGGACCCTCGTGTCAGAGAATCAAATTGCGTGAGGAGACTCGTATTGGATGAACACGTTTGTGCTGTGTTTCGTGCCGTACAAAGTTCTCGATGATCTGCTGTCTGAACAGAGCTGGATTCAAATGCTTTGTGGAAAACATAACGTCCAAAATGGACGTCGCGGTGATTTGATGACATCAAAATTGAGTTGTACGATTTGAAACTAAATCTCTTGGGAGCCTCCATTGCGCTCATTTTAATTGCACCTGAATGTACAGAATTTTTGCAAAAATGAAAAAAATCTAATATTCTTGCACATCATTACAAATAAAAGAGCCAAACTCTATTCCAAATATCTATTTTAAATAGTTTCATAAAGTCTTAAATTTAGATGTCTTACTTTTCATTTGAAATGTACCTGTGTACTAAAATTCACAAAAACAAATAATCTGATTATTTCATACCTAATTACACAGACATGAACCAAACTAAGGCCCAAATATCCATTTGGAAAACTTTCATAAAATCTTTGATATTTTGACCCAACCTATAACCCCACCTGAAAACCAAATGGAACTTTTTGAAAATTATAACATTGAACACCACCACTCAAATACCCAAATAATATACTACATTTCATCAATTTTACTTCTTTCACTGAATATTTGTACTTTCTGAAATATGGAACAATTTGTGCAACCATGTCCTTTATTTATTTTCAGCCCCTCCCAATTTGAACTTTTGACCTCAAGAATCCAAAAATTCTAAATTCACAAATTCCTTCCTTGCACATTATCCTCAACCCAAATATAACCAAAATATCTCAAAAGATCCTTATTTGATCCTCATGTTGACCATGAAATTGACGCTGCCTGCAGGTGATTTGTTTCGGTAGCTCTATTTCAGTGGCTCAATTTTCATTGAGCTCCCTTCAACAGCGCAACCTCCTCAAATCACCCAAAAAGAGGCATTGTCCTCAAAAGTAGGTTTCAACCTGCTGAGCGTCCAGGACGTTTGCGAACATTTCACTGGCAGCACGACGCAAGACACCTGATGCCCGTCAACAAGAATTGAGGAACGATCCCAACTGAAAGACGTGTGTTTTACCTTGTGCTCCAACTGAGTTCGAGGGTAACTGAACCATGCAAAGCACGTCTTCTTGTAGGGAACGTAGGTTCCCTCTGCACATCCTGGAATGTCGGAGCTGGTGTGGAGACCTGCAAAGGGAAAACTGAAACAAGAGTTTTGATGCTCCACAGAGTGGCATCTCTGACACCCAAGGTTTGGAGACCCATCCCCTTGCCAACCAAATTCATTTCCAGCAACACCCTGGTTCGCAAGAATTACGGCTTGCTTGTTCAAATTTTAGCAAAGTGCCATTTTGTGGTTTTGTGTAGAACTTCGAGTTGAATATGTGTCATCTTGTGCCAAGTTTGAACTGTCTTGCACTTTCTGTTGGGACCAGCTTCTGGTGAAACAAGATGGGGAGCACAGTCGGGCAAAACTCCACCTGTCTGGTCTCACAGAAAATCCTGTTCTGCCTCGCCTGAACTACATACCCGTGCAGGTTCAGCTTACAAAAAATCCCAAAGAAATACCATCTTTGGTGTCAAGATTTGAGTTTTGCTCAGTCTGCCAAAAACTTCGCCCAACATGCCTTCCCAAACTCAACACGCAACTTGTACGCCCCACCTGACACAACAGTCCAACTTCGGGTCATCCAACAAGTGAACCCAACGGATTTGTGCAAGAATGCTTCTCCCGGGCTGAACCAAGTGGACTACCACATCAGTTTCACGCGGCGACGAAGACTCAAATGTTGAACTGACCCAGAGGCTTCACGACAGCAGGAATCTCTGGTTCCGTGACGACCGTGGGAACTGGAGTCGAATTTGGGGCCGAGGATTCAGGTGCAGAATGTGCAGGTGAAGTCGAGTTGACGAACATTATTTCAGCATCTGAAATGGTTGTCTTTACGAATTGTTGAACTTCAAAGAAAGAACAAGAGAAAGGCTCTGAGCCTGCAAGCTGAATATTCGCCACACATTGCAGACTTTCACCATTTTGAGTTGCGATGATGTTTCGCACGTGGTGAAACGTGCAGTACAAACACAATTGTTTTGCAGTGTGACCAGAACGAACTTGACAGATTATTGAAGCAGATTTGTTTGCGAAAGATCAACTCACCTCCAGCAGCAAAGTTGTGCACGAGCAGTATACTCGTACTCCACCAGAAAGTCATTGTTCCCTGATCACTGCATACTCGTATTGTAGCAAACTTTGGTGTCTTGCACACTTTCGTGTGCTCGAAAGGACACTTCCGTTAGACTTGCCAATCTCATTACGAGTATCGCAGCAGCATCCTGCTTGCCTCGCCCAAGAAAACAAATTTCACGAAGGCTGGATACTGTTTCATGGTCACAAAAAACTCTAATCATCCACACAACCAAATGCGAATGACTTGCATTTGCAGTCAGGTGTTGTAATCGCTGGGAAAGATGAGAGAGATGTAGCAGCTTCTGCAACAAAAGAAAATTTTAACGCGTCCTGCTTTGGACAAAGGATGCCAACCAAACTCGGATCAGATTCCAGAAAATGAATCTTGGGTTTTCAAAATTTGTCGTGACACAAGTGGAAACAGGTGCTTCAGAGCCGCCTTTCATGCAGACAGCGATGAATGTTTTCTTTTGTACGTCAGCCATATGTACGTAGATTTCATTTCCAGGGAACTTTGCGCCAAAAGGAAAAGGATGACAACGAAAGCTTCAGAAATGCCCGTGTTATTGCATTCAGCAAGGTCAGTTAAACTGCATGCATGGGGATGTCTGTGCGTGGCTTCCCAAACCTGACATGTTTCTGACTTGAAGGCTGACCCGGAATCAACGAAATGCACCGAGTGTTCAGGGCAACGGTGCAACGAAAGGGCAATGCAGCCCGTTTGAGTGCCGGGTTGCAACGGGGAGGTTGAACTCTTTGTTTTCAGAGTGAGCTGTGTTCGTTTTGTATTGCGTGCCCAAAGGTCCAAGGGGCTGACGCGCAGTCGAAGCACTGGGATCTCCAGTGCTCATCCGTAAATCGGTCCAAGGTGGAGCCCCTCCTGCCAGAAAAAAGTGATCATTTGGCCACATCGTTGAAAGATGGCCGTTCACCTTTTATGTTGTCACCGGCAAAACTTGTTTCTGACTGTCTTTAAATTTTAAGCTGCAATCTGACGTTTGTGCCAACATTGCAGAGGACAGGCCAACAGTTTGTCACATTGATCAAATTGATCTTTTTCACACTTCCAAGTGAGCCATGAAAAGTATCGCGTCTGATGAAGCACGGGAGTGGGTTTGAACACTTTCCGCAAACAGATTATCGTATTTTATTGTGGACAACAAAGGAGAAAGGAGAAAAACATTCCCCGTGCAAAGCTTACCTGCTCTGCGAGACAATACCGTCAGCTACACGTGTGCTCATTCATACAGCACAAGAACTCAACTCGAGCACCACTACGCGGGGCTGTTTGAAGTCAGTTTGATTGCGTGGAAACACAACTGGCGCTGAAGGCGCACTGTGGAGCAAGGGTGGTTTCACAGTGAAGTACAAACCTACATTTGACCGAAAACATCTGCTCGCATTGTTCGGAAGCAGCGAGTGTTGTGTGACAGGAAAAAATAACGATTCCAAACACAACGTTGAAATGCGGGAAAATCTGAAGCTGTTCAAAAGGTGAGAATCGTTTTTGCTTGTCTGACTCGTGTGAAGTCCCAGTCCAGATTCCAAAACAACCGGTTTCCTGAAATGGGCACGAAGCAATTTCGTTTGGTTCATTGTTATGTTATCAAGTGTCGTCTTGTGTTCGTGTTCGTAAGCTATTTATCTGTTCGTCGTGACCAAAGTAAATTCTACACGCACCTGTTGAGTTGGATCGATTGATCTGGTCATAATGGGATAAAATAAAGATCGAACGCATTCGACTTGATGACAGGCATGTGGCCATTAGCTTGTCCGATCTCGTACGAACCTTGTTTTCTTTTTTGCGAAGTGTCGCGCTCGTGGGTTGAGTGCTTCAAGAAACTTAAATCCACTCAAATTACTGTCACGACTTCGACGACGATCGTGATGTTGAGAAAACCCTGGCTTGTGGATACGTACAATTTGTTTTGCAGGAGTTGGTCATCATCAAAACGCAGAGGGAAAGAGATGTCTTTCCACCTCCCTGTGCATATCAGTCACATTCCGTTCTGAATTTAGGATCACCTGAGTCCGCACATCTACAAATGTGACGAGGTGAATCCGAACATGAATCAATGATCCGATCCACCCATGCACTTGATCCGTTCTCAGTGTATTCGAAAACATGAACCGACACACAGATCCTGACTGATACACCGGAGCTCCGGACTGACTCACATCAGCTCAGGTAGAACAGCGTGTTCACAAAAGGGTCAAAGTTCTTGACAGTTGATACCAGAGGAATTCAGGTGTTTCAGCTGACTTCGTGTCAGTGAATTGAGTTGGATAAGAAAGAGAACGGCAGAGACCACTCTTGATTCACAATGAGGGGATGAAGCGATGTGTTAGTGCTTGTTGTTTTGTACACAAAGACGGCACACACTCCTTTACGAGTACAGTCTTGTTTTCCGCCCTTCTTGAAAACGGGCTTGCCTTGTAGAAAGGCAGTGTGCGTGCAAGTTCTTCAAACTTTATTCATGTCACTCTTGTTTCCCTCTGGCATGCGAACTATGCTTCCCAGAGAGTCAACAAAGAATACAGAGAAAGCATACCTATTCAGAGGACTTGAACAGCAGCCTCTAATTCCAGCCAAGGTACCCGTAAACACCTGAGGGGCAACTTTTCTCGAGTGTTTGGCTGCTGAGTTCCTTGTGAGGAATTTCCTTTGGAGGACACAGCAGGCACCTCTATGTTGTGTGCGCGTGTTGAAATGATCATTGATTCTCGGAAACGCCTGCATGGAGTTTTGTTGAGCAGTGATGTTTGAAACCAAATAACCTGTAAACAGGAGACGTGGTTCCACGGTCATGGCGTGGGAGTGGTGATTGAAGTACTTGTTTTCGGTGCTGCGTTCGCAAAGTTAAAAAATGCTCGACGTGCGTCTCACTGCACACTCGCTGCAAAGAACAACCTTCAGCAGGCTTCGACTCTTGTCATCCAAGTTGAGTGTCCCACGGGAGAACATCTTATTCGCAGACATTTTGGCAGGTGAGATTTCCCTTGAGACTACCGAGTCAAAAATTTGAGAACAAAAACCAAGTGACGAAGCCCAAAGCGTTCAAGTGGTAATGAGACCTCAACGGCTCAGATAATGGCTTTTCTGTTCTCCTCAGGTCCCGTTTACTCAAAATGGGAGAATGACATCACTCTGGTTCTTGCCATTGAATAATATATCAGTTTTATTGTCGCAGTCAGACTGATGATTCAAAAAGTGAAGTGAAAGTGCACTTGAAATGGTGACATTATGAGAGTGTTGAGCCGACGACGGCTCGTGATAACTGGGTTTGTTTAACCTCGTCAGGTAAACTAATGGAAGTGATCTCCGAGGCCCACAGTCTCGAGTAGGTTTTGACTCTTCTGCACAGATATGACATTTAAATGCTTCGTGGACGTGGAATCTCGTTGACAGCGTCACGTAAAGGTGCAAGATAAATGCAAACGCTGACAGAGGTCACTTTCTATCACATGTCAAAATAGAGTGTGAGGAAACCAGACAGAGACAGGTTGAAAAAGACTGAAGTTAGCAACCGAAACGGACAGACAACACAAAGTGAGAAAAAGTGCTGCTGATGCTGTGTGATGTCGTCAGCTGTTTGGAAGGGAGATATCGACTGTGAAACCATACCAGGTGAAACATTTGAACATGCAATTGGAATTATGAACGTTTGGATGAACTTTGGTTCACACACAGTTCAACATTTGAATGATTGTGAACGCTTGACCTGTGCCCGCATTTCTAAAGAGGCAGAAATGTGGTCAACTCGCACGACTGTGAGGAACAAATGCGGTCACATGAGAGGCTTCCTTTTGTTTTGGATTGTCATATGAACTTTGAAAGCCAGCAAATGTGAACAGGACAAAATGAAACGCGAGATGTTCTTCTCACGACTGTCTTCCCACAGAATGACGGACGGAGCGAAAACTGACCCACCAACAAAGCCTGAACTGCAAGAGAAAAAACCAGCGGAGAGTCATAGATCTTGCAACCGTCAGAGTTGACCAACAAAGTGTGTTTTCTTCTTGTAGAGTTGTAACTGCGGGTTCTTGGTGATTCTTCACATTTTGACTGACCTCGTTAGTCTCAAGGATGTGTGACCTCGAGTCTGACCTGGTGACCCTGCACGAGGACCTGCTGGAGGAGAACGAGGATGGCGCGCGGGAGATCCTCGGGGACTTCCGGGACGATGCGCTGGCGCTGCGGGAACTGTGCACGCGCCAAGTACGCCTCCCGGGAGCTGACCCGGAGTGGGGTGAGTCCACGTCACGCTGATCTCAACATGAAGAGAGCTGGCCGGATGTCTGTTGAGGCAGCTGAAACAAAGAGCGACGACACAGCCGCCTCTGGTTGAAACCGAGATGAATTGTCACAGCCAGTGTGAAACCGATCTGCCAGTTGAAAAGGGCAAGGTGTGGATGTGTTGTGTCGATCTCAGAGACGAAATGGTTTTCTGCTGGATTGGAAAAATGAGACAATCTGACAAATTGTTTGCCCTGAACTGCAGGTGCAGAGACTCTTGAAGATTCGTTTCCTGGCGCGTCTTTCGGAGCCAGCCTGGCAAAAGGTTGAGCAGTAACGATCACCCTGGTCGGAGCCACAACCCCTGATAATCACCAACAATTTCTCGGTGGAAATCACATCAGTGGTAATCAGCTGTGACGACTTCAAAAATGTCTTCATAGCCATAATTCCCCCTGGTAGTTATCAGCAGTGATGGCTGTTCAAAAGTTCTCAGCAGCCAGTGCCCCCCCCCCTCCCCGGATCAGGGGAATGGCCACCAAGAAATTGGTCATGGTCGTCAGTGATGAGTGGTGACCACCCAAAAGGATCAATGACTGAACACGATTTATATGCAGGCATGACGGCGCTGCACCGTGCCGCTGCCGTCGGCAACACGTCGGTTCTGCGCACGCTGCTGGCGCATCTTCCGGCGGAAGCGGAAACTGACGACGTGCTCAACGTGCGCGTCACGTGTAACGCGCTCACGCCGCTCCACCTGGCGGCCGCCGAGGGACACACTGCAATGGCGAGCTTCCTTGCTGCCAACGGAGCAAAGGTATGTCAATTTGTCATTTCTCATTGTGCGAAGTCCCTTTGGGGCGAAGCACCATGTGGTAGTGCAGTATATATAGCAAGGTGGATGAAATATCCCCTGTCCCCCTCCCCCCTTAACCCCCCTCCCCCTGCCCAACCCCCCTCCCCCATGTGGACCCCCTTGCCCCTGGACCCCCTGCCCCCAAACCCCCCCATGGAAGACAAGGAGGACAAGGAAGAATCAATGACATGACTGGTAAGGGACTTCGCACTGCAGTTGCCTTGAGCACTGCTTCTTGTTTTGAAAGTCGAGTGTGGCGCTGCAAGATCACACTTTTGTGTGGTAAACACACCACGTCATGTGTTCTCGTCAGTGTGGAATGTTTGCGTAAATCAAAGAGCAAGGGAACAAACAAGTCAAGCTGGACGAAAGTGACGACTGGTCAAGAACGCAGACCTGTTTCTTCTCCAAACACGGACATTCACACGCATTGTGTACACCACAAAATGGCGCACCTCATTCTGCCCTGTTGTCAGGTGAACAACGTGGACTGCGCGGGTCGAACCCCGCTGCACCTGTCGGCGGAGCACGGCCACGAGGACGTCGCGCGCATCCTCGTCGTCAAGGGCGCCTCGGTTCACGTGACGGACGCCAAGGGCCAGACGCCACTGCATCTCGCCTCCAGGCGCGGTCACGTCAAAATGGTGCGTCCTGATATGTTCTGGAACATCCCTGGGCATAATGTTCCCAAAACTGAAAGCAACGACAGTGTCAAAGTGGCGGAGGTTTGGGGGGAGGGGCAGGAAATAACTACAGTTCATTGCTTGTTGTCTTTCAACAGAAGGTTCTCGAAGTACATGCACGTGCTTGGTCCATGTGGAGGTGTAAGTCGATAAACTTTTCTTTGCCTCGCAGGTTCAGTTTCTGTTGAAACGCGAGGCGGCGGTGAACACGCAGGACGAGGCTGGCGCGACGCCGCTGCACGCCGCGCAGATCGGGCGGCGCGGGCGGCGCGACGTGACGGAGGCGCTGGTGGCGCACGGCGCTGCCACGACGGCGCAGGATCTCCAGGGCAACACGCCGCTGCATCGCGCGATTGCCAACCTGCTGGGCGGCAGTGACGAAACTCTCATCAATGGTGAGTGTCAATTGGCACTCGGGACCTCTCCCCAACTGTGTCCCATTCTAAACCAACCAACGGGCGACATGTGCACAAAATCAAAAGCAGAAACAGCGTTTGTTTCAGTGCTGTATTTTGCCATGTCAAAATTCTCTTTTCATGTTCCTCTCAATTCTGAACGAGTACCACTCAAATTTCGACAGCGACATTCACTCGCATTTTCAATTTGTCGCAGACAGTGTGCTCATCAAGAACAAGATGCTCATCGAAAATCCGTTTTTTTGTTCAATACTTTGGCAATAAAAGTGGACAACGCTCTTGTTTGGGTAATGTGAGCAGACACGAGCAGGCCACTCGTTTTTTTGTCATCAGCTAATATTCCGTGTTTGGGCTCTTGCCTGTTTGCTCTTGCAGCCAACCTTATGTGCACCAAGCGAGCAAATTACCTGACGAGATATTGTCTGCTCTCATGCACACAAACACTCCATCAGGCAACCAGGAAACATGTGTCTCGGAAACCGTTTTTCCTCAGTCTGGAAATTGTACAAATGTCAGTGTTTTGTCCAGACCAAGAAAGACGTGTGTCTTTTCAATTCTTTCTACGTTGGGTTCCAAATGGATTGAGCTGCAAACTTCTGTTCCATGACATGAAAGATAATTCTCAGTCTGTTTGTGGCCGTGCGGTGAACCTCCACTTGATCCATTCGATTCAAGTGCTTTTCCATTGGGATGTTTTGTTGTGGTTTCAGTGAGATCAACAAGTACAAGAATTCTACTTGAAATCGTGTCCTGTAGATTTTGAGAAAGCGCAATCTCTGCTCAGTTTGTTGTATCGCAACTGCACTTGTGATTCCTGCCGTGAACAGATGGCATCAGATTGGAAAAAGTATGACTGGCTCATTTTTAGTCTGATGTTTGTAAACATTTCGCTGCATCACACATCGTGTCTTTCGTGCGGTGTATGTATCAAATACCTGAAGGTATAACACGAGTACGAGCATTCATGTTTCGGCCAGTATTGTCGAGGGCAAAGAACTTCTGTTTCCGTTTGCAAGGGACATTTCCAGACGGATGTTGTTCGCAACTACCGTGTGAAGCACACCTCCTTTTGCTATCACCGAGCGCCTGCGCAGTTTCTCACTTTTGTGTATGTTTGTGACCCTTGCTTCTTGTGCCTCAATGATTTCTCAAGGTAGAAGTTCCTTTTGAGGACCCCACCAGCCCCCGTGAAATAAAAGGGCATATTTTGTGATGGGGAACCCCGGAAAAGTGAGACTTGTAAAATTGTGCTTGTCCCCCTCCCGGTCTTTCTTGGCTGGTTTTCAGTGGCTCACTGTCTGAGCAAAAGCACTGCTTCCTCTGTTGCCTTTGCGTTCTTGTTCGCTCTTTTTTGTGCAAAAAAGTTTCATGAGGTGAGACACAAACTCAAGAATCATTTCGCAGGTCAAAGACAGCTTAACGATGACAGCTTTTCCTCACCTCTTTGTAGGTTCGCAGTGTAACGGGGTCCACGTAAAATCTCCATCGGATGGAGACGCACCTCCTCTCCCGGACTTCACTTGGCAGATCCTGCTCAACTCAAAACTCCCGGGAGTGAATCTGCAGAACCAACAAGAAAACACCCCATTGCACCTGGCAGCCAGCACCAAAAACGTGGAGCTGGTCACTGAACTGCTCGAAAAGGGCGCTGAACCAGGAACTACGAACAAGGAAGGACAAACTCCGTTGTTTTTCTGCAGGTGAGCTCTGAAGCAGATCTGTGTGCTCACGACACAGAAGAGCTCTTTGAGCCATTTTGTAGTGTTTCTCTGGCGGTTATCGGGAGAGGGAGCCTGTGCGAGAACAGCTTGTTTTTCAGCCGTTCATCGGGCCGATTGTTCTGATCTCCTGAAATGCATTGTTGTTCCAGAGAAGCTCGGGTGGCGAAACTGCTCCTTCAGAAGAATGGCCCCAGTCTGGTCAAACACACAGACCGCAGCGGAAGCACCTGTCTGCATGTGTTCTGTTCTAAACCCGAACTGAGCTTCGACCTCGTTCAGATGACCCTCGCCTCCGGCGCACCGCGTGACCTGCAGAACGACACCGGCGTGACTGCCGCGATGCTGAGTAGCGCAGCCGGTGACCTGGAGAAGGTGGAGTTCTTGTTGGATCAAGGCGCCAACAAAACTCTGGCGGACGCAAAGGGGAAAAACCTCCTGCATTTTGCTGTGCAGAGTCGCAACTTGGATCTGGTCAGGTTCTTGGTGTCGGAGAGCCACATGGACGTGAACGTGGTGGACAAAATGGGATTGTGTCCTCTTCATCTGGCAAGCTCCAACGGTGATCTAGATATCGCGGAGTTTTTGGTTTCTTGCAAGGCGAAAGTCAACGTGAATGACGTTCATGGAAAACTTCCGACAGCGTACGCTATCAAGAGTGGAAACGTCCAATTGCTTGACTGCTTGCTGTCTCATGGGGCAATTGTTGCTGACACCAGTCAAGGGTCCACAAGCCCATTACACTTGTTCTCAATCAGAGGCGACATGATCAACGTGAGGAAGTTGGTGGATCAAGGGTTTGATCTTCAGAAACTGGACGAGAATGACCGGTCAGCTCTGCACTGCTCGCTTCTAGCACAGCACTTCGACGTATCGCACTTCTTGTTGTCTCGAGGCGCCAAAGCTGGAACAGTCGACACCCACCACAGTTCCCCTCTGCACACAGCCGCCATGTATTGTACTTTTCCGGATTTGTTCCACAAGCTCGTGAGCAGCGGTGCTGCCATCAACCTGAGAAACGCGCTGAGGCAAAACGCGCTGCATTTGTGTGTTCTGCACAACACCAGTGTGGAAGTCCTGAGGACTATTCTGGATTTGGGCGCGGATCCCAATTTGGAGGATTCTCGAGGATTCGTCCCTCTTCAGCACGTGATTCGACGTTTCACCAAAAGAGCTGCTGCAGAGTCGACCAATTTGGAACCAGCCGAACTGGTTGACTGGGTTCTGGCATTTTTTGAAGTGGAGGGACAGGTGGATGTGAACTGTTCCGACTCGGAGGGGAAGACGTGTGTTCATTACACGGCTGAAAACGGTCAGGCGAGGCTACTCCAGATCATGCTGGACAACGGGGGACACCCAGATATCCAGGATAAATTGGATCGCACGCCGTTGCACAACGCGTGTGAAAAGAATCACTCGAAGTGTGTGAGTCTCCTGCTGAAGTATGGCTCCAGCATAGACGTGTTTGACTCGTTCGGCTGCACTCCGTTGATCTACGCCGTGAAGTGTGGATCCAACAACTGCGTGGAGCAACTGCTGGGGAAAGGCGCCGACATAGAACTGACCAAAGGTGGTTCTCTCGCACCGTTGCTGCTGGCTCTAGCAGCGAGGCACGTAGAGATCGCGGAAGTGCTGCTCATGAACGACTGCGACGTGTCAGTTTGTGACTCTGCAGGAAAAACGGCACTGCACTACGCAGCCCAATACACGACTCACTCGATCGTACAGACGATACTTGCTTCCGGATCTGACGTCAACGTCAGAGACTCGCAGCAGATGACGTCACTGCACATGGCGGCCCAAAATCCTGACGCCCACGTACTCAAAGTGTTGTTGTCCCACGGTGCGTCAGTAAACGCTCAGGACAGATGGGGAAACACAGCTTTGCATTTGTGCGCAGAAAGCGGATCTTACTCGCACGTTGAGCTCCTCGTAGCTCACGGAGCCAACATTGAACTCGCGAACAGCAGGTCACAAACGCCGCTGCATTCAGCTGTCAGGGCTCAAGAGACAGATGTACTGGAACTGCTGATTGCAAACGAGGCCAATGTAAATGCCGTGGACGCTAATTATCAAACACCGCTGATTTTGGCGCTCTCTAGTGGGAACTGTGAGGCGGCCAGCATCCTGTTGGACCAAGGCTGTGATGTCAGCGTACTGGACAGTAGCGGCCAGTCGGCCCTTCACAAAGTTGCGCGTCTGCATTCGGCCAGGCCCAGCGTTGTGCAGTCCCTGATCATGAAGGGACTGAATCCCATCGCGAAGGACGCGAGCGGTCATTCCGCCATCGACCTGGCGGACGGTCCGACCGCCGCGCTGCTCATGACTCTGCAGGCTGAGAAGATGACGCTCTAGAACCTTCTCCTAATTCACAGAGTCGCGGTGATTGGCGTATTACTGATACTTTATTGTCAATTAGCACAAGCACAACACTTGATGACACGCATTTTCCGGTGATTTGTTGACTGTCAACGCTGTGAAAGCGTATTGAATGCTGGTGTACAAATCCACATTGAGTTTTGTTTTCGAATCCGTACCAGTACATGTACTTGCGCTTTGTTTGCATGGTAATTTTAAAAAAAATCGCCCCTTTTGGTAAACCACAAATATGATGTCCTTCTCAGAAGAAACAGTGAACCAGAGGAATGAAACATTCTGTTGTTCTGAATATCAGTGAAACCTTTGCTGTTTGGGCAGTGTGTACGTACTTGGCTTGAGAAGCTTGAAGGCGACAAGTTTTATCTTGGTTTGAAGTGCGCTCATCGTGTCCGTCAAAAAGCAACATCAGCGAAGCAACTGTACAAATGCGTTGCAAAAGAAAACCTGTCCAAAGAATACGCATTCAGCATTGATACTCAGATATTTTCTGGCCTTTTTGACAGTTTTTTGGCTTTGTACAAGCTGTATCCAAAATGCAGTGCTGCCCCAGCACACAGAACTGCGCTCACGACCGTTATCACAGGACCAGCAACTGCGACCGCCCCAGCCAACGCTGTTCCCTCTGCGAGGTAAGCTACGGCAGCCACAGCGGCAGGCTTTGCTGCCTGCGTCGCAACACTGGTCCCGGCTAATTTCAGTCCTCTCCAAACGCAAACTTGAATCCGACGCCTGTCCAGTTTTCTTTCGTTTCGCTTCTCAAAACGCGCCATTTCACCGTTGACAAGTTCTTTCAGCTTGTTGAAATACTCCAAACTTGTTTCAGAAGACCCCATTTTTGGCTTCTCGTCAAAGATATCCTTGCATCTCTCGAGCAGCTTTTTGTGACGTTCAACGAACTCGGCCTTTTCGAGACATTCATCTCTGGTCAGCTGCAAAAACGTAAGAAACCGACATGATGGTAGTCAAGAGCCTCGAGAGAAACACTTCCTGGGACAATGCCGCCTACCTAGTTCGTGAAAAAAACTGATTCTTCTTGCATTCTTGACTTTACAGAATTGTGCACCACGCTGACTTCCTCTTTTTCTAAAATTGATTTGACAACGCATCACCTGGTGCACCCCGATGTCAGTTCAGAAATCTATATTTTTCTGTTGAAAAGCGAGAAAACGGACCAAGTCGATACCATAACCAGAGAAGTACCTTTTCCATCTCTGCTTGATAAAATATCAGCGTTTGCAGGACGGCTTCCATGTGGCTGTTCTCTGCCATCATCTGCAGAATGGACCAAATTGTTTTCGGAATGGAATTCAATACCAGTCGTCATTGCTCATCAAAGAAGTCCACAGTGTTTGGGTGTTTGAAGTCATGCCTTGTATGCTGTTGAAACGTTGGGAAGCTGGTTGTCTTCAAAGAAGACTTTGGCGTACACCTGCAGGAGAAGAGGAACCGATTTTCAAGATTGCATGATTAGAGTTTTTCAAGTGGTTCTGTGTTTGAGAAATCGGTATTCCTGCACAAACCTCAGCCAGCATGCCAAAATCTCTGAGACTGCATTGCTGTCCGTTGATCTCTTTCACTCTCAGTTGATCTGCGTCCAGCAGGAACTCGACCAGCTCTCTCAAGTAGGTACGGAACTCTGGGTCTATGTCTGAAGAGAAGAACTGGTGCCTTTTTCATTCCGGCTGAGCCACCGAAATTCAGAAACAACGTACACTTACTCGCGTCAAAACATTCCTTTCTTCTTGAGTTTCCATGCAGGTCCCGTTGAAAAAGAAATCCAGGTTATTCAGACCGGTCCTTGCACCATGTCTTGCAGTTCCTTCTGGAGTTAGATGTGGAAGACAAAGATTTACCTTTGACGCTTCCCTCAAAGTAGTCTTCTTTGGCGACTTTCATTCCGGGATGTGGCATGAGAAAACAGCCTCGGTCATCGATGTAGTCCTGGATGTACTGACGCAGTTCCTTGTTCTCCTTGCCTTGACTCTCATTCACCTGAAAGAAGAATAAACCAGCGTGCTAAGCGATGCACGCGGGGAATGACGAGTTGTGCACTTGACTTGCTAGTGATGCGTACCTGAAGAACTTTCTCTTCCAAATACCGTGATCCAGAAGCACCCCCAAACCCGAATTCGCTCACCCATTGCCAATCTCGAATCAAAAACACCAATCTCTGCAAAAGAATAAACACAGCACGCCCTCAACGCACTTTTTATCTTGAACATTTTGCAAATGCCCCTGGCTCCTGACCCAGCTCCTGAGTTGTTCCAACACTGCCACTTTGTCACCTGCACCGGTGAATTCCTTTCTCCATCGTTGTCTTGTGCCTCCTTGGCGGCGCGAGCGTAATCAACAAAGAACTGCAAGCAGATGTCAAAGTCTGATCATCGTGATTCTTGCATCTGTTTTGCACGTACAGTTCTTCTGTCCGGTGTTCAGCTCACCTGCAGATGATGCAAGTCATCCTCTTGAATTTGATAGAAGATGTTGAACACCTGCAAACGACAACAACAGTAAATGGCGAGTTGTCTGTTTTGGGGAACATTGGGTTCTGCGACATCCTTGCCAATTGTCATTTTCTAAATTTGATCAAAACGGTTCTGTTCTGACACATCGCTCTTTGTTTGTGTTTTTATGCCTTCGAGCTTTGCAGATTTCTAAAGTATTGCCTTTGCGAGGCACGAGAACAATTTGCAATCTGAAACCTGGTCGCTCTGTCTCACAATTGATCACCTGAGTGGAACTGAGAATTGTGCTGAATCCAAAGATGTTGGAAGTGTCCTTCACCGTCAGTGAACTGTCGAAGGCTCCTTGCGTGTCCATGAGCAGGACACAAATCTGAAACAACAAACCAAATTGGACATGGTGCTTTTGATGACTGTAGAATACCTGAAAGAAGAACGCAGAGTACACCCACAGCTTGTTTCATGACAGAAACTTTTTTCTTGAGTTGCAATAGCTACCTCCTTGTTGTCTTCCTGCTTGATTGTAAAGGGATGACTCCAGACCCAGATGCCGGAAGTTTCTGGATCCGAGCCTCCCCGCCACTTGAAGCCTCGTAGCTTTTCCGACGAACAGTCAACATAATCTTCATCTGGCACGTCCACGTAATCTCCTGAGCCCCAGTCATTTGGTACAAAGATACTCTTCATTGGAACCACGAACTCGTCACTCAGCCAGTCATCTGGGTACTGAAATGGCACCAAGGATACTGTTTGTTGATGCCGTTTGACGTTGCGTGGTTCCACGTCATAATCGCCAGGTGTGTCCGACAACCTTGTGTTCTAAGCAGTTCAAGTATCTCAGCAGAAAGTTGAGAATGAAGGACTTCCCCTTTCGGAAGGCTCCTGCGACTGAAACGATCGCAATCTGCAAAACGGATGTTGACAGTTGGGTGCTCCCATTCAAAACACTGACACTCCATAGAAACTCAACTCGAAGCAAGGGACTGCTCATTCAGTGGTCTCACCGGCTTGTCGTGCTTCTCGGAGTGATCCAACACTTTGTGCAACTGGTCGTGGTCAAGTTCGTATTTGTGTCCTTCCTCTATATCTATTTTCTTTACAATTTGCACCGCTTCGCCTTCCAGCCCTGATGTGTGAGGGTGTGCATTTGGTCAAAGTCTGTGCTTGTGCGCAATGGTTTGACGATGTGGCAGCAAAATTTAAAGAAGGAAGCAAACAAATCTCACATACTTGGAAGTGGCCTCGAAGGTCTCGGTCTGACCCGTGGTGTCCTGGTCTCCTCTGACCTTTGGTTCTTTATCTGCGATGTCTGCAAATGTTTTCACTTCAAAATTATACACGTTGAAACAGGAGCAAATTGTTGACGTCACCGACATTTGGATGAACAGTGAACCTGATCCATGTTTTGCTGCAGCTGTCGCTGGGTCTCTCGGGACGAGATGTCGTCGCCTTGCCTTGACCTTTGAGTTGTCTGGAAAACAGAGAACATATTGGGAATGTGTGGAGTGAGTCGAGTGTTTTCGTCATCACATTCAAGACGCAAAAATCAAGTGACCAAAACCAAGGCGCTAACTTTAATAACTGGTTCATCAACATTTTCCTTTCCAAGCAGTTTCAGGTTTGCGGCTGCGGAGTCGGTGTGAACGTCGGCTGCAGTTGCAGCTGGTTCTGCTGTGGCCGAGTCGACCACGTCCGGAGCGTCTTGTGGGTCTCGGGCCCTCATCCACTCAGGCAGCTGGGGACTGAGAATTATCCTACAAAATACAATTTTGTCCACAGACTCTGCTGATTCGTGCAAGAGAGACAAGCACGTTTGAGAAAGAGCAACCAAAGCAACAACAACGAGTGTTGCTTGAACAAATCCACCACTCTTGCACCAGACACAAAAATACGTGAAATAGAAACCAGAGTTGATTGAAGGTCTGCTGAAGATCCCGCTGATAGTTCTTGAGAAGGACGGCCCAGGTCCAGTGTATGATGATGATAACACCCACACAAAAACCCACGCTCCACAGATCCATGACTTTCTTTGCTGTTTTGATTCTGCGTGACAACGGGGAGCTTATGAGACGTTGTGAACAACCGAAATAGGATCTTTTCTTTTGGATTCATCTTTGTGTAAGGCAAGGCAATACTTGACACTCGTCGACGGATCACGTTCGGAAATGTGCAATTGTCAAAAACTAGACTTGATTTGGAAAATACATTTGCATTGTTTCTGCCCCTGCCTGTGTTCAAATTGTGCTTGAAAAATTGAGCAAAGTTTTCTTTTCATTTTTGCTGCCAGTTGAATTTTCATGGCCATTTTACAGCAAATCGGCAACGAAAGATTTTATTCACCCGAAAGAACTTTTTCAGCAGCATTTTCGACGTTTGGTTTACTGCCATCCACGTGAGTCATCAGAGCACCATGGGCTCAAGTTTTGTGCCAGACCAAGAGCTTTCTGCTGTTGGGAACTGTGCGAAGTCACTCGCATGCAGCTGAGTGTTGTTTTTCCCCCAACGCGACCAAGGATCTCCATAACAGTTGGCCGCAAAAGCTGCTCGCTGTGTTCGATTTCAAAGGCTGAACTTGACCAAACTAGATGCTGTGTACGAGTATGCATACAGTGTGCTTGTGTGAGATAGCAGCAACAAAGTTGGTCCACCAACTTGTTTCGAAAATGATCTTTTGCTGGAAGGAGGGGGCAACGGTGTTGTTGCACGCGCAAAAACACAACGCTATACAGCAAGCAGTCCAGCGTAAAAGCACCAACCAAACAGTGCATGGAAAAATATATACCTGAAAACCTTCAACGGTTGATCCAAAGTTTTCGGTTGCAGCGAACCCAACGGAAGAGAGAACCGGTTCGAAGATTCTCGTCGCCGGTTTCAATGAGGAAGTTTTCTCAGTTTGTATATAGGTGGGGCTTCGGAAATACGCACGATATCGCAACGTATATATGTCGGTCATGCAGATAAAGAACCCCAAGACATGCAGTTGCCTCACGTTTATGGTAATATTTTGGCGCAACATGTTGCCTGTGAGCCAACAGTCGTCGAAACTTTCTCTGTTATGGAAAACACTGCCACAAAAATCTATGAGTATGTTCCCACGGTGGTTTTGATTGTGTATTTGGAGCAACATTCAATGAGCTGATTAGAAACCTGAAACTTCAAATTACCGACAAAAAGAGATGTTTCGATAACATTCATCACTTCACCACCAAACGTAAACTTTGTAATCTGTCGCGAACTTGCACACATGTGCAGAGGCAGAACGCCGTTGAGCCCGGGTTTTTTTTCAGACTTTCGAACTTTTGTGTCAGGGCCTCTTCCTTCCGAATGAATGCCGCTCAAAACTCAGCTTTGCCCCCTCCTTCCAGCAAAAGATCAACTTGCCCAAGAAAAGACTCCGTCTTGTTACCCATTTGCGGTATGATCACAAAATTGAGGCGTTCAAGTGTCCGACAACAACTTTCGTCAAACTTGTGTCGATCACAGAAACGAATTTGTTCTGTTGTCCATGGTCAAATAAAACGTGCACAAACGATTTTGACAGAAGTGGACCTGCACATTCACTGGTGCCTTGACGCCTGGGTCGTGGCCCAGAAAAACACAAGAACCGACAAGAAAATACAGGAATGAACGGGTGGACCCGTCACACAGAGGGTACCTGGTTCCATTCCAGCTTTCACTTGAGTGCTGCGTGACATTGCCTGCCCTCTCTGGATGGCGGTCCGATGCCGGAGCGTCAAGCAAAATATATTTGTCCCGAAATCACGATTTGTCCCGAAATCACGGAAGAGAATGCTTGTTCTCGCGTTGATTTTCCAGATTTTCCCACTTGGCTTTGGGCCTCTCTGACACTCAATCTTGGATCCTGAAGAATGCAAAATTCGTCAGCACGGGTGAGGGTGTCGAACGAGCCGCGTTCTGCCCGCAGCCGAACACATTTCTTTTCTTGCACTTTCGTAACCGAAACATCACACCTTTCTGCCAATGATGGGACCTTTCTCTGTTCAAATTGCCCAAACTCAGAATTTGGCCAGTGTTCGTTGGAGTCGATTTATCATCGCATTTTTCGATGATTGAAACAGGCAGAGACCGCGGCTCCCACGGATCCTCTTGTTATATCCGTGACAGCTGTATCTGTTTGATCTCTTGTTTCCCACACTGAGTCGAAGATAGCGGCACTAGGCTTCTAATGAATCTGCTCACTCAGGCGTCTGTCCTTTGTGCACAACGATATCAAAAATTATTTGATGCTTCTCTACCCTGGGGTTTGTTATCTTCGTGCACCTTTCTGGTCTATTAATTGTGGGAAAAACACCTTGCTTCGTTTTGTTGTTGACCTCAGTGTTGATACCGACAGTCATCGTACAAACCCTTGCAATAACAGATGGACAAATTCGTCAGGCCCTGTCTGATATCGAGCTCTCGTAAACCACTTGCGCAGTGAAAGGAAGGTAGCATTCTGGAAAACAGTGACAGTAAGTATACAGGGGATGTTCGCGGGAGAGAAGCTGTTTGAAGTTCAAACCAAATGCATGTGACAGTGCCTGTGCACTGAAAAGTGGCAGATGAACGAATTTGTGGAGAATTTGTGCAGCGAAGAAAGAGTAAATTGTGACATGACAGGACACTCAGGTTGCAGCAAAACGAAAGTTTTTGTTTGCGACAAAGAACTTTGGTGACAAAAATTGAAATTGTATGTTCGACCAATGTGCGTCTTTTCATTGTGACGAAAACACAGATAAAGAACTAAAGTTCAGGATGCAACCGCAATTCCACCGCAGAGTGTCTTCTCTTCTCAAAATGGTTGTGCGCATCACTGACGTCTAGAAGAACCTGCATATTTTGCTCTTGTTTCATTCTCTTTTCAGCCTTGTCAGACAAACGAGTACCAAAACGTCAAGGTCAGTCAAGATGATTGTCTACGCCCTCATATTTGTCCAGTTGATCTCCGCGGTCCATGCCTGTGAGAACCTGCAGCCCAAGACGGACATCGAACGTATCCAAGAAGCCCGGATGATCATCTTCGGCAGAATCAAGAGCCAAGTTTCTCGGGCGGGTCCAACTGACGGCGCCACCCTGGACCGGATCATCACGACGGTGGATCTGGAGGTGATCTGCGCGCTCAGGCAGGACGTGAACAGCAGCGACGCGCTGTCTCAGCTGGACACGACGCTGATCCAGTTTCAGACAACTTTCATTTTCAGTCAGCATTGCGCTGAACTGGACGAAATGGGAAAAATTAACGGTATGTCACACACGTGTACTCCGTTTGACACCATCATTTAGAAATTTTCGAGTTGGTCCCGTGCAAACAATGCTTCCACCACTGAACTCGTGAACACCACCGCTCGTCTTGTTCTTGCAGACGCTGTGAACAGAACCGTCTTCGTCACATTGACTTACGACTCGGAACTTTCCATCAAATTTAAATTGGATCACGTATGTTCAAAACATTTTTGTTCCAACCAGAATTTCTTTGCGGTGGCGAAACAACGGAAAACCAGAAAACGTTCGTTTGCGTGGCATCAAAATAAGGCCTCGAAGCATGTCATTGACGCACATTGACGAAGCGCGAAGATCTTAAGCATTTCCCTTTGCAGATCAATTCGCAGTCAGCCGTGTACCCAGTCAGCAAGGATTCTGACTTGTACAATGCTGTTCAGAACTTGTCGGACACGTTACGCTGCGACGACTCTGCCCTTCAGACAACAACCACAACATCCGATCTGCTCACCAATCTCACAACCGATCTCCTCACGACTGATCTATCGACGACGAATGCGCCCATGATTGACCCCTTCGAGACTGATCTGTTGATCACCGATCCACTTGCGACTGATCCACTCACCACTGATTCAGTCGCGACAGATTCACTCGCGACTGATCTGCTCACGACTGATCTGTCCACGAACACGACCGATCCACCCACCGATCCACCCACGAACAACTGTCTCCCGAACACTGCTTCGCTTCGGAAGTGGTCTGCTCGTATTTTAGGTCCTATAGTTGTGTACGCTTGTGTCGTTTGCACTTTGATAAGTAATTTCTAGATTTGAGCTGGACTGCATCTGTTTGCGGTTTTTTTGTCTGTCTTTGGTGGTGTTCAATTTGCCCACAGCGTCCACCGAAAATGCTTCTGGTGGATGTTGATATCGTTCTTTTTGCATCCACCAGACTGTTCCGGTGTACCAGAAGCCACCGGCTTCCCCAGCCTGGTGATGGGATGGGTGGATCTGGCCGACTGCTGTTTGATTTGACACTGGTGCTCCTGAAATTTCTTTGTTTTTGGTGGACATTTTCGGTGTGCAAATCTACCTGCTTTTATTAATTTGTTTCTGCGCATGTTGTCTTTGCGACTCTGGAAGAAAACATTCACTTGACCACAGCAGTGACCGCATGACCAGCTCCAACAAGCTGGATTACAGCGAAAACAAGTGCAACCTCTGAACATTTTGTGCGTCTCCAACTACATTTCAAATCATATACTGTAGCCACAGTTTGATTTCTCGGAGCCTTCTCGTGCCATTCAGCTGACGAACACAATTACTTGTCTTTGCATTTCAATGAATTTCGAGAAAATATGACAGTGTCCAGAAAGAAGCAGACAGCTCAACTCGTTCGACATGGTACTGACACTGCGAGGTGCAACTGACCAGGTCAGGGAAACTGGATGGCAGAGACCACAGGATGTTCCGCGGCACGGGCTGTGTGCACCAAACATACGAGCACAGAGCGACAACAGCGGCATTTTCTGGACAAGTTTGTGCTTTCTGTGATCAATCAGAAATCGCTTGCGGACAAAGAAAACCGATCACAATTTCGAAAACTGAGCGCACTGAACGCACGCGCGTTCGTTTTTGGGTGAATGCAAACCCTTGGTGCTGGAAATTGTTTTTCTGTGTCGAAACAAACACCAGACCCTTTCAAAATTGTGTTTCGCGCTTTCTTTCCGCAAAAAGACGTCGATGAACGTGGAACGTCTGGGAGGGGAACAGCAGTTTAGGGAGCGCTGCATTCTTGACGAGCTCACTTACTCATTTTGGCTGCATCATGCTGTCGCAAGCAAAGCTTTTCCAAACGGCCTCGCAGAGTCTACCTGTGTTGGAGCGCCGTGCACTTTCAGCTTTCATGTTTGCGTCGATCAGACATTTCGTGCCCTCATTGCAAACAGCGGAGTTACTGGGCCGCATCGCTCACCGATTTCGAGTCATATGCATGCATCTGAATACATTTCGCGAGGGCAGGAGTTTCTTGGCACGAAGACACATTTGGTGAGTTTAATTGCTTTAATTCTGAGATGTAGTTTTTGCAAAGAAGTTTTCTTTGTGTTCGTCTGTTTACGAGCACGAACGAAGCTCTATTTTCATTTTTGCGTGGTTGAAGAAAGTGCCTGGAAAGCAAAATGGAGAGCCAACTTTTCCACAACTCAATTGAATGACGTTGGCGCTCAATGCCCGGCTTTCCAGCAGCAGCTTGCCCTTGGGTGAAAAATTTTTGAATGTGCATGCACGGCGGACCGCGGTGCAGCCTCGCTCGTTTTCAAACTGATTTCGATTTTGTAGAGCGAAAAGTGGTTCCGAACCAAGTTTGTGTGTGAACACTTCAGCTGCAGTCCGCATTTCGTTCTGTTGAGAACGCTGCGTGACCCAGTTCTCTGATCCTGAAAGCTGTTTGTGAGTGTTTGTGTCTGAAAGAACTCAGCGATCCCTGCACAGAGTCGCTCAAGGAAACAAATCTCCTTTGATGGTCTTTGGAAAAAGTACTTGGTAATGCAGACCACATTCTCAGTTTTGACACAATGTCTGTGTGTGTGTGTGTGTGTGTGTGTGTGTGTGTGCTCGTTCGTACGTGAGTATATGAAAGTGTCTGTGCGTATGCGCACGTATACTTGTGCGTGCGTGCGTGTTTGCATGGTGTGCGTGTGTGCGCTTGTTGGTCAGTTGCTCGGTCGGTCGCGTCGGTCTTTTCTTGAGTTCCAACACGAAACAACCCACACCTGCACATCTTCCACTCACAAAGCGTGAAATACACACACAAACGCGCTGTATGCAAAACACACAGATGTTTGTGGAGATCTGTTTTGCAGATTTGAACCTGAATCAGTCATGGAGGCAAAAGGAGTCAACACGTGGCAGCAGGGAGTGTTCGGGTGTTTCAACAACATCGGGCTTTGTCTTGTCACCTTCATCGCACCCTGCTACACGTTTGGTGAGTGTACAACCAGCACCGAAAAGACGTCATGTGATCAGTGTTCAATCAGATCGATTACCTGAGGCTTTTGAGTCTGTTTCAATGCAGTGGTGATGGCCACACTAATGTTTGTGGTTTGACGGAGCCATACGAGTAAAAATGTGGTCGGGCCATTTCTGCTCCGTACACGTTCGATGAATTCTGAACGGAAAAACATGTTTTTCTTTTCAAGGGAAGAATGCTGAGGCGTTGGGGGAGGACTGCTTGATGTGTGGCTGTCTCATGTGCTGCATTCCCGAGTTGGCCTTTGGAGCTCAGATGGGTTTGTTCATTTTGGCATCTTGAATTGTACGAGTTTTCCATGATTTGGGAGGATTTCTTGAAACGGGTTCGAAGCGCGTCGTCTCTGAGAACAACCTCTCGAGTCACACTCTTGCTTCGTTTCACAAATAGTTCTCGAGTCGAGTCTGCGCCTTGACCTTTCTAGTGTTGCGGTACCGACTGAGACAGATGCGCAACATCGAAGGATCGCTGACCTCCGACCTCGTGATGACGGCTTTGTGCGGCTGCTGCACGCTCTGCCAGGTATTGCTTTGTCCTCAGAAATGCTCTCACTCAAGGCGCAATTGTTTTTGACGCGCATGCATGCGCATGTGACGTTTGACATGAAGTCAAAAAGATTCTTTGCTGCAGGAGGCGCAGGAGATCAGGGTGATGCAGGGTCAGGCGATGGCGGGCGATGTCGACGAGAAGATCGAGCGACACTGAGGCGGCGAAATGAGAACGAGAACACATAGCAAATTATCAAAACCGGCGTCCAAGTCAGGGACATCCAATTCCATTTGCTGCTTTTTGTTGTGGTCTTTGCGTTGGCCTCTCTGAATCGCTTGAAATTGATATCTCGACAAGAGTCTTGAGTGTGACATCAAACGAATACGGTTGGGAACGGTGTTTTTGTAACACTTGTTCTTCCATCAATGTTTTCAACAAAATGTGTGTGTTTTTGAAACGAATGATCAACGAGATAGAGTTACCAGACACAATTAGATTGTGTTCAGTCCCTCCGCAAGTGTTTTGCCTCAAGGAACCAAGTAGATTTCTGTGCTGCATGCTTGTGAACTACAAATGGTTCAAAGTGTTGAATTGGAGCCAATGATCCACTTGCCAGTCCTACAGAACAGATTTCAAACCTTTCGTTTTGTTTGCACTTCTTGTTGACCGAGCTTGAGGTTGCCCAAATTTTTGAAGATCGGTTCAGTTTGTAAAATATTTGAGATCATGATGTTCATATTTGCTGTGACACATGCCATGCACTTCGTGTGTCTTGTCGTACGTACAATGTGCTGCACACAACCAATTTGTCGCACAAAATGAACGCATCCACTACATTCACCCGTGTACAAGACGCACCTTTTTGCCTCAAACTTGGACATCAAAAGTTGGGTGCGTCCTGTACGTGGGTAAGAGTTTACAAATTCACATGGTTCCAGAAAACAGGGTTGTGTTGACGTGCGTCTCATCCTTGGGTTCAACTGTGCACGTTTCTTGAACTTCGAGAAACATTTGTTTTTGTATTTCTGAAACGTGATCACCAAATAAATTCTTAGACCAAGATCGAACCAAGAATCAAACATGAAACAGCGAGAGTTGTAAACCCGAGCCTCGACAAACCGGGTGATTGCCTGGACAACAATCGAATTGCTGCAATCACGGTCAATCCTGAAGAATGCCGTCGAGAAAATTGTCTCTCCGCGTGTGTAAAAGAAAATTGTACACGAAAGATTATTGATTTTGATAGTTCAGTCTTCGTTTGCCAAGGCAGTGGTGCCCAGTGAAGGACTCCTTTGCACGGTCATCGAGGACACATACCGTAAAATCCCGCGTATAAGACCCCTTCGCGTGTAAGACCACCCCCCTTTTTCAGCCACAAAATCAGTACAAAGTTACTTTTTTGTATTTTCAGAAAATTTATTCATATATATAAAGTTTAGGTATTTCAAAATCAAAATCCAAGAAATTCTACTTCAAAAACATAATTCCAAATATTTTTCTTATCCTAAGGTTTTTTGTTTCAAATTTTTCTCCAAAAAGTTATAAATGTACCCTTTTCAAGCAATTCTTTTCTATTTTATCCTAATTTAAACTTAATTTTAATAATTCTTTGACTGATCCCACTCTCTTTTCATGCTTTACTTTCTTATTTTACTCTTGACTCATAACTTCTTGTAATGTTATTGATCAATGATGTCAAAAGTCCAATCCTCAAGTATAAGACCCCCCTATTTTGGCATTGATTTTTTAGCATCAAAAGGGGGTCTTATACATGGGATTTTACGGTACTTCTCCCAGGTTTCACGCAGACACATTTTCAAGCATGTGGTCCCGAAGGGTCATTACCACACATTTGGTGTAATCACCATCAGTCTGTATGTGTGTATATATATATGTGTGTGAATGTTGAGTTGGGGAGGGGGGGTAACTAACATGGTGAAAATTAGCCAGGACCATTTTAGGCTATTTTAAGTATCTTTTGGGTTTTTTAGTTGTGTAAGGCATGACTAGTATTGTCAGTATGTGTCTGTCTGTGACGTGTGACCCAGAGGGACCCCCCTGTGAGCAGTTATACCATGCCAGGTTCAGGGCCAGAGCACATAATGGATTCTGATTGGCTGAAAGGCTTCGATAGGGCCTGGAATCAGTATAAGTATCATTAGTGTACTGGCAGCCAAGGAGGCAATATCTCATTTGGGCTCTTGAGAGAGAGTAGCCATTTTGAATTTCTTGTGTGGGGGCAGCCATTATACCTGCATGGGGGCTGCCATTTTGTTTTATGGCTTTTGGCTCTGCTATGGATTTCTTTATCTATGGCCTGAGTGACATGTGACCTCCTGGTCATCTCATTTGTCATGTTGAGTTACCCCCCTGGTAACATGGGTCATGACCAAATTTTTTTTCCAAAATTGGCTAAAAATGATCCTGGCAAATTTTCAGCATGTTGAGTTCCCCCCCAGTAACTTAACATGGCTCATAACTCAGTGATGGTTGCCTGCACAATGTTCAAACTTACCTGGTGAAGTAACCTTGTGGTCCCCCATGTGTGAGGGTGTCAGGTGGTATGTAAGTCATGCGGTTTGGTGGCCAATCTTGGATTTTCTAGTAACTTAACATGGCCCATAACTCAGTAATGCTTGCCCACAGCATGGTCAAAGTGGTGTGGTGAAGTACCCTTGTGGTCCCCCCATGCAAGTGTGTCAGGCAGTATGTAGGTTGTGTGGTTTGGCAGCCATCTTGGATTTTTAGGTAACATAACATGGCCCATAACTCAGTAACACTTGCCCACTGCATGGTCAAAGTGGTGATGTGAAGTAGCCTAGTGATCCCCCACAAGCAAGTGTGTCAGGTGGTATGTAAGTTATGCAGTTTGGCAGCCATCTTGGATTTTCTGAAAAACTTAACATAGCCCGTAACTCAGTAATGCTTGCCCACAAAACTTGACATGTGCAAATAAAAACATGGGAACTTGAAGGTATTTATGAGCTGCGAACGTTTCCATGATGATGGATGGACCACACGCTTTTTATGCGTAGCATTCTTGTTGGAGTGAGTCTGTTGTGCATTACGCGTCCATCCTGCGTTGGACCCTTTGATGCTCTGTTGGGGTGGTGCAGGTGTTTCCCGCCTGCTTGGTTGGTTGGTTCCATCCTTCCGCAGGACCTGCCTGCAGGGTAGGTCTCACCCTTCCCTCTACTAGTTTGAACCTGTCTGGTGGGTAGGTCCTGCTTGAGAACAAAAAAGAACTTGTCAGGCGGATTTTGCTGTTTTCAGTTGACTTCAAGCATGGTGGGACTGTGCGGCATGCTGCAGCCAGGTTATGTTTCGTTTCACTCAAAGAATTGACTCCAATTATTTCTCTGTATCCAGATTGTCGATTCTGTGAACTGACGCCATACTTTTTGAAAAAACAAACGTTTTTGTTGGCTGCACAAATAAAGTGACTTTTTCGGATGCGGAGGGACTGGGAGTCGTGGTCACCGGTTGCAATGGGTTGACACTGACTTTGCTACCTGTTGGACACATTGAACCACACGTTGGAACAATGTGCTGCACCAGCGGGAAGATGTTGTCAAGGCGTACGTGTGTGACTCCCTTCACGTGACGTTTCTTATCTGATAAGAATTGTGATTGGCGAATGTGGGTACTTGTGCAAGCCAACAAGAAACCTATATGCTGTTTGTCAGTCTGATCCATTTCTGAGACTTGGAACCGCTTCCAGCATGGTGAGTACAAGTCTATATTCTGTGTTCCTTGGGTTTTCGGGAAGACGGCCTTTTGTTTGAAGAGTGTGCAGTGTCATTTGGATATAATCGAAGAGCAAAGGGAATATTTTGTCGAGCACTCGACGTGTGCTGAACCTTAACCAAAGGAGAACAGAAACCGCAGACTCAGGTGACCAAGTCCGAACGGCTCACCTCTCAGTGATTCCTGTGAAAGCAAAACAGGGTGTGGCGTGTGCCCTGAATCAACGCGATGAGTTTTGTACGATGTCGGCTTGAAACTATGCCCCGCGGCAAGGTGTCTCTCCCTGCACAAACAATCAACTGTCGTCGAGTCCTTCTGCAGGGGGAGAACGCATGTTCGCTCCAAGGAATCGTTCAGGAGTCAATGTTCATCCATCATAGTCAATGTTCATCTGTCATAGTCAGAATGCCTCACTCTCCTTCCTTTTCCTTTGCATGAGGTTCTTTCTCTTGTGATGGAGATTTTTTCACTCTGGAAACTGCCCAATCGGTGGGGGAGGGGGCGTTATGTCACTCAGCATGGACGCTTTTTACCCTGGAAACCACCCAACCAGGGAGGGGGGCTATTTCAGTTGGACAGGATGCATTTCACCTTTTGCATGGTCGCTGAAATTGCCTCTAATCACGCAAAGAGAGGCGATTTCCCTCGGGCAGGATGCATTTCACCTCCAGACTGCCTGCTGATTACCTCCCAACACTCTCAGATGAGATGTATCTGTACTTTTCAATGACTACTGAACACAGTGTGCCTGGATTTGGGGGAGGAGTTTGTGTCCCTCCCTGTATCAGGCCACTTCAACGCCCTCCCCTGCAGTCTCCATTCAACATTTCAACATCTGCGATGAATGATCGTGGGGTACAGGCACTTTCCCTCGAGGGGCATTTTCCAGCTCCAACGTCGGTCATGAAAGAAGTCGTGGAGTGCGAACGTGATCTTGAGGCCGGAGACAGATCTTCAGTGGGAGTGCTGTTGCTCACAGAATAAAACAGCTTCACATGTACTGCACGAACATCTGCAGTTGAATGTTTATTAAAACCCTCAATTATGCGGAATTGATATTTGTGGAACAGCTGATGACAACTGCAGCTTTAGAAAACGTACATAATTGTGTCTGGAGTTGGTTGTTCTGCACAGTGCTTGTGTCACAAAGTATGTGTTGTAAAAAGAGAACCCCAACTGAATTTTCATCGCCAAAAACTTGTTGACAAAAAACAAAGATGAATGTGAAACGTTTGTGAGTCTTTTTCTGACAGACAGAACAGCATCGCGTTGTCTGCAACATTTTGCGTTTCCCAAGCCTCAGAGGCGTTCGAATCTGCTTCAGCCCACAACACCGCGATGAAGACTGTGGCTCAAGAGTTGCAGAATTGACGACGAAGAGTTGAATTTGCTGTGCATTCCAAATCATTCAGCGTGTGTATAGACCTGAACCATTCCGCTGGTGTGTTTTGGGGTCCGTTTCATTTTGACAGAAGGCTTCTTTGAGCACGCAAGTTGAACACGGTCATCAGTGAGGATCTGAGGACCATACGTAATGTTTACATTTGGCTGTGGTGCTTATCTCTGCTCTATGACTGTGCTGGTTTGCACCTTGACAACGCCCAAAGATAAAACAAACTTGGAAGAGATTGAGGTCGCCTTGTCCCAAGACAAAAACACAGATTTTCCCGACCTCTTGAAATGGGCAACTCGATCGTTGAGCACCCCAGGGTTGACCTCTGTTTTGACACTGTCTTTGTCACAAAGCACACGAACACACGAATTGTCCCAGTACAGGTGAAGAACCGTCAGATTCTTCCTCGGCAGGCCCAACTTCCGGGCAGCTCCGAATACTGTGACCCTCAACGGCGAGGGCTGGCTCAACCGACCCTGCTCAGGACTCTGACTCTGGTCATTTTGATCCTGAGGACAGCACCACTGAAAAAGTTTGGTTGTGGCCACTGGCTTCCCATCCCGGGTTGCGGGAATTATCTGTTGATACAATTCTGGTGTTTTTGTGAGCACGGTGCCAGCTTTGCCAAAATGCATCACGTTCTGGACTCGAAATGTCTCACCGCTTGAAGGTATCTGCTGGTGTCTCTGTTTCCAGGCAACAGCACCGTACCCCGGCAAGGAGCCACCTCCCCAGTACCCTGCAGGTGGGGGTCAGTACCCGCAACAATCTGTTCAGGTCCAGCAAACGCAGGTAATATTTGAATTTGTTTTCTCTTGTGTGGAATGCTTCTTTCGCAGTGAGATTCTTCCAACAGCAGCAGATATCCTTGACCAGTCTTGTGAAAATCGGCATTGAACACGCGTTTGAACATTGTCCCCACCACCATTTTCTCATGAACGGCTTTGTCCTCATACTTCAGGTTATTCAGACGACGGGCGAAGCGGTTGTGATGAAAGCGATGATAATGGACAAGCAGTGGCAGAACGACTTGTGCGGATGCTTCAATAATTGCGGAATCTGCATCGTCACCTTTCTTTGCCCCTGCTACACCTTTGGTGAGCAACTGGGGAGGGTCTGGGGTCGAGATCAGTCCGGGACCATTGGGGTTTAAATCTTTGTATATCATTTATCTTTTGGAAGGAAGATGTTTCCGGTGTCTTGCACCCCCTGGAATTGGACGGACTCCTTGTCGGCTGACCCTGACATCAAGTTTCTGAACTGTCTGTCTGTCTCTCTGTCTGTCCCTCGTTCTCTCTTTTCCCATTTTCCCTCTCTCTTCAACCTCTCTCCCTCTCTCTTCTTTCCATCCGTCTGGTGTTTTGAGATTTGTGCAGGCATTCCTCAGCCGTTGTTTGCCAGTATCACCTGAGGAGTTTGAAAGAGAGAGTTGCATGCACTCTTTCCACGGTGAAATTTGTCTGTTTCAGGGAAGAACGCTGAGGCCCTGGGAGAGAGCTGTTTCCTGTGTGCATTCCTGATGTGTTGCATTCCACAAGTAGCGTTTGGGCCCCAAGTTGGTCAGTTGCTCTTTGAACCGTAACTCTTTTCATCGTCATCACACAAATTTTCAAAAGTTAAACCAGCAACGCCAAGTTTTCCAAGTTAAGACGTAACTGTCTTTCCAGCTTTGAGGGTGAGGCTGCGAGAAATGAGGGGCGTTCAGGGCTCCTTGGTGTCGGATGTGGTTCTGGCTGCGTGCTGTGGATACTGCACATTGTGCCAGGTAGGGACTAAATACCATTTTGAACGAACCAACATGTATGTTTCCTCAAACAGATATCAGCGTTTGGTTGAGTCATTGTGATCGATTTGTCAAGCATAGACGGCACGCAATTGCTTCCCCGACTGTTTTGCAGGAGGCGCAAGAGATTCGGACCATGAAGGAGCAACAAGAAACAGGCCTGCAGGTGATGCACAGAACCTGAGGTTTCTGTCAAAGAAAAAGAAGAAAATACACAAGCCTCTGCGCAAAAAAGAAGTGTGTGGGAAGTGAGAGACTGTTTGCGTGGGAAGAGGCGAGCAAAGAAGTTTTTGGTAATGACAGGAATGAAAAGAATTTCAGCACTTTTGGAGACTGGCAACTTGGCTGTAAGATGCATGAAAAGCAAATAAAAGCTAAAAAATCTTTTACAAAATGAAATCAGTCAGAATTGTTTTTGATTTCGCGCGACACACGTGCCAGCTGTTTGTGTGTGAGTCCAAAACGAGAACACACTCGTAGCAAACACAGTTTGCCCCCACATCCGTGTGGAAAGCTGTCTGGTCCAGGGAAGGCTCCGTGGAACCTTGGGCCTTCCTTCGGCAGCCGGTGCCTGATTGTGCGAAGTCCCTTTAGGGCGAAGCACCATGTGGTACAGTAGTGCAGTATATGGCAGGGTAGATGAAATATCCCCTGCCCCTTCACCTAACTCCCCTCCCCCTCCCCCAACCCCCTCCCCTACCCAAACCCCCCCACAGCTAGACCCCCCTGTGGCTGGACCCCCCCACACACACACACATGGACAGCATGACTGGTGGAAGACAAGGAGGACAAAGAAGAATTGATGAACAAGGAAGAATTGACGACATTACTGACGCCGCAAGGGACTTCGCACTGCAGTTGCCTTGAGCACTGATTCTTGTTCTCTCTGCGTCCGAAAATTCCATGCGCGAATTGGGAGGTGGAAAGTTAAGAGGGAGCAGACTCCGTCAGAGAACTGCATCGTTGACGTAAAAAAGAAAACACGTGAACAGTCAACTGTCCGGACGAGGGTCTTGGCCAGACACAATGAGCCAGGCTATCGACAGCGCAGATCGTTTCTGTTGCCGAAAGCAAGATTGGCAAGTGATTTGAATGGTGTCATCCAGCTCAACCAGCTAGTCGCAAGCTGATCGAGTGAGTCAGTTCTGACAGAACATACGTTTCCAAGGCAACTTGGAGTCAGCGGCTTGTGTCCGTCAATACCTTCACGCAAACCCAGGCAAAATCAATCGTCACGTGTGCTCGAGTTAGCTGGTTCCACAGAAATTTTGTTCAGACGTGAGTTTTGACTTGTGAGATTTGTCGAAACTCTTTTTTATCGAGCACACACGTGAATCGAAGCCTCCAGTGCGTTGAAAGTTCTTTCCCACGAATTGTGTTCTTTGGCACAACGTCAATTTTATTTGCCACCAGACCATATGAAGTCAGCTTGCGCCAATGAGCCGTAACAGGTCTCACCAAAGCGTGGAGCAATTTTTGATGGTCGCGTAGCCGGCCATCTAGGTGCCGCTGTTGGCTTAAAAACCCTTAGCATTCATGTGTGCATCTGTCCACACTTTGGAATGTAACCACCCCCCTCCTGGTAACCCCCTCCCCCTACCAGACCCCCTGCCCCCTAC
>JAAUXT010027977.1_pt1 | contig 50365 bp, 46 predicted proteins | sample 7278171 | NCBI WGS metagenome assembly JAAUXT01 (sample SAMN14350112, study PRJNA611818) | marine sediment metagenome | isolation source: surface marine sediment (1.8m) | place: French Polynesia: Moorea | collected 2018-08
GTCATGCTGTGGTCCTGAAATTTCAGGACCACAGCATGACCAAATAGTGTGGTCGTGCTGTGGTCCTGGTCCTGCTCTGGTTCTGTTACACCGGGAGATCCACATGCAAGCAAAACTGTGGCGCGCTGCACGGAGTTAGACTCGTGATGGACAGACCTTCATGGAGGAGATGGACACGAGCTCAGCGCCGTAGCGCAGGCGACACCAACTGTGGATGTCGGAGTGCAGCCCGGGCTCGAAAATGTAGCGCGTGTGCCCGATCCGGAAATCCACCGCAGACGGGCCGAAGCCTGCAACAGTGGGACGCTCAACGAAAACTGGCGTTTTCTCTCTCTCTCTCTCTCTCTCTCTCTCTCTCTCTCTCTCTCTCTCTGAAAGCTCGTGTTCAAGCACCTCTGCTTCTGTGTTCTCACCTTGACAGAAGGGAACATCGCAGACCTCCCACGCCTTGTCTGGGTCTGTGGTGAGGCAGAACGGACCTTCAGTCCAACTGGCCGGGTTCCTGCACGGAACAGAAAACAGACAAAACTAACTTCATTATGCAAACCAGGGACGCACTGTCAATGATCCTTTGAGGTTCAATCACCTGCAGTAGTTCTCGGCTTCACTGATGTCGGACTCGGGGAAGTGCTGCGGGTCGGTGTTGGCGTGGGTGTGCGGGTGCTGGCGGTCCCAGCGCTGACACGTGCGTCCGCTCACGCTCACCGACACCGTGCCGTTGTACTCAATTCCCATCTGAGACTTCTTGCAATCTGTTGAGAACGAAACGAACCCAATATGAAGATTCACAAATAACCCCAAAGGAAAGCAGTCGCCTTGTCCTGGTGAAACGAAATGGGGAGACACCCCAAATTTTGACACAGAGTGAAGGCTCTTTGCCGAGGGTCAGGCATGTCTGGCCACAGGCTTTTTTACCCCTCACGTCATTCATCCTCATGTCAACTCACACCATTGACACCAGTTGGCATAGTTACTCAGAGCCTTGATGACTGTCAGGCCATTTCACCAGACCGTCACCCAAAGTTTGCCAAGACAGCACAACGCTCCCGGTTCGCTTGCCTGACCCAATGCGGCACCAGTCGAGGACGCAGCCGACCTCCTGCCAGTCGGGGAACTCGCCGAACAGCCGTCCGCGCAGCAGTCTGCAGCTGCCGGCCGAGGTGTAGATGAGGCCCTGCCCCACGAGGGCGCCGGGCGCGCACCCTCCCACGGCCGTGGCTGTGTACGTGTCTCTGTTCAGCTCTCGACCTGCAAAATGCTTCTTTGCGTGATTGTGGCGTGCTTGAAGCACGACAGTATTTCAACTGCAGTTTTGATCGTGTACAAGGTGGTTCTCATCCAGCCACACCCTTTCCACCCACGTACCCTCACACCAATCGAAGAAACAGTTGGTCCAGTCCCACTGGCCGACCTCTCGCCCTGCGGTTCCCTTCATCGCCGTGCAGTGGGCGGTGTACATACGGACGGCGATGGTGTGGGCGGGGTGGGTGGGGCACCGCCCTGCAGGCGCCATCACCAGGGCGACGCCCCTCGGAGAGTCCGTGCCGCACCAATCCACATTGCACTGGATCAGCTGGTTCGCGTTGGGGGAGCCCTACGTGGACAACAACGAAGGGCGTTTGTGTAAACTCTGATTCGCGTGCACAAAATTATTTAGCTCGGCGCCAGCAAAATAAACCTCAAAGCCCAAAGTGACAAAAGAAAAAACGACAGTTGTTGGTGTTGTCACAGCGTCCCGAGAACGTTTTTTTGACGCGACAAAACAACCGCCACAACAACTCTCCCTCACCAGATGCGCGCCTCCGATGGCCTTGCACTGCTTCGCACCCACGAACACGTTTCCTGTGGCCAGATGCACAGTGCCAAGTGGACACCGCCCGAGCGCAGCCACCACGTAGAACGCCGTTTCTGGAGCTGCAATTGTGTGTCAGAACGTTTGCAGTGAGAGGCTGAAGTTTCACCACTGTGGCAAGGAGATTCACGATCATGCTATAACCAGTGTATACCTGGTAGTGCCTCGCACAGGATGATGTGTGTGAGCGACAGACAGTCAGCGGTGCCGCCGATCTCCTCAGTGATGTTCGTTGTTGCATCAAAACACTTGTTATCTGCCAAATGCAATCGGAGGACGATTGAGGAATTGCAAAAGGTCGTCTGTTTTGGAAACACTCACTGTTAGGTATTGAACATGGAATGCAAGTGTTGTCTGAAAACATGGACCTCACTGAATGGACGCTTTGCTCTGGACTCGAGAGAGGACAGCTTCATCTCCACGTGCTTCGTGTGTAAAATGCGCCACGCAAAACGGTCGTTGTGGGAAATACAACTGCGGCGCATTGTTGCTTCTGGGCAGGAAGCGACACAGACCTGCGAGTCTGATGCTCAGCACCGAGGAGTCGAGGCTCCACTTGATCCGCAGTACCGATGAGAAGGTGCGCAGGGTTTGGAAAACCGCCGTGTCGTTGCTGCGAGACAGAAAGCCCCCGTGTCGGTCTCTGCAGAAGGCCTCTGCTGCCTCGTCCAGGAAGTAGTCTGCGCGACCCAGGACAAGTGAACATGCTCATTACCAATCCAGATATGAAGCTGACCAATTCTTCATGACCTCAGCTTTTTCTTAAGTTCCTTGGTTTCAGGGGTCTGTGACATTTTGAGAACCTTTCAAAGAACTGCAGGATCGTCCGTTTGGTTGCTTACCCTGCCCCCGACGAACAATGGTGAACTTGGTCCTGTTGACGAAAAAGGCCTCTTCCTGCACAGCTTGACCGACATCATTTGGAGTTTCTGTTGCGTCAGCTCCTCACGACAAAGCATTGAACACTGTGTTGACCGCTTCAACGAATAATGCAACCACAAACAAGGGACAATTACGGTACTAGCATTCTGAAGAGCCAAACGATGAAACTGGTTGTGATCACCAAAGAATCCTTATGGCCCACATCCTTCTCTGATGCCCGAAAAGCAATTACTCCCCAACTTGGGCTCCAGGTGAAAACTTGGTGAGTCGCCCTTGACTCAATCCTGATCATCAAGAACCCGTGTTGTTCAGGCACAACATGCATCCCAGGGCTGGTTCAGCCTTGTATCACTTTTGTTTGGAACAAGTTGGAGCGACAAAAAATTTGAACATCTGATCCAAAGATGTTCTTTTCTGAGTACTGACATACGTAATCTCTGGAAACTTACTTGGTTTGGCTGTCCAGTAAATGATCAAAATAATCAAACAGCACCAATCCATGTTGCGGAACACACGGTTGTGGATGAAACAATCGGCTCCTCGATGAGAACAACCCCGCTGGGTCCAGAGGTCACGCAACACGCACGGACGAATCGCGGTTTTGGTTGCAGCAGGAAATGGTGCGCGCGATAAGAGAATCGGACCCCGGAATGCAAACTGTGGCATGTGTCGGTTTTCATTGCCAAAACACAGAAAAGTTTTGCCAAAGCATTTTTGCTCATTTTCCACTCGCGCGTGTCGTTCTTTCTTGGGACTCGAATCCATGTTGTCAAACACAATCAGCACAGCCTTGTCTGTTGATTTTTTCCCTTTTTATCTGGATCTAAATGCACAACATACAAAGTCACGAGAAATCAGGCAAAATACAATGCAAATGCAAACAAGCAGTACAACAACGACAAGCTGTCTGTTCAGCAAGTTTCATTGACCAATGGCAGATCTACGCGTTCTGTACAACATGAGAAATGATTTCTACACGATGCTTCGAGTGACTGTGGCTCTTTCTGTCAAGCAAAGCACAAAACATGGGATTGCTAGAGTGATGTGATTTTCTTGCGAAAATACATTCGGCTTCGAAGTTGAGACGACTTGGCAACCAGCCTCGGTGAACTGACAACTAGAGGGTCGGATTTATGAGTCCAGGTGGGGGCGGGGGCGGCGGCGGGGAGGCGGACGTGGCGGCAGATTTCCCCGGGGGCGGGGGCGGGGCGGCGGGCACCCCGTCTGGGAGAGACGCGTAACCGTAGGCGTCGTCCGACACGGGGCTGGAGCCAGATTCACGTCGATAGTACGAGTCCCTCGCGCTCTTGTCAATGCGAATAACTTCTTTCTGGTCTGATCCGTTTGCTTTTCCAGAGTCTCTCTTGATGTAGATGGAATTCTTGGTGGTTGGGTTCAATGAAGGCGGACGGCTGCTTTCGCTGATAGTTTTCAAATTTGTGTTGCGACTCACTTTCCTGTTCATGTCCTTGTCAAACTCGTCCCAGGCTTTGGCATCAAAAGCTTTTGGGGGTTGTCGGTCTTCAGATGGGATCATCCCCGACGCGCCGGAGGCCGACGATTCCCGCTGCCTGTCGCCCGAGGGCGGCGCCACCGATTGCTCCAGGTACGTCTCCGCGCTGACCTTCCTCGACACCTCATCCCCACCGCTGCGCATCAGAGGATAGTAATCTCCCGACGCGACAGATTCACCTCGCTGAAACTGGCGCTTTGACTTCTCGTTGAAACTGTCCCGCAGTTTGGACACCCTATTTCTGGTGACATCTGGCTGCAGACTGGGGCTCTCAGCGCTGGTTCTGGTGGCGAAGATGCCAGTGGTGGAAGTAGGCTCCCGAAGGCCTGTGTCAGGATCCACGCGGTACGCTTGATTGATTTGATCAGTGTTCTCGGATTCTCTGAAGCTCTGCCTAAATGCAGGGTTCACAGCCCCGAAACCATCGGCTGCAGAATCATGGCTGCCGGTGACCTGACTGTCGCCTCTGCCGAGCGAGCTTTTGTAGGGGCTGCTACTGTCGGAACTGCCCCCGTACAGACCCTCTGAGTCTCTGTTGATGGAAGAACCTGCCAAATCACTGGACACGCCTGTTGCTGTGCTCGGTTTGTTCTCGAGGGTACCCCCACCTGCAGACCGACTCCCACCCAAAAACGAAGCAGCGTACGGGTCAGAGTCCACGCTCCGCCTGGCCCCACCGCTTGTCATCGCTTCGTCATGCCCCACATGTCCTGATCCGGAGGGCTCCTGTATCTGACCGTTGGGCGTGACCACTGGGTACGGTCTCCTGGAGGATTTCTGTTTTCTCTCCAGGGTCTCGGCGTCGATGGCGTCCAGCACGTTGTCGTAGGCGTGCGCGTCCGAGTCCCTGACGCCAGCCGCGTCTCTGTTGGGTTTGCTGTTCATCAGGAGGGTGTAGGCGTTAGGCGCCATCATGTCCTGTTTGGGCATCTTTGGCTGTGAGAAAGAAGAAAAACAACGGTTAAGACAGACACTTTTGCGAGAGATTGCTCGACCGTGCGGAAAGGAGGCCCAAGACCTGTGCACTTCGATAGGTTCTACGAAACAGCAACGTTCTTGATGGGTGAGACCAGCTACAGGCAGAAACAAATGGTTGCTTGATCTGTATGCTTTTGCGTCTTTTCACAGTGTGGAGACGCTGACCTTGGTGGCGCCCTTGTTGTCGAGGCAGGCGCAGCAGCAGACGCACACGACAATGATGACGATGAGCAGCATCCCGGCGATGACGGCCGTCGCGATGATGGCGTAGATCGGGACGCCGCTCCCGCCATCTGCAAAAACGCTTCGTCACAGCAAAGGCAAAATATTTCTGGAAATCAGCTCCAGTGATCGTGGCATCTGAAGCAGCAGTGGACACATTTCGGATGTCTTACACTGGTCGCAGTTGAAGACGGTGTTGTGTTTGGAGGAGGTGAGTTTCTTCTCCACGTAGAACTGCCACTGCGCCGCATCGTCGCCGCATTTCTCCTTCGCCACCTTCCGTTTGCACGTCCGAACGTCCGTAAACCGCCTGAATTGGAACATGCAAACAATCTCTTGTGTGCATATATTTAAACTTTCCAATTGTGCAGCAGGTTCAACGCCGGACCGCAAGCTGCCACGAGAGACCCCACAAAAACTTTGCACTTCTGTTCTCGTACAACAAAGTTGCATTTTCTGGAGGTCGCACCCGCCGCGTCTCTACTCTGCCCCGCCCGCCAGCCCCGCCCCGTCACGTCCCGCCCCGCCCCGCCCCGCCGCGAGCACCTGCAGACGTCCTCCTCCGAGAGCTGCTCGTCCTCGCGGTTGCCCTTCGCAGCGTCGTCCTCGCAGCCGCGGAATTTCTCCTCCAGATCAGGGTTGTCTTCGTACAGACACGACACGTGCTTGGTTGCCACTGAAAGTTTTCAAGTTACCTTGACTCTCTGTCTCGGTGTCAAGAAAATCTGAAAGTTATTGTTATCTTTGGGCGGTCAAATCAACACATTGGAGGGCGCTTGCCCAATTCAAAAGCAATATGAAACTCCATTCTGGAGCTTTGTTGAACGGGCCAAGAGTCGTTCGGACGCATCAGTTCAGCTCGAACAGAAATCCTCACTTTCCACGCGGTTCTGGTCGCAGATGTACTGAACTGCAGAAACCGTCCCGTCTATGTCGACGGCATCAAACTTGTCGCAGGTGTTCTTCCTCTCGAGCAGGTTCCCCACGACGGAGTTCTTGTTTCTGCAAAGTATTTATTTACTCCCCAATACGATCTCGCGTTTGGAGGATTCTCTGCTGCAACTACACGTGTTAAACATCCAATTCAATTCATCAAAGGAACTCTCCAGATTGACAACGATTCGCGTGTTGGGTGTTGTTTCAAGAGCTGGAAGAATCATAACTGTTTTCGCATGAAGAGAACCGTGGAGCTCAACTCACGCGCACCAGACGGGCAGCGCGCGGGTCCTCAGGGCCAGCTCGACGCCCGCCATGTTGGGGAAGAGCGGAGCGTCGAGCGCCGACGTGAACATGGGGCTGACGGACTGCGCCAGACTCGCGTCGCTGCACGTCGAGTCGAAGGGCAGGCCCAGGCCGGTGTGACCCTCTGGAACAAGAACACAGGTGCGCGTTATAGTTTTGTCGAGTGAGAATGTGAGAGAGGCACGTTGTTTGTTTGGTCGAAGGCAGCACAAATTTGTGTCACAAAATCAAGGTTACTTCATCGTGTTGGTGGGTGGGTGTATTGGCGTGGCACTTTTTGCTCATCATTTGGTGAGATGTTCGGTGTGGGGGACAGACGGGGTGTGGATTGAGTGGCTGCGCACCTAGCTCGTCGCACTGGACGCTGACGGACGTCGGCAGCAGGAACTGGTAGAGGGACTGACGCAGCCAGCGCAGCGCCTCGCGGCCGCACGACGCCTCCACCAGCGAGATGCACCGCATCAGCTCAATCATGCTCCTGAAACATCAGGTCAAGAAGCTGCCGAGCTTTGTGCCGAATATGCGACGAAGAACACAAAAGTTGATAAACCATTTGGACATGGATTTCATATGAATTCATTTGTGCTGAAACCTATATACACACCAAATGTACTTTGGGTGACTTCGCACACAAAGGCCATGAGAGCTTGGACGCTCCTGATCTCTCCCAAATTCATACCCCCAAAATAGATTTTTGGAGACAGACACTGCCTCTTTTTTCGGCCAACAACGTCACCAGCACGGCCACGTGTTCATCCTGGTGCCCACGTCCGTTTACAGACTCGTGTTCCCGCACCCGAACAAGCTGCACAGACATGTGGGTGCCCGAGCACAAGGCGTGCATACGTGCACACTTTTGTGGATGAGTACTCACGGACAGAGGTCGAGGTTTTGATACGTGGAGACGCGCGCCCAGTACGTGGCCATACATTCGTGCAGCAGGCCGCGCGCCGGCGCCTCCGATTGAAAGACGCACGTCCGCTCCACGTTGAAGTCTGCGGCGGAAAAGTCACGTGTCACAAGGCTGACAAACAACAATCCTTCTCAAAGTTACCAGTGTTGGAGCACACCAGATCAAAATTTACAAACAAATGCCTTTTTTTTGGCTTCTGATGACGAAACGGAATCTCAGTTGACCAGTGTGGTAAAAAGTGTTATTTTGCAAAGGACACAATGGCCAAATTGTGTCTCACCGTGGCTGCCCCCGATCCTGCAGGAAAAGGCGTAAAAGTTGCTGATTCCCTCCAGCGCGAGTTTCCTCGTCGGATCTGAAGTGCGTTGTATCTCCTGCGAGATGCAGGCCTGACCTTGCTCCTGGATCCTGCGTGGGAGAGATTGAAACAACATGAACAAAAATGACAAACACATCTGCATTGGAAAAAGTACTGAACTCCTGAGATCCACAAAAGCTGAGACCCTCAGTCCGCGAACACTGCACTTGTAGCGCCCTCAAAGCTTGAAAAATGGTCAAGTCCCTCGCTAAATTGACCTTTCAGGCTTCAGAGAGACCACGTTTGCGCAATTTTCTCCATCAAGCTCTTGTCTGTGTTCCAAATGAAAATCGTCACGTATGTGTTTTGAGGACTGAGCATTGTCGGCGCCAATCCACGCTGAGCTCCGGGACCAACAGCTGAGCACATGGAACGTGCCGACTCTCATGGAAATTTCGCGGAAGGTGTTTTGCACACTTGAAAGGACTAAATTCCCACCAACAAGGCAATTTGTGGTCTGCTTTGTTCACGCAAAATCCTCAATAGTTCCTTCGATTTTTCTCTTCTGCCTGTTTTGTCAGCTTTGGTGGATTCGGGAAAATGCACAACACAATGCTGGATTCAAGCAACAAACAGATGGAATTCAATGCAGGAAATCTGTAACGCACAACTTGATTTTGAAAAATTCTTCTGCATGAAGGGTTGTGTTCGATGAAACTTGTTTGATTGTCGCAACTCTCAGATTTTTCATTTCCTGACTGGCACCTCGAACTGGGCAAAAGTTCAGATGTTCTCAGTTGAAACCAGCGTCGCTTTCAAGGTGAGAACTGACAGTCAGAAGGCCTTCCAGTAGCTATACGTCACATTTACCTGCACCAGTCGGCGAGTGTGACGGATGTGATGCCAATGGCGTTGAGGACGCATCTGTAGATGTCCATATGGTCAGCGATTTTGTCCAGTTTGTCCCCATTCGTGGCGCAGAAGTACACCGGGTCCTGCTCGCAAAACTGACCGCTGGTCGCGCTGATCAGAGTGCACAGAGCGCAAAACAGGCGAAAAACTGAAAAAAATGGCGGAACCACAAGTCAGATTGAGAGACAATGAGAACGTCAAAAATCACCAGCCATTTTTGTTGCCTTTGTCCTTCTGCAAAATGACATCCCCTTCGATAACTGGGGAAAGTATCACACATGTCAATTAAATCTTTGTTCCAGTTTGAATTTGTTACCTGTGGTTGAGAAGTCCATTGTTGCGAAATTCACTCGTCCTGTGTTTCATTGACACAAAAGAGCTGGTTAAAATGAGGATGACTCTCGTGCGTCGTTTGGTCTGTTGAAAAGGAAGATGTCGTCCTCAATTATGCATTTGGGACATTGACGCCCTTCTCGTTGTCTTCACACCTCCTGAGTGAGTGAGGCTGTTCAAGTCCGCACTGAAAATCACGCACTCATTTGCTGTTCTGCCTGTTGTTTCAACACTCAAATATTTCTTCATAAAACACAACTTACGTAGTGCACAGACGAACATTTCCTCGTGTGTGACTCTTCGAAAAGCCTTCGGAGCAACTCTGTGATTTTGTTTCCAAAATCAATTTTTTGAATTTCACATTCCCGTCACCAGCCTCGCTTTGTTCTTGCTTCACGCGACTCCGATGGAAAAAGTGCGAAACGTGAAGCTCACACTGAGACTGCAATTTTGCACTCACAAACAAGTGATTCTCCAAACGAATCATTTTTGCGCAGCTTTTGCTGGAAACGCGCAACAGGGTGGGCCGAAGAAGAACAACAAAAGGTCGTCAATTTCGCAGTGAAGCGATGAGGTAAAGCGTACCAAGACGGGTCCCTATCCACCTGTTTGACAGTTAAAGTCCACACACGCACCACTCGCCCTTATTTGCTGTTTACATACGAGCGGGGGATTCTGAGTCAAGACGGGGATTGGTTGCCTTGGTTCAGCCCAAGATGCTGGCCGGGCTCCAAGCACAATTCGAGGATGACGACTTGTCTGGCGCTGAAAACGAACGGAAACAAAGCGGAGGGCGAGAAAGCAACCAAATCACCGCTCATCGTGCACGTGCCAAACGACAGTAACCGAGAAAGATTCCCCGGTGGTTTCTGACCAGTTGTGGGAAATCTTGGTTCGCCACACACGCACACACACACACACACACACACGCACACACACCGTGTTGGCTGAGTTCGCTCCTCGTGCACACGAGGCTCCGCCTCTGAGACCCAAATGGTTTGTGAGGATTTCATGACGCTTGGTTCACGGAAGAGAAAACTCAACAGTGAAATGTATGCGAGAAGCAAAGCCTCAGCAGAACACGACGATTTGCATGTAAATATTGACAGTTTACAGAATGTCGTGTATTGGGAGTGCAGACCATTGTTTATTCAAGAAGGACTAAATTTGTCATGTTTCGATGGAGGAGACAACTGTTCGCAGCATTGTCTCAGTTGGAACATGTGCAGACATCCAACAACCTGAAACAAAATTGAGATTCAAATGGCGCGCTGACACATGACTTCAGAATAATGTCACACAATCTTACGTTGAACAACACGCTCGAGACAAGTGAAACCCACTTGACCAAAATGTCCTGGAAAGGGATCGAGACAGTGACAATATTCTCAGGAACAACACCAAAGCGTTCATCATTCAAGGACGTCCGCCCTCGCATTTCCTGGTGTATGTTGTAATTCTTGCAGTCGTAGGGTGCGTTTGAAAAATGAATTGCACTCGTCTCTCATTCATGATCAATGGCACCTGATAAACTGCCGGCAGCCGCGGACGAGGTCTGCAGTCGTCGTGCATCACCAACACAGACTTGATGGGGACATTCTGAGTTGATCTGATTTGGAAACTGATGGAGAAGACAGGCTCACATTTTCCTTTCAACCCTTTTGTGGCATGAAAATTGTTCTGCAGGGTGCACACTCCAGTGACATGGCAACTGATTTTGACAGATCTGTGTGTATTTGCAATTCCTTTCTTCTTTTCCTGATCACTCTTGCCCCAACATCCTCCTTGGCAAGAATCGATCCAGTTCTTCTCACTGAATTTGCATTTTCGTCCGTTTGGTGTCAAGTCTGTCCATCCCTTCTGCAGCCTCAGCGTTTTGTGCACATTCCGTGCGGATTTGCAATTTAGAACTTGCAGCCGTACTCGTACACTCGCACAAAGACCTTATCATTCGTGAAAACAATTTTTGCTGTGCGTAAAATAAATTGTACTCAAGTGCAGAAGTCGCGTGTCTTCAAACGGAAATGTTTTTCGACGCTTTCCAGTCAAACCAGGCGTTTGTCCGCAGTCTCAGATATTGTGCGTTTCCAGAGCCACGACACAACGCAGACACGACGTTGAGAGCCACGGGCCGAGGTCCCGGAGTCCCTGCGCTCAGCGGCGCACGCTCAGCCGAACCTGTCGTCCCCGGGCAGCTGCAGCAGCGGCAGCGCCGACGAGAACTCCGTCACTTGACTCATGCGCGTCGCGCCCCGACGCGACATCATCCCGCCGACCTTCTCCGTCAGGAAGTACGTCTCCAGCTCAAAGCCCTGCAGCGGTAAAGAAACACAGGTTTGTCAGGATTGCGATGGGTAGCAAGGTGATTCCAGAGCAGAACACGCAAGTCTCAATTTCAGAGAGTCAGTGGGACTGGGACCATAAGTTGTTATGGTGTGAAGCAAATCAACGATGTTATTTCCGTATGAAATCCGCAAAGTATCAGACCTTCACTTCTATTACGCCCCTGGACTGTGTGATGAATCCACCCAGTTCGTCCAGCAAAGTTTTGCACTCCGGACTGATCTGAATCTTCATCGCTGCAATGGGGCGACAGCTGAACAAAATTAGCGCACGTTGCCACTGCTGCACACACAGAAAGCTGACAAGGAATTCAAATTCACTGAGCGTCCAATGAGAGGAGCAGAAGTGGATACAGACGCACACCGGACGACTCCATGAGCGACGCGATGACGACCGTCTCTCCAAACAGACAGTAGCGAGGCATCTTGGTTCCCACCACTCCCGCCACAACAGGCCCTGCAACACACCGGGATCTCAGTCACAACACGCACAGGGTCGCTGCTGCTGTTTCCGGTTGGGTCAGGACAAGGTTCCTTCTGCCCAACACAGCATTTTTCGATCTACTCAGTCGTAAGGCGTGAGGAAAAGGTATCCTGGCAACCACCTTCTCGTGCAAGCACGTCTAGACCACAATGGCGAGTTTTAGCAACTACGTCGGGTCCTTTTCCGATGTGCCCCAATTGCCAGATCGGTGACACAGACACGGTTTAGTCGTTGGCTCCCAGTTCTAATTTGGTGTTTTGTGCTAGTGATCTGACAATTGGAGCACCGCACCTGAAAGGAAGTAGTTGCTCAAAGTCCGTAATCTCAGTGTGTTCGTTGCGCTCCTCGTTCAGCCGCGTGACTAACACGCACGTTTCGCTCTTGGTTAATTTGCTCTCGCCTGGCCTTGCGCCGCCCCAGTAATCAGAGGCGCCGTCCTTACACTGGCGATTACACACCTGAGCGGGAACTAACGCTTTCTGCGCTTGTGTAAGAACAACTTTCTGACTCAACATGCAGAACAGTCACCAAGCAGGATGACTGCATCCTTGAACGATGGATATTTCGATGACGAGTGTCAGGGGCTCGCATGGCCAAATGGAGTCCCAAATTTTGTGTGCTTTCATCGATGCAAAGAACCTCTTCCCAACAAATCTGTTTGGCCGTGTACCAGGGCTGTGGAGGACAAGCCAAATCATGTGCGTTGACATGGGATGGCTGGTGTTCCTCGCACGCCAAGCCTAGCTCTTTTGCATTCAGGAATCTCACACACTCTTGAATGCTGAAGCCAAATAGCAGCATAGTTTCTCACCATTTGAGCATCCAGACTTGCAGATTGTTCCAGAGGCTTGTTTGTGAACTCCATCTTGACAAGAGAGCTGTCTCGACAGTATTTAAGAACTGACAGCTTCTGGAATGCTCTAAAGTCCAATAACAGATACAAAATGGGCGCGTGAGCATGACCCCGTCAGACGGTGCAGTGCGGTACCTGTGTGGAGTCCGACCCTCATCTTGACGCGCTCGGCGGGGAGGTGCGGGATGGTGAAGGCGTCGATGACGCCGAGCAGCTCGAGCGCCATCGTCGCGATCTGACGCACGTGGTTCTTACCTGCACCGCAAAACGGAAATTCACCTCAGCAGAGTCGGTTTGAACAAAAATCAAGCCAGGTGTCAAACCAGTTTTACAGCAAGTATGTAGGTATACAAAAGGGAGATGCTCGTGAGTTTGTGTTAACCCCTGACAAAACTGAACAAGAGGGCGCGTTCTGTGTTTGTGACGATACTCATACCGTTACGTTGCGGCAGACCCGACGCCACCATGTAGGCGTCTCCGATCGTCTCCACTTTGTACACGTCGTACTGTTCGATCGTCTCGTCAAACTCGTAGCTCACGTTGTTCAGGAACGAGATGACCTGGTGGAAGCCGATTGCAGTGAAGATTGATGGAGTTGAAGGTGGGAGTGAAGAGGCGGAGGTCTCGGGAAGTCACCTCGGTTTCAAGACCGAGGGACAAACGGTGCCAGACAATGTCGGTGTGTGTGTGTGTGTGTGTGTGTGTGTGTGTGTGTGTATGTATGTATGTTTCTTTATGTACGTGAAGGGCAGAACAGGTTGGGACACAAAGAAAGAACAAGGCTCTGCTCAACGCGTGGCGAACCCTTACGTCGCACAGGGCGGCAAAATGTACCTGCATCGGTGAGCTTTTGGCTGAGAGTGACGTGAAACCGACGATGTCGCTGAAGAAGATGGTGACGGAGTTGTACACTTCGGGAGAGACACGTTTGTTCAACTTCAGCTGCAGACCAACGGATTTGGGCAGCATCTGGAATCGCGTTGATCAATTAAAAACGTGGACTTCGCGACAATTCTTGTGGTGCGCTTGTGTCATTCAACACAACGCTGAAGACGGGATCCAGCTGCGTGTGAAGAGGATCTCACTCACTCACTCACTCACTCACTCACTCACTCACTCACTCACTCACTCACTCACTCACTCACTCACTCACTCACTCACTCACTCAAACGAAGATATCGCCAACTCGTTACCAAGTAGAGAATGTCGTCGGACTTCTTCTTCTGTTTGCGCAGCTGTTTGTTGGCGTCGGTGAGGACGGCGAGCTGCGTCTGGATGGTGTGGTTCGTCCTGTAGATGGAGAGCAGGATCATGGGCAGCCCCGCGAACACCACCACCACCGCCACGATGGCGCCCGAGATCTGTGCGACAAAAACACGAGCAGTGCTCAGAACTCATCGTTCATGACCAATCAGTGTATTCACGCAGGGGAACTTTCATTGTTTTCTGGCCACGAGAGTGCGTTTGATACACACACGTTCGCAACCCATTCAAGATAAAGAGCTGCAGTCTCTTCAGAACCCTTTTCGTCGTTTGTGGTTCGCCCTGTGTCACCCATGGACCCAAGGAATGCACGGCTTGATCATTTGTCACTGTCAATGGGAACCAGTTGTTGATCGAGCGGTACCTCTGCAGCCCTGGTCTGCTTCTCGTTGGCGATGATCTCCTCGATGTCGTCGGCGACGGCGAGCTCGATCTCCTCGAGCACGAGCGCGTAGGTGGTGACGTTGTCCCTCCAGCGCAGCGCCTTGTTGAGATCGTGCGGCTGCAGCCGGTGCTCCGGGAACCCGACGATCTCGTTCGTCAGCTTCTCAATAGCGAACTGCAGGTCGTAGTTGTACTCGTACTTGACCGTGTACTGGGACTTGATCGTCCGATGATACTCAGCTGCCATGTCGATACCCTTTTCTGTCACGTATATCTTGCCAATGAAAGTGTTGTAGTCTGTTTCGTAGAACTCATCTCCGTAGAAAAACTTTTGCCCGAGGTAGTGCTCAGTTCCGAGACTGTTTCGAACTTGAAGCAGCAATTCCATGGCAACCAGCGGTCTCCAATGCGGATCTTCGTTTTCTTCACCTCTTGACAAACTGAAAATTTGATTTCGTAGAGTCTGCAAAGCGTCTTCGTAGAAATGCCTGATGTCGTTCATCGTGACAGTTCCGTTCAGCGTCGCCTCGTGATACTCAATGAATTTCTCCTCAATGACCCCCATTTTGTCCACTTGGGTGTGCACTATGCCGTAGTTGTTTTTCTCGATGCGTAGCGCCATTGTGTGAATTGCATCCACTGTATCCTGGAATACAGAAGCAAACAAAACCAGAATGCCAAAGTTGGGATCGCGAACACAACAAATCCGATCGCGAAAAGCCTGGTGGAACAAACACCACGCGTCCCTCCCCAACACGTTACGCTGGAGCAGAACGAGGAAAGGACGGCTGAACTCTCCCAACGGAAGCCTGAACACTGCACTCCAACTCTTGCTCCGTTGTGCAACAGAGGCACGCGGATAATGGCCACTGACAAGAGGATGAGCGCCTGTTCCACACTTCGAATCTGGTCTCTTCAGCAAAGACAAGGGATTTCTTTTCAGACACTTGTTTCTCTGGTGCGCTTTCAATGTTTCCGCACAAACCTGGAAAATTGCGCCGAGGGTGCCGTTGGCGGCGGCGGTAGGGTCCTGCTTAGTGAGGTAGAACCAAGTGACCTCTCGCCACTCCTTGTGGATCTGGTTGGACAGCTTCGTCATGTCTTTGTCGTACTGCAGTTCCTCTTCAAAACTGCAACGGAAAGAATTGAGCAAACTGGCCTGCAGCCCTGTTTTATGGGATATTTTTTCGGAAAAACTCGACACTGGCACTTAGGAAAAGGTTTTCTACCACGCTGTGGTCACAAAGCCTCTCGTACATGACCTCATTGTGGTATTCTTTTGAAGTGAGTGCACACACTGCAAAAATGGCTCTTGTTCAATCATAACTCTCTTCTCAACCAAAGGTCTTGGAAAGTTATTGTATGAGTTCACAGGAGCCATTTTTGCAGTGTGTGTGAACTCTGGCGGATCGTTGTTGTTTTTGTATTGAATGAGCAGGGGCACCTGAGAGCGTGTGAGCGCTGCGACATGGTGTTGACGAGCGCGAGGAAGCACTGCAGCAGCAGCACCGTGGTCGGCAGCAGCGGCAGCGCTAACATCTGCGCCTGCTGGATCCGCTTTCCCTGCAGCGACAGAACTCAACCAACTGCGATACTGGTCGTGAACGAGACAATGGCAAGAGACAACAGTCTCACGTAGCCGAGCAGATCCCAGCTCCTATGTCGGCCGAGAACGCGTTCGCATTCTGATCCAAATGCACAGAGCTTTGTTTTGGATTTTACCAAACCGCATTTTTTCGAAGCGATCAGAGGACGCGATGGTCTGTTTGAGACGAGACCGACTGACCTGCGTCGTGATGGGGTCCGCTCCGCACCATCCGGAGTCCAAGTCGAACTCATCGTCCTCCTCCTGGGTCGTCAGTTCGTTCTTCGTTGACATCCTGGTTTTGTCTTGTTTTACCACTGTTTGACTTGGTATGCCCAGGGAGTGCAATAACAAATTTGTTTGAGAAACTGAAGCTGTGCGTGAACGTTTGTGACGGGCAGCTTCACCAAAAAGCAGCACTCAGGAAAGCGGCAGATCTTTCGTCATCGTGGTCCTTACCTTGCGTGCAGCACTTCAATCAGACACCTGCTCATCACGCTGCTGATCTCAACCTTGGTTCCACTCAAGGCTCCATTCTATCCCGGATGTGGGGGTCAATGCACCAGGACAAGGACACCAGTCAGTGTTGACTGCATCTTCGTCATGCCACTGATGTTTCCCGAGTTTGGTTGAGCACCCACGCCTCTGACTTTTCCCCGAGGGACAACAATTCAGAGCACGCGCACTTGCCCAGACACTCCAACTCGGTTTTATTCCGGCTCGGACCAAGGGACCAAGGACCAAACAAATTATTCAAGGTTAATTTCGTCGCGTTGTCAGATCTGCTGCACGGCAAACGAGTGTTTGCTCATCGGTTGTCGACCACAGTTGTTTCTGACAAAACGACTTGAATTTGCGCCCGCGAACAATTTGTCGATCAAAACAACATGTGGCGTGGAGCATCACAACCAACTTTGCTCAAGTTCATTTTCTTGAATGACACCAGAGCCCATTGCATTCTTCTTCGTTCTATGGACTTGCTGAACAAAATTGCTGACCTCGCCACAATTTTTTACCGCGCAAACAAAAACAAAATATCTTGTCTTAGCGTTGTTGTCGCTCGAGACCAGTGGCCTCGACTGGCAACCTTTTCCTGTCCTTGGCCGGGAAACGCCACCTGAGCGAAGTAATGAGAACCGGAGTGCGTCAGGGAAAAACTGAATCACCAACGCATGATAAGACAATGTGTTTCAGAATCTTGCGGATTCTTCAGCCATTGCAAGATGAAAGTGAAATCTGTGAATATGCCAAAACTTTGTCTCGTCCATTCTCGCAAACACAAAAGACCGACAAGCTTGCAGCGTGGTTTCCTTGTTTATTTCTTTTTCACAAGGCTTGCATTTTGCTGACAAGAAAGACACCATGCACATAAGGCATCTCAACTCAAGACTTGAAATTTGCACCCCAAGTCAAAATTTAGTGTTTTGCCCAACACGAATTGAAAAGTATCAAAAACCCCTTGATCGCGCTGTCATGCCCACACATCAGTATCGGCCACAAGTGTAGCTTGTCCCACCCCAACAAATCAAACCCATTCCAGCCCCATCAGCTTCCACCGCGGCACGTCGCCAGCCTGTCGGACGATGTTCAGAGCACGCCGCCGGGGTAGTTCCCGAAGGGGTCGCAGGAGCCGCGGAAGCCGAACGGAGCGGCTCGGGCCTCGTCGCGCGCGCACGCTGCGGGAGGGAAACACGCGATACGTCAGCTCCAACAGGACAGTCGTGCTGCTGGCTCATGTCTCATGCTGCTGTCTCATGTCTCTAAATCTTGAACATTTGTGTGACATAGAATTTGGTGTCTTTCTCGCAGATGCCCTCAAACTGCAATTTCACTTGACTCTAACGTTGTGAAAAAAATCCACAAAGGCATGACGCTTTGGTTGGTGGTGTGTGAACGTGAGAATACGAACCACATCCCAGTTGGCGGATGTTGGAGATCGGAGCACTGTACGCTGTCAGTTTGTTTCCCATCGCGTCACTGCAGTAGCACCTGCATAAGAGAAACTTCGTTCTGTCCCCAGAAGCAGAACACGGTCCATCTGGGATGCAGGCGTGGATTTGCAGGTGCGGCGGTGGAGCTACTCACACGGAGCCGATGCACTGCACGGCGCGGAAGCTGCCGTCCTGCTCGCACGAGAACGACTGCCCGATGAGACCCGTGGCGCGGTAGTCAGCCTGCGCCTGCGCACACACTGCAACCCAACCACAAGAAACGGGTGTCGTTACCTCGAACAGGCAGATGTTTCCAAGCGTAAGTCCTTTTGCCATAAATGAGCACAGCCTGGGTTGAAGCGTTTGGTTTGTTGTTTGTCGGGTGCTTCAACGAGATTGTGCAGCGGGTCTGCAAAGATCCTCGTTGAGTGTGTGTTACTCACAACAAGTGGAGGTTCTGGGGTTGGTGGGGTAATCGCGCAGGATGGTGCCGCCGCTGCTCGCGCAGTAACACCTGCATCGTAAAAACAAAGAATTGAATCGCTCAACAAAGACTGTTGCTTGCTTTCCTGGGAAAATATTTTGCCTTTTCTCGCCGAAGTTGTGTGTTTTTGTGAGATAATTGAAGGCCACAGACAAACTGTGCGCGTGCAGTTCCCGCAGTGTGCTCACCTCTGGGCCCCAGCCTCGCGGATACACTGCACCGGAGCGTACGTGCCGTCGTCTTTGCAGGCCGGCAGCGGCGGGAGGTCGGCGGGCTGCGAGCTGAACCTGCAGCGAGGCCACAAGTGATCAAGGACTCAGAGACTCCTGCTTTCAAGCGCACACAACAACAAAGGGATTCGTCCCCCAAATTGCACTGTTTTTCTGTAGGTTGCTGCCCGAAAAGGTTTCCGCACGAGTCTTGTTAAGTTTGCACTGGACAGACAGACAGACAGACAGACAGACAAACAGACAGACAGAGCGTACCTCTGCAGCCACGATATAAATAGATTGTAGTTGTTCTGGGCGCGCGCGCGCCACATCTGGAAAGTAGTGGCCGCCATCTGACGGCACGACACGCCCGCTGCAACAACAAGTGACGTGTTCCAACATTCTCATCAACCCCGAACTTCGCGGAGACAGATGAGTAAAATCTGCGACAGGTGAGTGCAACCTGCGGGAAAACTGAATTTTGGATCCTCACGAAGGTGCATTGTTCCTCGGGTTACAATGTTTTGTACACATTGGTAAAGTTGTAAGCAGTGAAACTCACATACCTCCGACTTGCTGGGCGACACCGGTGGGGACGCAGCGCGCCTGGACGCACCGCAGTCCCTGCGCGCAGCCGATCCGGGGCACGAAGAACGAAGGGCCGCAGTACTCGCCCTGCCCTGGATGAACGAGGAGGAAACATGCGACCAGCTCGTACGAATGAAGACAGAGAGCGTCGATATCACAGATCCTTAGTTGCCTTCAAACTCACGTGCAAGAGGTGAAGGAACCACGGGGTTGACCGGGTTGACTGGGTTGACTGGGTTGACTGGGTTGTTGATGGGTTGTGTTGAGGAGACGCACGTGGTGCTACCCACGTGACACGTCAGACCCGGAGCGCACCTCGGCGTCGCGTACTGACCCGGCATGGACCCGCAGTACTCGTTCAGCTCTGAAGAAACAACAGCGCTCGAGATCAGTCAACACAAAATTCGCGGGAGAATGTCAATCGTGTGTTCAAAAACATCAAACAGCTCAACAAGTTTACACAATGAGGGCGGACGTATTTGAGCAGTCGGATCTTCTTGTTTCAGCATCGGCTTCCTGGAACGCTCGAGGTCTTGTTTGCAGCTTGTGTGTTCAAAAGCTCTGGACAGAAAAAGATCTGTCGACGCATGCGTGCGCAAAGACATTGTGAATCAAGTTCACGACTCGCCTTTGTAGGGGACGCACGCCGGGCAGCAGCCGCAGACGCCGCCCTGGGCGTCGAAGTGCTCCCTGGCGCCGCACTGCGCCTGCGTCATCTGCATGCAGCGCACCGTCATGCACGACCCTGGGGGACAGGCGGCGCGCGCTGAGGCCAGCAGGCACACCGCGACAAGAAGCGTCTGCATCATGCTGAAATGAGCACGATACGTCGTATCACGCATCACATCCAGTGCATCCTGCAGTCAGGTTGGGTCCCTGGGTTCTGGGAGCCTGATCTTCTTCTATTCCTGACAATTGGGCAAACGAATCATATTGGACCATCTTGTCTCAGCTGTGAGGCAAAAGGCAAGACTCGGTTCACTTCCACAACAATGAGGTCACGTAATGCGAGAGGCTTTGCAAGCGTAGCGTTGTAGGAGTAGAGCGTGTGTTCGCATGTGGGTGGAAGGGAGGCACTGTCCAAAAGTACTGATGAACAAATGAAGAAGCCACAAAGTGAAAAAAGCTGAGCGTAGATGGCTTGCAACTGTTCGGAAAATCAGCGAAGATTCGAACACATTCCTCTTGACAACCAAGCCAAACAACAAGTTCGGTAATTTTACTCGTAATTGACAAACACAAAGTCAATGGGAAAACGTACGGCAGAGCGTGACATCGCCTAATGTGTGTGTGTGGTTCTCATCCGAAAAGCCCTGCGACCCGCGTTTTGAGACCAGAAAGTGTTCATTCAAAACAAGTGAACAAGACCTGACTTACTTTTCGGTTCCTCCTTTGTTGCTCCGAACCCAAGAATTTTAGTCCAGCACAGCGTGGTTTCAGTGTCTTTGAAAGGAAAACGGACGAGCAGGTCGAAACCAACTCGAGGTCATTTGCTGTCTTGTGGGCAGATCGTTTTCTTGTGCCAGTCTACGCCGTTAAATTCCAGATAAATATGCTCAGAGCAAAAATTATGTTTGAACAAGTTTGCAAACATTGGGGGTCTTCCGTGTTGTTTGATTTTGCGACTCCAAACTTTAACAATCTTGAGAAGAGCACAAAGCAAAGAAAAACTTCAGTTAGCTTGGCTCTTGAAATATTGAAACAAAAATGCCACGCAGTTTCTTGTTCTTTTTATGCTTTCTCTTGCGTTTTCATCTGTCAAAGTTCACGAGATTCTTCACTTGGGAAGTGGACTTGCGCACCAGGTTGCAGGTGCAGACAAGAACGAATGGAGTTCGGAGTTGGCAAGACGAGACTCGAGCACAAGGACCTCAACCTTTGTTTTCAATCGGCTCAAATGTGACTGTCCTGCTGGGACAAATCAAGTAACGAGCCTCCTTTGCGAATGTGTAGTTGCAAGAGAAATTTTCGCAAATGCGTGCGCCCGCTTTTGAACAAGACACCGGAAAATCCACGGTAATTGGCCAAAATTTTTCAAAGATTTTCTCAAAAGACAAAGAAAAGAGTCGTCAAAAAATCTTGTTCGGAGGGCCCAAGAAGTCGAAAGAACTAAAAACAGACCCCACCAGACACAGTTTTGTGAAAATGCGCAACTCTCTGTTCAGCCCCCCAACTCTTCCGCAAAGTTTCAACACACGCACACAAACAGAAATGCGACATCACGTGGCACGCGGTCTCCAGACAGCCAGGGGAGCCGTGCGCTAAAAGCTAGGTTTGTCATGGTGGAAATTTATCCAGGTTAATCCAGATTGCAATCATTGCCATTGTTTTAGCTGTATCCAAACAACGCTGCAGAATTATTTGCACAGTCACTTCAGGTTATGGATTGCGGAAATTGTCAGCTTTCATCACGGTGTGGAAGCTGCTGGTCTCATCAAAAGTGTATTTTCGCGGCTTTCATGACTTGTGCGTGTGTGTGGATCGAACCCACCGTGCGCTGTAGGCAAACATTCATCCTCAGGCAAACTCACAGAGATTGTTTCTCTCTCCTCTCTCCTGTGTTCAATTTTTTTCGACTTCAACTATCAAGTTTCGACAAAGTCAGAACCAAGCAGAGGGAACTCCGCCATGAAGAGGGAACTTGCCTCCTTGACTCGACCTTTTTCCTTGCCCACTCATTGCACGGCCGAGCACGTGTTAAATACTGACACTGGCGTCAGGAACGAGCGAGATGTGCGGAAGCGAACAGCCAAACACTGGAATGGAGGAGCAGTACAAATACAGCATGCGAACACAACCACTGATCTGGCACCTGCAAGGGACACTGGGCTCCTGCGTTTGAAGAATAGATGGGTGTTCAGACCCAGACCAGTGTTCTCTTGTCTGCTTGAAATGTGTCACTGTTCGACAGCACGGAACTGGTAGAAATGTCCCGCGAAGTGTGGACGTCAATTGTCCATCTTGATCACAGAGGAGTCTGATCAGAGATTGGGACTCAGTCCTGGCAATGCAGGGGGAGTATCAACAGATCAATAGATCTGTCAACCTAAATTCCTTGGCTCTCCAATCAGGGAGGGCTTTCAGCACAAGTGGAGGCATTGGATGCAATGAAAATGGGATGTTCCAAAGGAAAAATATGACAGAAGGGCCATTGCGGAATGAATCAGTCTCATACACAACACAAACACCCATTTTCCAAGGAGCAATAAATCCAAAGGGCAATGCACGAAGCAGAGCGAAGAAACTCCAGTCGTAAATGTTGTTGACGTTGGGATTGCCTCCATTCAACTTGCGGGAAACAGTGTCTTTAGAAACATTTGTTGGCCTTGGCAGAAAGCAAAACTCCGCTTTGCAAAGGATTCTCACAAATTTTACGGCTGAGTCAGGGACTTTTTTTCTCTGCGGCAATTAGGCATTAGACGATGTTTGCCTTGTGAGTGTCAATGTGTGCTCACTTCATTCGCTGATGCACAACTCGATGCAAAACTCTTGCAAAGTTGACCTGAGAACGATTATTTTGCCACTTGGGACAAACAGTTTTTCAGAGTGACTGAACGTGCTACAGTGAAAACGTTTTCAGTGGATCTGTTTGAAATGAGGCAAAGTGCGAACCTGAAGAAGCGCACTGTGTGACATGAACCCCACCCACCCACAACCGAAAAACAATTCCGAATGTGACCAACCGTTTTCCACAAACGATGAATTGCGTGGATGATTTCAAAATGCCATTTTGGATTTCATGAGTGAAAACCCCAGTGCACGTCTGACAGCAGAGGCCAGAGGTTTTCGACTGAACGACTTTCTGAAGAAGGAGCAACTGCGAAGAATTTGGAATCAGACTGAGGATTTGAGAGACTGCCGCTCACGAGACAATCAAACTTCCTGGCACATTTCACACGGAGCGAGCACCAGCTTCACTGATCAAACGCACAGGAACCAAGCAAAACGCATTTACAGTGCACTTTGTGACACAGATTTGCACTTGATGACAACACACTCACACACATGCGCAAATGGACATCTCTTTGTTGTGAACAGCGAAAATCTACGACCCCTTTCCGCAGCTTTCAAGCAATTATGCGGATTGGGCGGCAATTGTTTCAGGAAGGATTCTGAACTTGTCCGCAGACACAACTCAGTCTCAGTTCCGTGGACTCTGGACGAGCAGAATTCTCCTCCATTTCCCGTGCACAGTGAAGGCAAATGTAGTTTTGGATTTTTCCCTGTCTCCCACATTCGCCTTTCACTCTGATCGCCCAAATACTCTTGCAAACAGAGCAGAATGCACTTTCATCAGGAGGAACAAGGCAGCTTCACGAGCCGACCCACTCACTCACCAGTCGCGCCTCGTCAAACACTCAGTACAGATTGGGTGCCACGGTGACCACTCAATATGGGACACATGAAAAATGCCACACTCAAGTGTATTGCGATAGTTTTTCTCTGCAATGCTCTGATCGCAGTCTGTGATAAATCGTCGACAAACAATGCAGATCACGAGGACTATGAAGAAGACATTCACGAACTTGCCAAGCGGTACGAAAAACGGACGAAGAGGAGGAAAGATGAGGAGGTCGAAGACAGGAAGAGAAGGCTGAACGACAGAGAGAGTACCACGGCACTCAACAGCATCGCTAAGCGCCTGGACAACATGACGAACCTCATCTCGACTCTGTTCAGGAAGTACAGCCGCAGGGATCCCCCGAACTACCCCGATCCTGTCGGGGTCAAGATTGGCGTTTTCATAAAAGGTGAGTCTCTTACACTGTCTCTGAAACAGTTTCGCTGCTCGCGGCGCATGATTTTCACAACTCTGTGTTGTCTCACAGTCCAGCAAAACTACGAGGGAGTCTCTAAAACTAAGTTTCTTTTTGCGATGGCGACCTCGGGGTTGGTCGCAAGTGGACCAAACTTGGTTCCTGTGCAGTTGAGGTGGGAATGCTCATCTGCACCATGTGAACCTTGATCTCCGACAGTGCCAGCCGATCTCAGAGACAGTTCAAGTGGGTCATGGCGAGTTTGCTCGATGACAGGTGAATGCGGACGTGCAATGTCTCAATCTTTGATGAAGTTTGCTGTTGTTTGTTCCATTTCCTTTTGGTTGCTGTTTTGTTTTGGCATGGAGAAGAGGGAGGAACAGAGGTCAGTCATAAAATTCATGCAGAAATCCGGGGGCATGCCCACACAGATCTGGAGACATCTGCAAACAGTGTTCGGAGGTGAAACATTCTCAAAGACTGCAGTGCGCAAGTGGCACAAGACTTTTGCAGAGGGGAGGGAATCTGTGAAAGATGTCAAGAGGATGGGCCGGCCCAGAACAGCCAGAACACCGGACAACATCCAGCGTGTGCAAGAGGCAGTGGAAACAGAGAGGAGATCCAGGATTGCAGACATCTCCGAGGAGCTGAACATGAGTGAAACCTCTGTCCAGACGATTCTCAAGACTGATTTGAAGATGAGCAAACTCAGCCCGAAATTCATTCCGAAGCTGCTCACTGCAGAACAAATGAGATTCAGAGTTCAGCTGTGTGAGGAGAATCTGGCGAGACTCCGTGAGGACAATGCCCTGCTGTCTAAGATCATCACAGGGGATGAGTCTTGGGTCAGTGTCCAAGAAGTCCCGCTCAAAAGAGACTCAAAAGAATGGCACCCCAAGGGTGGGACATGCCCACTTCAGGCAATCAGGAATCGGTCAGCCAGGAAAACAATGGTCACAGTGTTCTTCGACATGCAAGGCCCAGTGCACACAGAATTCATGCCAGCAGGAGAAACCATCACTGCAGATTCCTACTGTGAAACCATCAAGAGACTGAAAGAAAGAGTGCGCAGGAAATGCCCTCATCTTTGGGAGCACAATGTGGATGGAGACCGGACCTTCCTCCTTCAGCATGACAATGCTTCTTCGCACACCGCGATTCCAACATTGGCTCTACTCGGCTCCAGTGGCATCCAGATGGTGGCCCACCCGCCCTACTCCCCTGACCTCGCCCCCTGTGACTTTTTTCTGTTTCCAAGAATGAAGTCTGAACTCAGGAGGCAACGGTTCAGGGGACGGGAAGAGCTTCAGAATGCTGTCAAACAGGCGCTCAAGAACATCCCACCAGAGGATTTCAAAAGTGCACTGGAATGTTTGCCTGTCCGCTGGATGAAGTGCATCAAGAATCAGGGCCAGTACTTCGAAGGCATGCATCTGCAGATCAACCCTGAAGAGGACCACAGACTTTCCTTCAGCACGGAAGACTCAGATTTGGATGAAGGGCAACAAGAAACTGACACTGACTCTGATTGAAGGAACATTTGTGGCCCATCGTCACGATCTCCGCATGTGACAATTTTCTGTTCATGTTAAAGGACTGTTCTGCATGCTTTGCATTCCATTCTTGGACTCAAAAGTCTTGTACATTTGTTCTCCTGCAAGTATTAAAAGTGCAAACCAAAATTGGTCTCACCCCGATGTCGCCATCGCAAAAAGAAACTTAGTTTTAGAGACTCCCTCGTACACTCGTTGCTTGGCCACAAATTTTCCACTGGATCGTGAAGATGAAGGGACGATGTGAGCTCACACGAGCTGCATTGTTTTGTTTGTGTCTGTTGATCACACCAAAATACAAGATTCGCTTCTGTGTCTGAACCCAACGATTTCCTGTCCTTGCTACACACAACTCAGCGAAGCATCCATCAGTTTGAACGGTTCCCTCGGGACCACTCGGTTTGGCTTGGAATCAAAAGTCGTTTTATCACCACCTCTCTGAAGCAAAAGCTGTCGCAGGATATATTTGAGGGCCAAAGAACAACAGAATTTCAACAAGCACCCCAGAAGGAAAGAAGCAAGCGACAACAGATTCTGAACATTTTCGTTAAATCTGCTCACAAAAAGCCCCAACAAAGCTGTTCCACACAGTTGAGTGTTGTTTGCAAAATTGTAAAGTGAAACCGGGAGATGAATTGCTACTGACCCTGACAGCTATCCATTGTAAAGTAAGCTCCAAAAACAGGAAATAAATCCATTTCCGGACAAAACCTTCTGACAATTTTTTTCTCATGTGCAGATTTCTACGCGATCAGCGAGCAGACGATGGACTTCACGATGAACTACTACCTGCGGCTGCAGTGGACGGACAAGGCGCTCGCCTTCGAACCGGAGGACAACTCCGGCAGGAACGAGCTGACTCTCGAAACCAGGGACATCACAGGTGAACCCAACCTGCAGAACATATGGTTTGGCTTTGTGAAAAATTCGTGCAGCATCGTTGGTGATGTTTGTCCATCAGATCTCGCAGAGAGTGAGATCGGGACGAGTTTTATCATTAATTCAGCACGTCTGGTCGCCATGCCACACGTTATTGTCTCGTATCTCGCTGCGACTCTCCCAAGGTTTCAGCTGGAACTTGTGTGGAGAGCATTTCCGCACGCTGTGCACACCGTATAATCTTCCAAAGCTCTGCAGTGACAGATGCTCCGCGCGTGCTGAACTGTATTGTTCCCTGCAGGTCCGAAATTGGTGTCATGAATAAAGGATGTCCCAATGTAAGTCCAACATAACGAATGCAAAAGCAAAATTGTGCTATCACCAGCACATCAAGGAAGCTCATCATTTTGGCGTTTCAAAGTGACAAGAAAATTGGGAGCGAGAACTTGGAAGAAGTGCCAAACCCACAAGGAGCTTTGTCCTGCTGCGTTTTTGAATGAAGATACAAAGTTGTCTGTCATCAACATCAAATTATATTTGTTTCGACAAACAAGCGACACTTCCGTATTGAAGACTGAAGAGAAACACATTTATCTTGGATTCTTGAGTTGAAAACTGCTTTCTTTGTGTCCTTTAGAAAGGCTCTGGGTGCCCGATGTGTTCCTCCGTAATGAAAAGGACACCAACTCAATGAACATGGACGACATCACGGCGTCCAACACGCTCGCGAGAATCAACACCACCGGCTCCATTTGGTTCGTCAGAGAACTCACCACCAAGTTCAGGTGCAGCATGCACCTCGAGAACTACCCAATTGGTGAGTACATTGCGTCTTCTGCATGAGCACAACACCACAGAGAGAGAGAGAGAGAGAGAGAGCGAGAGAGAGCGAGAGAGAGAGAGAGAGAGAGAGAGAGAGAGAGAGAGAGAGAGAGAGAGCTTGTAATTTTGACAAAAAGCTTCGCGTGTGAGTCAAAGTTTCTCCAGGGGGAAGCAGACAAGCATCTAGTTGGGCCCTTCTGCTCCAGTCAATGACCTGGTTCAAAAGAGACAAACAGATCGTTGCCTCCAGCTTCAACATGTCCACAACCACATGGATCCGCCACCAACGAAGTCATCCATCAACTTGTTTCTGGCAAACAAGTATGAAAGCAATTTCCGGGTGACATGCAGATTCAAGTGTTCCTGTGAATTGGTCTTGGTCAAAATCGACAAAGAGCAGGGCTTCACCAAGAGCGTTGACTGCCTCTTGGGTCACTTGTGCATCATGCATCACTCTTGTGCAGCTCAAGCCTCTTCCCATTCCTTGTTGAAAAAGTTTCGTTTGGAACCAACAGAAGAAGTGTGAAATTAATTGGAAGGTCGGGCAAATATTTGTTTTGGCAAAATGTAGGTCCAGTGGCATCACAACGAACAGGAGATTTGGATATGTTTTTCGAAATGTGTACACGCGTCAGAAAACCTTTGAGGTCCATTTACCCAAGGTTTTGGATGCATTTGATTGAAACAGCAAGAAGTTTCAGGTTGTTCCAACAGTCCTGAATCACGATCCCAATTGCAATGAATCTTTATTTGAGCAGCCGGTCCGGTAGATCAAATCAGGTTTCCCTTCAGATCTCGCTATTATCTGATGCACAATGTAAAATGGAGTCTGCGCTTCCATTAGGGATGCAAATCCGCTGCTAAGTGCGGATGAAAGCTGCTCGTATTTTTCAATTTGTCCAATTTGGCGCATTCGTGAACGGCGGCACACACATGGGGCCACATGGTGTCGAATGCTCAAACCTTGAAGTGAAGACTTCTGGGCGGACGGAATCAGTCAATGTGTGTGGCACACTCACTCGTACGAGGTTCTTTCAATCCAAAATAGGATTCTCCGGTTTTGACCATGAAGGAAATGTGGTACACTGTTCCTTCTTTATATTTGACACAAAGACAAGTCCGTAGTTGTGTTCAGAGACAAAATACTTTGTTTGGTCAACAGAAATGTACAACTCATATACAATGACCATGCCCAAATCGGAATTTGCCGCACAAAGTATCCGCCTGCTCCTGCACATAATTTCAAAGTTTTTTCTTCACAGTCACCATCAGAAGACCAGTCTGTGCAAGTGATGGAGATTTCAACAACTTTGAACTATTCCTTCACAAGAAATAATCACCTTGTGCACGGACACATTTGCGCAATCTGTCCGGGTAAGACACATCCATTGCATGGGCAAATTCTTCAGCCGGCAGTGTCTTGATTGTTTCTTCCACTGCTCTCTGTGCTTCTTGGAGGTTGTGGAACCGCTGTCCCTTGATGAATTTCTTGATCCGGTTAAAGATCCAAAAGTCACACGGACTCAAATCTGGGGAGTGGCCGGGGTGGGGCACGACAGAGATGTGTTTCTCAATCAGCCAGTTGCGCACAATGGTCGCAGTGTGCGCTGGTGCATTGTCGTGATGAATACCCCATGATCGCTCTTTCCACTGGATGGGTCGCTTCCTGCGCACTGATTTTCGCAATCTTTTGAGTATCTGCAAGTACAACTCCTTCCCAATGCCTTGACCCGCCGGTACAAACTCCTTGTGCACAACACCATACTTGTCAAAAAACAAAACCAGCATGATTTTGCGGACACTCCTCTCCAGTCTGCACTTGGTTGGTCGACAAGATCCTTGGGTGATCCATTGGGAACTGGATCTTCTGCTTTCCGGATCATAGCAATGAATCCATGACTCGTCTCTGGTGATGATGTGTGGCTGGGTACCACGTCGGCGCATGAATTGGAGAGCAGCTCAGGCACGTACAAGTCTGGAAAATTTCTCCTGTGCAGTCAATAGATGTGGAATCCATCTGGATGGTGCCTTGCGCATTCCCAATTTCTTGTGCAAAGCTGTGTGGGTGGATCCCACTGACAAGCCCACTCGTCTGGCAAGTTGAGGGACACTTTGACGTCGGTCTTCTTCCACTGCTCTGAGCAGCTGATCCACTTTGGCAGGAGTCACTTTCCTCAGTTGCACTTGTTTCACCTTGTCCTGGATTCCCCCCCCACTGCGCAAAGTTTGATGCCAACGAAACACTGAAGATCGACTCAAACAGTTATTTCCGTGAATGTTCTTCAACCTGGCAAATGTTTCAGTGGGTGACATTCCAGATCTGACACAAAACCGGATTTCTGCCCGCTGTTCCTCTTTTGACTTCATGTTCAAGTGTAGTGCAAACTACCGAAATGCGCTCGACCGGTCGGCACACTTGAACTTTGAGAACTCCTTAGAAAAGGTCAACATCGATCTTTTGCATTCAAACTTAGTCAGAGAACAGTCGACACACATATCCACTGACATACCCAGGATGGATGAACAAAATCGACGGAAACCCGGAAAAAAAAGGAAAATCCTATTTTGGATTGAAAGAACCTCGTACACTCCTCTCCTTGTCTGAAGCTTCTACGTATGTTTCCCCCATTTTGCAGACATTCAGCAATGCCCGGTGCAGTTCGAGTCATTCAAGTACACCATCAACTCGATGAACCTCTCTCTGATGGACAACGCGGTTCAGTTCGCGGATGACGTCAGCTTTGAGAGCTTCTCGCTGCTGCGGGTCAAGGAGAGGAACTGCTCCGAGACGTACACCATGGGCGTGTTCCCCTGTCAGGAAATCCGCTTCATTCTCCGCAGACAACTCGGCTACTTCATCATACAAGTGTGTGAAAAAGGCCAGCTTGACTTGTTTGTTCTTTTTGGGAGAATTTGATGCAAAACTTAGCAGGACACGACAAAGAAAATTGAGAAGTAAGGAAAGAGAAGACATGGAAAGTGGGCGACTGGATGGACGACCCATTGGAGATTGAGATCTATTGTGGTCAATTTCACCAATCTGCATTGCAAAGAAGCAAATGACTCTTGGGGGAAGCAGGCAGTTGTGTGGTCATTTCGTCTGGAAAGAGTTTTTCCTTGTGTTTGCAAGAGCAAAGCCGTTTTAGCTACTCGATGCCTGTCAAGCAAAAATGTGAATTGTAAAATTTGTCTCCCGCAGGTTTACATGCCGAGCATGCTGACTGTCATGTTGTCATGGCTGACATTCTGGGTGGACATGGACACTGGCAACCAGGTACACATACTGCCCCAAAGCGGCGCCTTTCTTTCAGCGTCGTGCAGATTGCCGTCGCCACCCGTGGCTCACGTTGCCTCGCAAACTGAGTGACGAGCTGTTCAACCGCCCGAACAACAAATGCAAACGCGGCGGTCCAGTTGCAATTTCGTCGTGACTTGGTCTCCGCTTCCTGTCACGTTTGGTTGGTTTCACGAGTCACGTGCCAGAGCTACGCGCCACAAGTCGTGTTGGTCAGTCGTATCCTCCTCAGTTTCTCGGGGGGGGGGGGAGGCAGACCTGCCCTCAGGCACCTGACTGTCGGGGGCATTGATACGAACAACACTGGTGGTCTTGGCAGTGCAGGCATCCTTTGAATCTGTCCGCTGAAAGTTGTCTTTCTGATCACCCGTCAATCAACCCGACGTCAATCAACCCAGAACTGATCCAAAAGGAGCGGTGTTCTGTTTGGAACTGGAATTTTTGGAAAAGAAAGTGACGAAGAAAATGAAAAGCCTGCTTGGGTGACTGGACCTCCAACACTGCATGATCTGCATCCACTCACCACCAAAATCAATTTCCCGTGTTACGAGTATTGAGTGTTTCTGGGCGTAAACGTCAATCTGGCGGAGAAACGGCCGTGATTAAATGAAAAACAGAACACTCTGCGGTTGGCGTATTTTCTGCGAGTAACAATGCAATACATGTACCACCAAGAAAGTCACTGACAGACTTTTGCTTCTGAGTTTTTCGAGTGCAACCACCATGTTGGTTTTCTGATGCGAATCGCCAACATCGCTGCTATGAGTCTCGGTGTGTACACTTCATTCGAATGCAAGGCAAAGTTTGTGGAATTCTCACGAGTTACAGAGTCTGGACTGCGCTGAGACACTTGTTTATGCGAAAGATGGTTTGATCTTACCTGCGGGACCAGGATTCTGTCCGGTCATCGTTCAACTTGAGAGTCTCATGTTCACAGAAGTGGCGCCTGGAACGCCCTTCCGGGGAAATCGTGCGTCTTCTGTGTATCACGGCATCACGCCATTGCGTGCGCGTGTCTGTCTCCATCTCTCCCATCATTCGCCGCAGCAGCTCTTGGGATCAGGTCTTCGTACATCAAAACAGTTACCGCAAATTGAGGGTCTTCTCCATTAAACGAATATCGCCGACAGTAGGGAACCCAAGGGCCAGGCGTTCCAGGGTAGATGGGTCGTGAATTTCCCATAAAATGCACTTATCCATCTCTGAGTTATACTGTCGTACCATGGGATTCCTTTGCCCGCCAAAGTATATAAAGCAAACAGATTCCCGTCAATTGCAACGAGAGCTGCTGCGCACTAAAATGAGGTCATGACTTTGGTTATTGCACGTTTCACCTGCTTGCAGAATCGACATGAATTGACCATTTACGGTAACAGGCTGTGTGCTGGCATCAGCTGTGTTCAGAGGGCCTGTGTGTTCGTGTCTATGTTTCACAGTCACAAATTTATTTAGTTTATGCACTCCCACTTCACAATTCAATCAACTGTTCCGAGAATGAATCAACACGTCCCTCCTGTTCTTCAGACGGGAATCAACTTCAGTCAATCTGTTTTCCACAAGGTGACTTTGCTCGATCACACGTAGGATGCCGGTGATAACAAACGCTATTGTGGTTCCCGACGCTTCATAAGCTCACACGAGTGTGCTTCTTTCAGGTCGCTCTGGCGCTGTTGTTGGTTCTCACCATGACGACCATCAGTACTTCAGTGCAGCAATCTCTGCCCCGCGTCTCCTACGTGAAAGCGATGGACGTCTGGACTTTCTCCTGCCTGTTCTTCGTCTGCGCCTCCCTCCTCGAAATCTCCATAGTCAACGTGATGGTGCGCAAAGAGAAGAGGAGACTCGACAAACTGAAGGAAGTCAAGAACAGACATCGTGCCAATGGAGCTGAGAACCAAGTGAAAAGCACAGAGTTGGATTCCATGCTCGCGGTCAATGCAACTGACAATGTGCAGGAACAGACCGAGGATGAGAGTGAAGTGACGGTGAAGGAATCACCCAACAAGTACGAGAAGATTCACGTGTGGTGCGGAGTGATGTTTCCACTCACTTTTACAGTGTTCAACTTCATCTACTGGTGGTGGTACGTGTCCATGTACACGCAAAGTTTTTGACTCGCACAGTACATGTACTCTGTTGGTGACACATCGTCTGGTCTCGTACCGCATGTTTCACATGCATTCGAAAGAGTCGTGCGCGTTTGCTCGTCGGAAGAACAATTCACTTTCTCGACCAAGCACACACCAGTTTGTTCACTTGCTTTCAGACTTTTTCTTTCTGGAAGCCTTTTGGGACTCCCATCAAGGAGTCAACATAGTCTGTGTCAATGTCCGTTTTCGTCGTGTAGACCTTCTCGTACAGTACAATGGCAAACAAAAGGAACCCTTTCCCAAACAGCCCGTGCTGATACTTGTATCTGTTTATGCGCATTGGGAGGCCACAAGACGCATGACCATCTTCCAGTGTTTCGCAAAAGGGACAACCTATCTTGGAAATTGCAAATAACTTTTGTGACATTTGACTGGTAGTTTGGGCACATATTTCATGCACACTCTCTTGTCTCTGTGAGATGTTGTCAGCAGGAACATAGGATAGTCCACTCGTACATTGCTTCTGTTGTGCTCAGCCAACATTTGCACTTTCATTGTTGCGGCTGTTGGCCAGAAGTCATTTTTCTCTCCACACTCAAGTGGCAACAGACCCCATCCAAAGCAATTTTCAAAGACGAACTTCTTCATGACAGAAGGACCTGGTCTCAAACTCAAACAATACTGGACCAAAAGGATCGGAAGTTTGGTCAGTGAAACGAAAGGGTCGAGTGCCCAACTCAAATCACATCAGACTTCCATCTCCCTGCAACTTGCAGACACACACACACATACACCAGGAAAAAGTGACACAGATCATTTGGTGCAAACAGCCAAAATCAAAACGACTCCCATGCTCGGGATGTAACCATGAAGCACATGTTATTGATCCAAATGTGGACCCGTAGCCTCGGGAGAATTCTTTCTTGGCGTTGGCCTGTGGGAAACAAAGGCGTCACTTCCAGTGCAGGGGACGGGAGATCAACCCCTGGACCACATCTGGATCCCCCTCCCTCCGGACACTGCGCATCACACTTTTTGCTCCAGTGTCTGTCTGTCGCAGACAGCCAGTCGTGATTGGAGTATTCATGTCGGTTCGCCTGCCCCGACCTGCGACTGGCTCTGGAACACTGTAATTTCCCAAGAGAATTGAAATTGTTCATTCTCAACACTCGTAAGTGTCTCAGCTTTGCCTTGGAACACAAATTTTATGCAAGATATCGACTTGACAAGCTGAATGTCCATTTGCTCCAAGAAAAATTGTGAATGTCAGAAACGTCTCCAGTCGGCGCGTAATCAGGATCCAAAGGCGACAAATCTGGACCAAAAAACTTGTTGCAAAACAAACGCAATTCTACAAAACGTTTCACCGCACAAAATACTCGTACTCGTCAGTCCAACCCGCACTGACACACAGAATGTCGTCGCGTACAAACAGCAACACAAATATTCTGAAAAATGGTTCATTAATGCAATAAACTGGAGGTCATGTGGTCGTGGATCTGTGTAATTGAACTCAATTGTTGAGGCCACGGAATGGGGACAACAAATCCGCTCCATGTGCACCGTCACCGCAAAAATGGCTGTCATCGCGCGCGAGGTCTTCGCTGTGATCGCAATTTTTCTCAGTTTTTGTCTCACGCAACACAACGTGCTCAGTGATTTTGACACGAACAACAAAGTGGAAGTTTCAAACGACACCAGCAGGCACGGTTCGCCTAGCAAGAGCGGATCTCAGTTCAGCTCGAGCATCACCACGAAGCTGAAGGCGGTCATCGCGAACCTCAGCGCCAGCGAGATCGTCTCCGACGTGTTCGAGAACTACAACAGGAGGATCCCACCCAACTACCCAGAGCCTGTCGAAGTCAAGATCGGCATGTACATCAAAGGTAAACACGAGTACGCAACCTCAATGCGTGTTCTGGGGGGGGGCGCAATCTAAGAGAATGAGATCCCAGAAGCGACTGTCTCTTTCCTCCGAAAGGAAAAAACTAAATCCCGTGCCTTTCAGGAAGACATGTGCACAGACAAGTTCTTGGACTCGCACTGGTTCTGGCCCAGTAGATCTATTCAACACTGCTGTTTTGGACACCCGTTGCAGACTTCTACGGGGTGAGTGAAGAAACGATGGACTTCACCATGAATTACTACCTCAGGTTCAGCTGGACAGATCCACGCCTCAGCTTCGACAAACGCAGAAAAGCGATCCTGCTGGAGACCACGGATGTCATTGGTAATTTAGTGTTTGTCATGTTCGAGGGCGCGATGTCCGGAGTCCGAATCATTCTGAAAAGGCCGCTTTCATCGCACACAATAAACGGAACTTGGTTGACAAACACTGCATACGAAGACAACGCGAATTCGTAGAAATAACCCAAGCAGAAACGCTTGGCACCCATGGTCGGTGGAGCAACAGAAAACAAACTCTCAAACTCTCCCTGACGGGAGAGAACAGACGGAACTCTGGCAAATGGTAAAGAAGCTTGCCCCGATTTGCGCTGCAGAGGTGCTGTGGGTGCCAGACATCTTCTTCCGAAACGAGAAGGACACCAACTCGCTCCGCTACGAGGACATGTCGGACGCGAACACGCTGGCGCGCGTCACGGCGGCCGGGTCCGTCTGGTACGTGAGGGAGCTCACCACCAAGTTCCGCTGCAACATGGACCTCCACCACTATCCCATGGGTGGGTGCTCTCTCAAATAGTCTCAGCTCATTCCTGTTCGTTTCTGGCAAAGAAGCTTTGGTCATTTCAGCTTCGACACATCTTGCATCCATGGTTTATCGCCTGATTTGCTTGTGTTCTCAGACATCCAGAGTTGCGCCGTTCAGTTTGAGTCCTTCAATCACAACACGAGCGCCATGCAGTTGTCGTGGCTTCCCAGCCCAGTGCAGTTCAGCTCCAACATCCACTTCGCGAGTTACTCGCTGCTCGAAACGACGTTCGGCGACTGCACAGAGACATTCCAGTCGGGCACGTTTCCGTGCGAGGAGGTTCGCTTTGTGCTGCAGAGGAAGCTCGGCTACTTCTTCGTGCAGGTGAGTGACAGATGACAGGCGCCTTCAATGTTCACTCCGCCTTCACACAGAATCCAGCTGGTGGGAAGGATCTTGAACACGCCCCAAATTATTGACCAGTTTGTACTTTGACCAAAGTTTTGTTCGCCGACAAACAAGCCGTGTCGGCGTTCTCGGGACCTGTTGTTGGTTGGTATCGTTGAACAAGCGATGGCAGATCTAACAAGAGGAAATGAACAAGATGGTTCGAGCAGCAGCCTGCAACACAGACATTCAGGTACCCATTTCATTCCTCGTTCACAGGTGTTTGTGCCAAGCATATTGACGGTCATGTTGTCGTGGCTTGCCTTCTGGGTCGAAATGGACACCGGAAACCAAGTAAGAATCACAAGTTGTTGAGCAGACGATGACAGGAGCGGATCCAGGCGGCTCCAAATCGAGAGGTTCCGCGGAAACAAAACACCCCATTGGTTGACAGTGAATTTGGCTGTGAATCGTACGCACAAAAGACACACGCAGAACTTTGGCCAACAACAGAAACAATGTGTGGGTTCAGTCACCAAAGGGCTCGAGTCAAAATTACACCAAGGTTGTTCTGCACCTTCTACAGGCGGCACAGTTTTACTGGACAGCAGCAACATGCCTATGGATATTGTTTCGTCACATCGCACAGGGTTCCTCACTTTTCCTGGATCTGCTTGACATAATCTGCAAAAAAGGTCCTGTCTCTTCAACAGGTTGACTTGGCGCTGTTGTTGGTTCTCACCATGACGACCATCAGTACTTCAGTGCAGCAATCCCTGCCCCGCGTCTCCTACGTGAAAGCGATGGACGTCTGGGTTTTTGCGTGCCTCTTTTTCGTTTGCGCATCCCTGCTGGAAATAGCACTCGTCAACTTTCTGATTCAACGAAGGCAAAAACGAAGCGAGCAAAAAGTCACTACAAAAAACATCACGTCAACTGAAGATGAGTCAACTGAATCTGACATCGACGGCACAGTGCACAAGTTGTCGAGGTTTCTCTTCCCTCTGGGATTCACTGTCTTCAATGTGGTCTACTGGTGGTGGTTTCTGTCCAAGTACTCAGACAACCACAAACCACGGTCTCCGTTTTCGGGAAGAACTGGCTGAAACCCGACTTGTCACCATCTCAATTGCAGATTGTTTCAAACCACAAGTTACCCTTGCGTGTTTGTCTGTTTGCACAACTGACTGCAAGGCAAAGAGTGAACGAATTGAAGTGAAATATGTTCGTGCTGTGTTTTCTTTCGCTTTTTGTTTCTTCTGAGTGATTGACCGTCAGAATGATCTCAATTAAGCGTCTTCGGAACTCTTGAATCTCCCAGAGACAGCAAGTGGTTTTGATTCGGTGGGATCAGGTTTTGATGTTCCATCTTCGTGCAGAGTCAAGATCGAACCAAACAACACATTCAAGAATCCCCGCTTCACACCGACATCAATGGACCTCAGTCATCGAGGACGGAGTCAGGGGTCTGCTGAGATGCAACACGACACACCCACTGGTGGAATCAGTGGTGAAACCATCTGTTGGAACCATGCAGTGCACCGCGCTTCAGCTCAATCGCCTCCAAGAATCTTTGTGTCCAGTTTCCCGCTTGCGATAGGCAAGCGCACAGATGTACAGGTTCCATCATCTCGTGGGTTTTCCAATTAAAGGCCAGACCCATTTGAAGCTGCAGAAACTGCAGCTTCTGAAGCTGACATTTCCCGGGCAAACCTCTTGATATGACGTCATATATTTTACAACATGGCAGATGGGAAACAGCCGTGAAGCGAGCGCTCAGCGTGTATTTCACCACGTGCTGTGGGTAGCATGGGAACGCCGTGAGAACACAGGATAAGCCTTGCAGCGGACGCTCTGAAGGATGGGCAAGGGGAGTAGCAAGCTGAGTTCTACTGAAATCAAGGAGCTAGTCGCCTGTACATACTGTAAGTAAGACAAACTTGCACATCTCTGATCTTCAGTAAACGGATTCACCCAAGTCAAACACAGCAAACGACAAAATTCATGACCTGCAGGGGATGATCTTCGCAATCCCACATCCCCTGTGTGCGCGTTATGTTTGCGCCGTAAAGCGCTACTTGTTAGTTTTCTGTGTCCGAATTTCAAAATGCAGGTGGCCTTGGGGAGTTTGGCCCAAAACCAACGCTGCATATTGACCCACCTCTGAGTTGACGCAGACATGTTGAGATAAAAGATGCGACAAAGGGAATGCAAAATTCAGCAAGACTCTCCTCGATGTTGACGAAGCCTCTCAAATCTGTACGCAGCTCCTGCCGCGCCCACTTCAAAGAAATTTGCTCATCACGAGGCCCGTTGAGGACACCGCGAGACTCTCATTAGTTTGTCTTCCTTGTTTAGATCAGTTGGCTGACATCCAGAGAGATTGTTTGTCTGCTGAGATCCAAGCGATCAGTTCAACCGGCATTCACAAGCTAACACAAGGCAATTCGTTCGTGTTTTCCCTGCGAATTTCAAGGCTCAAGATTAATGCACGTCATCCTTTCTGTGAATATATCTTGACTGGGTTGTTCCTTGAACAAAGGGGGCTGAAGTGAGCTGGGACGCTTCCGAAACGGACAGGATCATCCTCTTGGCGATGAACTTTAAATTTGGTTCTCCCAGAAAAAAGACAAAAACACCGACTCAGAACAACACAAACCCACTGAAGCAATCTGCGTCTCACGGCGAGAGAACCCTGATCCCACAGGCCTCAAAAAGGGAACAAGAAGAAAAGCAAAGGTTGCGCCTGCGGCACAAAATTAGAAGGTCATTCAATTTCAGCAGGGCCTGCCTCGGGGCCTCTTGACCCCATTCCCGATTCACTTTGCTCTCACACACGTGGTGACACAGGACACGAGTTGTCACCTCCACCCATGTGGACAAGCTGGATTTCGGAGCATTTGCCAGTTGCAGAAAATAAACACATTGCGTCAACAAAAACCCAAAGATTTCGTGACAAAAAAAATTGATAAAATGGGTGATCCAACGTTGCCCAGCCCAAAATCCATACACAGTAATGGCGTCTGCAGACTTCCATACTTTGATTCACATTCCTGTGAAATGTAGCGACGGCCGTTCCGCCCTCACGAGCAAAACGTGTCAAAACAACGAATTCGAAAAATCGACCCAACAGCCATTGTTTTTAAGCTGGTAAGCTCGTGGCTGGATCAACTGCTGGGCTTTGGGCGTATTGACTGAGCTGAGCTGAACGCCTCTCCCTGCGCCGCAGTCGCGCCGCCGACTGTGGGCACGAGACTGATCAAGTGGACTTAACTCGATTAAGACGGGGCGGGACGGGATCAATGCGTCTCGAGTCCACCCCGGACTAATTGATTTGATGCGTTCGAGTGTCATTTACTCGGCTCGAGCAACTCTTCGCGACGTGGATGCACTCAGCAATCCGTGGTTCCCGTGAATCAAACTGACACACAGCTTCCAGGAACACCGAAAGGGAGGGTCTCTCTCACATCCAAGTGTCGCAAAGAAGAGTTGGTTTGTGAAAAGAACACGTTGACCTGGACAAAACAGCTCGTATGTTTGTCGACTCCCAAGAGGCAGTGGACGTTACGCAAAACCACCAAACAAAAACATGAGTTCCTGACCGGTTTACGACCAATCCCACAAAAAGAGAACAGTGCTCTGTGCTTCCAAACTCGAGGAGCTCACTCTTTCCCCAAACCCTTGGACCGATCCCCGATAGTTCGCAACAGCTTATTGAATTTTTTCAAAGTTGAAGTTGCCCCCCCCACTGGGTCCTCCATGACCGTGTCCTGGATCGGACCCGCCGCTGCAGTGGAACTTTTCAAGTTCAATTGATCCATGGTGAATTGTAAAAAAAAAAAAAAAATGCTGCCTTGTGTTTGGAAGCGGACATGACTGGAAAGTTTGGAACAAGGGCGCCTTGGACTCACCCTTTTCAATCACTGAAAATCAATTGGTACCGTAATAATGCTGTTGAAAACTTACACCCAGCAACGTCTCGTGCAACCGAATAAATTTCCTTTTGTTTCTTTGCAGTCACGAAGAAGGAGCTGCAGCAATGGTGAGTGAACTGTTTCTTCACTTTGGGAGTCATCAATCTGATTGACTACAAATCTGTTTGCGCGTTGATGTGGAACATCTCAGCAAACAGAACAAAAAGCAGTGCTCAAGGCAGCTGCGCGTGCCACGTCCCCGAACTTGAAAGAAATTTATGTGTTCTGTTTGAGAAGTTAAAAGTTGTTGAAATTGCAAATTCTGAGACAAACCTTGGGGTGGTGTGGGGCAGGGGTTGGGAGTCGGGGTTGGGGGTGGTGGATGGTCTCATTTGCCTGCAGTGCACTTTTGGTGCTCTGCCCAAAGGGATATCGCACAATGAGCAGCAGCTCAACTTGCGTGTGTGCACGGTGAAAAGTGTATGCCCCGAACGCACGAATGCAACGCACCAGTGTGACATTTGTGCAGACCTTTGTGCACGTGTCAGCTCTGTGCTGTGGCTGGGCGTGTCCACACTTCATCGAGCGCAGTTCTGCACGTCTGCACCACAGTGGTGGGCATCCACATGAAAATGCGTCTGTACACTTGTACCTTCTCTGGTGTATATGAGTGAAATTCCCAGGTTCCTGCAGCTGCGGTTTGGTTGTGGTGTGGATTGAAGTGTGGGAACCCACAACAGCACTATGAGAACATCTGGTGCTGAGCCTCGTGCAGATGTGGAAATCCGTGTGAGAACAGATGTGTGGGAACTTAGTTTTCAGACTCTTGGACAGGTTATCGAAACTGTCTTGTCTCTCTGAAGGTCGAGCCAGCGGCCTGCCTCGGTTCTGTATACGAGGTAGTACTCGTATCAAGATATTCTGTCAGTCTTCATGTTCAGCGTGTTTGGCAACAGACACGGGTGGTTGACTCGAGACAATGTCAGACTAGCCAATTCTTTTGTCCTTCTCAGTACAGACTGGCCAAGTGACTTCGCTGCTGAACATGCAGAGTGACAGAATATCTTGATACTACCTCGTACAAGCATTAAATTCTTTTTGAAAGGACGTATTCCCTCCGTTTGGTGGGGGCCTGGAAGCTTTGGAACTCAGTGTGACAAAGAAGTCTTCTGCAAACTGCTCACTGACATCAGATGAGACAGTCAAAACCTATTGTGGCACATGCACGCTCAGTTTTTTTTCCACAACTTCGTTTGCTTTTTCACAAGCAGCCTGCAGGCACTGGTTGGATAAAGGGAAGATTGACACTCGGATGTCTCTTTTCCACACATCAATGCAAGGCCGATCCTTTTTTCAATGCGGTTAGCTTCCGTTCCTTTTGGGCTGGTAAATTGAAATTGTGTGTCCCCCAGCACTTGGAATCAGTTGAGGGACATGCGCCTTTCCCCAGAATCGCTTTTCACTCAACCAACAAAGGCCGAATCAAACTACTTCCCACCGAAACTCTCGAGTGAAGATGGCTGTTTTTACTGAGTAAATGGGATTTTATTTCCCGCGTAAACATGTCAGTTTGAAAGGCAGGGTCTGCACTTTCACCGAACCCAGCTTTCTATTCAGCACCTTTCCCGCTCAGCGATGTCCACTTGACTCCCAATGAAGTGTCCACCCGCGAAGGGTAAATGCGGTTACGATAATGGCCACTCCTTGTGCAGGTCCAAATGTGGCTTCAAACTTGAGTCAAACTGAGCTGTACATTTTGTGAGTCACTTCACCAACTTGGGGTGTCTGTTCCAGACAACGACACTTTTTGTCTCCCTGTCTGGGTACCCATGAGAAAGTCTCCTGTTCCTTTTGACGTCGCCCTTCTCGTACTTGTTGACATGACCTGGAGAAGCCAAACGGAAGCTCTTCAGATGCTCGCACGGCTCAGAGAAGTGTTCGCCAACCAGGCGCCACTGAGGAACCACCCCGACGCTGAGCGTAGCGTGCCGCAGACAACACAACCATCCGACAACACAAGAAACATTCCTGAGCCGTTTCGCATGGTGAAGAACAAGAGCCCCGGCTCTCCAATCTCTCCCCAGAACGTTGGTTTGCTTTGTCGCACCCCATGTTTGGTCAACTGAATAGATCTTCGCAATTTCCTGGGAAGACTGTGTGAGTTTTGTGTGGGAACCAAACGCACAACATCAGTTCTGACGCCGTATCTGGGTCTACGGAATCAAGATCAACGCAACTTCAGAAGCATAAACCACAACACGACACGCATGAAGGCCGTGGCTGAACACAAGTGACTCGCTGGAACCATCCTTTTGTGTTCGCCCTGAGACGCGAGAATCCAGCGAGATTGTACAGCGGCAAGATTAATTTGTTCGTGCCAGCCAAGTACGTATCCCTGGTTCCCCAGGTTTCCTCGGGCTGACCAGTGTCCGTTTTTGAGGACTGCAATCAATCTGGTGTCGACACGATTGGACAACAAAGTGGATCCACAAAGATACACGATAAAATGGTGTGATTCCCATAACATCTCGGCTTCGTTGTGAAGAGTAAAGCCTTTTTATCTTGGAACAAGAAACGGTCTTTCACCAAAAATACACGGGGAATTCAGTCCTTGTCCATAAAGAATGGAAAGTGTCTCCAGAGACCCAAGGAGAAAGCTCATTCGTCATTTGTTTCGAACACACGTGCCCTGCATACAGGTTCTTCCATTAACCAGGGTGATAACGAACGGCAATCTGAGCAATGCACTCAAGTTCTTAAAAACAAAAGCACAGTGCCTTGTTTGTGGCAAGGCATGTTGCGACAGCCAAATTTTTCATTGTCATTTGCCTGGAGGAACACACTCAGGAATGAATGATGGTTGAAGGAATCCACGAAAGCAATGGGATGATTCTGTTTCACACTTGTGAAAGATGTGGGTTGGAAGAAATTGTGGTACAAATTACAAACTTAATTGTGTTTGAAAATTGCATTTCCAGCATTTTTTGTTCGGCTAAATTTCATTAGCTTCTGCAGTCAAAAACAGCAGGAATGAAAGAGAGCAACTCAGAATTTGGGACTCCTTCAAGAAATGTTCTTCCCCGCTGTATCTGAAGCACTTGGGTGGACACAGAAACTCGCAATCACGTTGAGAAAAGTGAAGGGGAACGTAACACCACCATCAACCCGTACAAAAAGCCCCAAGTGGGTCACGCACATTTCTCCTCAAGACTCCATTAATACATTTCCTTGTGAACTATGCCGCGTCAGGCACCAAGTTTGGCCTTTTAATATTTCTCTCATTCTCTGCGCATTATTGCTTCCACGTGATTTCATTTCGTTGATCATATATCTGGTTTTCCTTTCCAGGCATCGGGACTTTATGAAGGATTGTCCGAACGGGGTGCTGCGGAGAGAGGTAAGATTTTCTAGATGTTCCTTTTCGGTGCCTTGAATGTCACGTTCTCACCGACGAAACTGCAAAGGAAAGAAAACAGTTGTTCGGGACGACACGCAAAACAAAGAGCACATTGCACCTTTTGACAAACAAGGCAGAATGTGATTCTCAAATTGGCCTTGCACTCACGAAGTGCAGGCAAGTGTGGCAATCGCTCAGCAGAACTCCATGTGGGGACTCCAAATGGGAGCCTGTGTTTCGATTGTGGAACAAGAATGCTGACACACAGAAAGTCCGCGGTCCCTCCAAAACGAACTTTGCGACAGGAAAATATGCCGGACCCAACCTGGTGGTGCTGCCTTGCCCAGGGCGAGGGGGATCCAGTAGCACCTCCATCTCAGGTCCAATGTGAGGTCTGGTGGTGCCACTTCACCCAGGACCTGGTAATGCTGCTAGTTCCCCCATACACAGACACACAAACAGGTACATTTTTATTGTAATTACGAGGACAGCAGGCTTGAAAATGTCACTCGATTCTGCCACCTGCGCACTTTCACTGACACACGCAATTGTGTGCGCAGTATACTCGTATACAACATGCACGTGGGTCACAAGCAACAGGTGGAGGTTAAGCAGTCAACTTGACCCCCATTCGTTGTGTTCCTGCATGCGCGGCTTGTTCTGAGCGCAGCGGAGACCACCCCCGTAGAGCAGATAGATGGATCGCTCATTACGTCGCTGAACCGCTTTAACAACCCCACACAGGCTTCATGCAGCAAAGCTGACAATTAACAAGACACTCTCATTTGTCAAACTGTATCTTCTGCCAAGGCTACAAGTTTGGCGCAGCGTTTGGCATCCCTTGTACCTTGAGGGAGGGTAGCTGTGTTCATTCACCCAGAGCTATAAATAGCCTTAATGGGAAGAAATTAAATTAGGTCCTGGCGTTACAAAATGAGAAAGTCGAGAGCTGCAGTGAGAGAAGCAAGAGAGAGGGAGAGACACACAGCAATCGAGTAATTTGACTGGCTGTGATTATTGCGGTGACTGCGATATTGCGCCAGCTACGAGTCGAATCTGTGAGGGCGAGTTGTCCCCTCCTTCGGTCAGTCCACAGATCACATTTTTGTCTCCGCACAAGAAGATCAAGAGAATTTTCCCATTTGGTGTTGGGTGATTGTTGTCTGAGATGGGAAAAGCATCAGAGGTATTCACCCACCGGCACCGCATCCTCAGCCACAAAATGCAATCTCGCAGGGAAATCAAATGACTTGCAATGGCTGTTACCGCAGCGCCCACCAGCACACTGGACAAACTGAACAGTGCAGGATTTGGAGTGCACAGTCCACTCGCACAGCAATCTTATGTCCCTTTGGCCAATAATAAAGAATGTGATTCTCAAATTAGGCACTCACGAAGTGCAGGCAAGTGTCACCATCGCTCAGCAGAACTCCAGGCGGGGACTAAAAATGGGAGTCTGTGCTTCAATTATGGACAAAGACAGTGGATTCCACCAGCTGCGCAGTTTCACTGACACAAAAATTCTCTCACAAAAGCAATTAGAGACAGACGTCATTGAAGACGAAGCTGACGCTGCACGGGAACATTTTATGCTTTCCCTGAATCCAAATATCTGTAAGAAGCAGCGGGACAAGGGGAGGTTTTCTCTGAGCTTGTTGGCATTGATGCATTACCCCTCAATAAAATAGCGCAACCTTGAGATTTCTCGGTGATTGCGCTGCAGAGATACGAGTCAGTTTTCCCAGGCTTCCGGAGCACCGCGAACCTCCGCGACTCGATTGAACAGAATGACAGTTACATTGACAGATCTCTGCTTGATACGACGTTTCTGCTGCAAATGCAATAGAAATAGAAGCCCACGGTAAAATTTATGACTTGCCACGGCCTAAGTCTCCACAAGGCAAATTCTTGTTCAGCAGATTTCGAAATGAAGCCGGAGCGAGAGGTGAATATCAATGTTTAGAGAAGCCTTGCAGGGTGAGGCCGTCTTAGATTCTCTGTAATTTTTCTCTGCGTAAACAGAGAAGTATGTTTCTTTGGTTCTCAGGTCTGCAAGTTTCCAGCTGTTGGTTTAGCTGTGAACATAGAAAACTCCCGCAGACAATAATTCAAGTTTTGTGAAGCTACGTATAGCTGCGATGTTTGTTTCGATGATCTATGAGTGCTGTGTGCTCGAACATCGCTCACCTTTCCTTTTTCTATAAAGAACGCATCTTTGGAATCAAATTCCTTGCAATTTGCGTGCAAAGACACCAGCGTGCAGAAGTACACTTGTAAAGCATTTTGCATTGGAAATACCCCCATGCTCGTCTCCTCATCACCTGTCGTGTTGTTCTGTTTGAACTCGCTCAGGCCAGCAGACTCCGCCACAGCCACAGCACAAATACTTTTCCTGCTAATTGCGAGCGACGTATTGAGTTATCGCACAGCTGTATTCGCATCAAGCTTCGCTTCAAGGTCGCCGATCATGTCTTGGTTCAATGAAGAGAAATCCCTGTTGTCAGCTTCGACGCCCTTCTTCATTCACAGATGCGGTTTCTGCTGCCAAGTCAATGCTCGAAGGTTTCCGCACTGAGAAGGAGGCAATGAGTGATACAAGCGTCCTTGTTTTATCTTTCCTGTATTGCGACTTCAATGAACGCATGTGGTCGAAGCCACCCACACAGCACGCTCATGATCTGAAAGCTTTCCTACCTTCCTGTTCAATGCCTTGTGTAATTTCAATCAGACACCGCCTGAGAGCCCAGCCTGGTTTTCCACACTCTATGGCTTACTCTGATAGGTGATCGCACGTTTAAGGAACGAATGAGACCCCAAAGACCATGATCCCTCGCACATGGCTCTCAGTTCTACAGTTTCATCCAGCTTCAAGGAGCTTTGCAGATTCCGACGCTCTCAAACGTAAACGAAGTTCTTCCCCTCACAAACGTGCTGTTTCGTGTTCTCTTGGCTCGGGGCTTCATCCAAAAAACCACTGGGTGGCCCGAACCAGTGCGAAAGCGGTCGCCGATCAGCGCAAAATTGTCAGGAATGGGAGATTCGATGCGAGAGAGTGCGCGATGCGATGGACGTGGACAGCGGGTTGTGACCCTCATATCCTAGACCCGTCCGCTGCTCTCTGGACCGCGTCACGAAAAATTACTTTTATGATAATGACGGCGGTCGGGAGCAGGGCAAGTCAATTGGGACAGTGACGCACGGGCCTGTTTATGGATTCCGAATCTAACACCAGCTTAGCCCCGAGAGATTGACGTGGGAATGTGGAATGAGAAATACCTTGAGAGAGAGAGAAGTGAAAAAAGTTCTTCCGCTATGTCAAAATCGTGGAAATTCCACCAGTGAGAGAAGATTCGACGTGAAATCCAGGAAATGAAGGATTTGATTCCACTATTCTTTGCCACGTTTACTGCTGAACTCGTGGAAATGTTCAACGCAGATCCCGCGGGCCGGTGACGCTCGCTTGAGAGGGAAACCTGAATCTGACCTCCGCACCAACTGTCCATTTGTCCGGGATCTGGTGGGTCGTATTGTCGTTCACTGCGATCTCCGTTGTCAACAGCGGAAACAACCCACTGACCTTGTTTTGAAAGGTTTTGAAAACGGTCAACTCACTTGAGCACACATTGAAACAGAAGATGGAAAGACATTTTTGGTACGGTACGAAACGAAAACAACCTTTCCAAGCATTTGGTACTGTTCACAACAAAGAATAATTTCACTGACACAGGCAGAAGAGCACAATCACCCTCAATTCGCTTTGCTGACCAAACAGAACTCGCATTCTCCGTGCTGAAAGAACAAGTTGATGGTGGCGGCAAAACGGAGCTCTTGAGCCGACGGCAACCACAGATGATCCGGCCCAATCTGCTTCAGTGTTCACGTGTCGTCGTGTGGGGGCTCTTCTCTAATACCTGACCCCAGAGCACGGGAAGGACTCCAGGGGTCGCACCAGAGCCGATTAGAAAGGACGATTTGTTTTTCTGTCACCGCTGACAAATTGCCTGGGAGATAAATATAGACACTCGAAGCTGTTTTTGACGAAGTTTCGGAAACTTTCTGGAAAAAAGATAGGGGCTTTGAAAGACAAGATTTGAAGACTCGATCGGTGGTGCTTCTTGAACCAACTCCATGCAAAGTGCAGACAGCAGTGTTCCCTGCAGTTGTTCAAAAACTGACAGGGCATAGACACACAAGGTGTTGCGGAACAGTGACACGCTCCCCTCACCTCTAGCGCGCTGTGTATTCTCGTCCCGAGGCAACCCGAAATTGCTTCACGGGTTCTGTGTCCCACCTCACACGGACGCTATTCCTGACTGTACAATCCGATACGTACCGTGTTTACAGTTCGGTGTGTGAAAGTCACATCGTGTTTCGCTCTGCCCCATGGCAGTGACAGCGCACACACAGAGGTCCAATCCATTTTCTCAGGTTCTTTTTCAAAAATACACATTTGGTTTGCCTTTGTCGCATGTGTGTGTGTTTCTTCCAACGTGTCCAAATATAGGAACTTGAACGTTGGAAAACGTTCGAAATGCTCGAGCACGCCTCCGTGGTTATCGCTCAAAGCTTGCTTTTCTTCAAAGTCGCGTCAATCCAGGTGTCCCTGTTCCAAAGAACTGAGAAGCTCACACAGGGCAGTTTTACTTGGTGCAAAAGACATTGCCATGCAGAAAACAACTTACGGAAGAACAATGCAACATCTAATTGACAAGGCACAAAAGCGAGGCTGACGGTTGAAGGAAAAACACCAATTTCCGCCGACAGACCAAGGCAGGATGTCGTAGCAGAATGCGCCGTTTGCATGTGCGGTGAGTTGTTGTGGTGTCGGTCAAACCACGAGGAAAGCGAGCCTTTCTACGTATCATTCTCGGTCGTTACGTCTTCAACTGTCCTCAACCAGGGGCCGGTACAGCAGTGCGATAGTGAGGGTGTGTCACGAAAAATCCGACTGACACAGTCAACGCACAGTTCTGCGTTCGGATCTACTGCTGCGCCAGTTCCGTTCTCTCGCCACTCATTGTGAACGCGCATGCATTGAGAGGACAAAAATGAAGCAGACTAACAATCCAACCGAAAAAATGAGAAACACCCTGTACAGATAAAATACACAAGCAGAAGGCGTGCAACAACAACGGGTTTGGAAAACAATCAAGGCACGAAAGAAGCACCAGGAACATTGACACTGGATAAACAGGCCACAAGCGTGAGCCAGGCAAGATCCTTGGAACAATGGATGAGCTGCTGATCCCTCATCACTTGGTCCTGCGCGTCCCCCAATCAGGGCTTTTTCATTCTCATGAACATGATGTGGCCTCTGTGAACAATCACCCCGGCGCTCAACCTCTGCTTGGGCAATTCCTCCATAAAATTGTGAGGTCAAAATGGCCTGTGCAAGGATCTCTTGTGGTGTTTGGCTTGTTCGCATTTGCTGTTGTCTGGGTGTCTGGAGAACGCCAATAGACTGTTTGGAGGTTTACATTTGAGTCATATTTGGACGTGAGTGTTCCAGGGACTCTCGTTCTGCAATATATCTTCGAATGATATCCATCGCTGGACGGGTGTTTTCCAAAACAAATGGGAGATTCCGTCTTCATGGCAAAGTCACAAGGAACAGTCAAGAAAGTTCGCCAAACACAATGCGAGACGCTGGTGCACGAAAAATGCCTCGAAATAAATCACAGCGAATGGCCACTGTGGCTTCATAAGGCAGGGCGTGATGCGACAAGAGCGAACTGGACCTCATAAAGCTCAATCGTGGAGCAGGCATGGGGATGTTTAGGATCATGACTGTGCACCAGCAAAGATGGTCAGGGTTCTCCCGAGTCCACAAAAATGTCCGGTGTTTTGGGCAATTTTGTGGACGTTTTTCACCGCCATAGGCAACGGAAAATCTGTTGACAGTCTCGGCGTGGTTTGAACAGAACCGAGAAATATTCGCGTCTTGTCTGTTCACGAAAATCAAACCACAATGAGCACAGGGAATCACAAGTCCAAAAGTAAGGTACGACGTTTTGCTGGGCTCATGAACCGCAGTGCGCGAGGCCGTCTCAGCGTCGGGTCCCTGATTATCCAGGTCCTCGCATGCAGACCCCGAGTACCGATGTCCACATGACGAAGTCAATAAACAGGCCTCTCAGGCTGGATTCACATCCCCAGTCATGCCTTCATACCGCCCGTATTTGTGCACTTTCTCCAATGTTTCAGTCCGGCTGGCTCTCCAATCTCACGTGTGTTGCACGAACCAACAGGCTCAATTTTTCTGTCTGTGAGAAAACAGAACCCGTGATTCGCGCTCACATGTCCCTTCACGAAGGAGAACAAAAGGAACTCTTCCAGTGACTGAAGGTGGAGAAACAAGGAAAAGAGAAAGGCAGATAAACAGACACACACGCACAGAAGCAACACAGAGAAAAAACTGGATTTCCAGTTCCACGGGTTCCTCGTCAGCCATTCATCATCACAGCAGCAGCAGAACCGTCAATTAACGCTAGTTTCCAGCACAAACAATCGCCTGTGTTTGTGTAAATTACCAGCGAAAACATAATTGATGTTCAATGAGTCCGGAGAGACCCATTGATTCAATATCCGTTCGCAGTTGTTCCTCGCTACATCAGTCAAACACCCAGTTGGCAAGTTTTTGGCGCCTTGTTTCGCTCGCCACAGAAGGAATCGCCTGGTGTCGCACTGTCACTGAAAGACTCAATTACTCCGACGACAATGTCCATGCTGGTGCAGCAGTCAGGAAAGGAGCCAACAGAAGTTCGTCAAGGCTTCGATCTCGTGGGATGCGGAGTTTTCGTTTCCTGACAATGTGCAGGAAACTTCGCTTTGCCACACCTCTCCGTTTTCCACAAACACTCAAGAATGTCCCGTTGAACCTCCAGGACGGAAAGGCTCTGAAAGCAAGCAAGAAGCATGGCAACGAAGTTGTTCTACTCTTGATGACAACCGTGCGGCACAATTTATTTCTTTGTGTAATTTATTCATTTTGCTTGTTGGATATCTGGTGAACTGCCTTTCATCGATCGCTTCCACTGCTTCAATCTCTCCATCAATCAAGTGAACCGGAGCAATACTTCTCATGCCCGTCAGTCTCTCGAGTGGCATTGCAACAAATCAAATTCGCCTGCCTCCTGAGTTACGATGACTTGATGACCTTCCCAGGCCGAGCAAGACATGCCAGAAACCTGTGGATGACGACCAATGATTTTGCAACCTCTCCCCGTGCGCAGAATGATTGAGGACAGAGTTCTCACACTACTCTCGAGATGAGAGGAGGAGATATCAGAACTGTCGAGCCACGCAGTGGCAAGACAAGTTCATCTCCTCCTTTCATTGAGAGAGTGTGTGAGA
>JAAUXT010001645.1_pt1 | contig 50359 bp, 43 predicted proteins | sample 7278171 | NCBI WGS metagenome assembly JAAUXT01 (sample SAMN14350112, study PRJNA611818) | marine sediment metagenome | isolation source: surface marine sediment (1.8m) | place: French Polynesia: Moorea | collected 2018-08
AACCTTGTCCGTGTGTTTTTGTCTGTGACGGGTTTGATCCGCCCCCCCCCCCCCCTGGCAGGAAATTTCAAGGGAGATGCAGATCTGACAACAAAAATTGAACATTTGGCTTGGGTCTGGGACTTTAAAAAATTCAGGCTGGAGCCCCCTCTGTCAGGAAATTTTATGGGAGATGCAGATATGACAAAAGAAATAATTTTGGCTTGGGTCTGGGATTACAAAATTTTCAAGCTGGACCCTTCCCCCCCCCCTGTTGGGGAAAGTTCATAGGAAAAGCAGATCTGACCAAAAATATGAAATTTCTAGGTCTGGGACTTCGAAAACATTTTGAGCCCCCCTCCCCCGTTTGCAAGAACAGACTTGGCTCAGTTGGAGTCTGGCAGCCGAGGTGGTGTTACACAAGAAAGCTTACCGAATTCCAAAATTTTCCATTTTCAATTGTCAAGTCTTTCCTTTCAAAGAAAACAAAACAGAAGTAACAAAGAAAAACGAGTCTCAATAGGATTATGCATCATAATTTTTGACAGCCATTTGGAGCTCCTCATCAGTCCTTATAAATGGGGCTTCTTTGAAGTGGCCTTTAGATCTAATTTTTGGAGGGAGGTTTGAGGGAGATACTTGGAGTAACTTGTGAATACACACAGACACCCAGAAGCTTTTGATACCACAGAAAGTTATCTGAATTCAGGTACTTTGTCCAACAGAACCAGAGCTTTCAGAGAACAAACATACAAGACAAAAAGCAGAGAATATAAGAACAAAGGTATAAATCTCTTCTCTCCCCTCAAGTAATTTTGAGCCATTTTCCCCTTTGAGTGTCTTCCCATTGTCTAAATTGCAATCATCCCCCAACATTGATAGCTCTTTGCAGACCGCACCATTAAGATTCTAATGATGGCAGACAGACTGCAGGGACTACAAATCAGGTGTTGCCAAGTGAAGGTGAAACAAGATTTTTCCTTCCAGAAAAACGGTGTCCATGAAACTAATTTTTTTTTTCTGTTTCCACAGTAAATCAAATATCACAACCACAAAATTCAGACAAACTTGACTGGTTTGGTCTTTTTGTGTGGTCAAAAGCACAAGTTTTCAATGGCCTGTCTGAACTTTCCACTCAGGACACAAAGGGATCTTTTCTCGTGCAAAGTGGTGGTATCCCATTGGTCTACCACATTTTTATGCACACCAGAAATTTCCATGGAGAGTCATTTGAAAGTAGAGGAAATTTAAGCAGAGTTATCCTGTAGATTCACCTTATCTCTGTCAACAGAACTTTGTCAGGCTCCCAAAAGTTATCCCAAGGTGGGTAGGGGAAGTAACCAAAGACATAATTTCACACTGGACCACGTACAGTAGACTCAAGCGTACATTACACACACATACACACACGCACACAGCACTTGACGCGGACACGCTTAGGCTGCATCACTGTAGTGGAGTGTGTCTGCGCCTCAAAATCACAAAAGTTAGTGCCCCAAGACGTGGTGTGGCAGTGGATTCAGCAAGTATCACCAGCTTGGAAATTCCTTCATTCAAAGATGCACTCTTCCTGTGACTGAAGTTATTCGCTACACTTGCAGGTGGGGTGCAACTGTCCAGGCAACCAAGGAATAAATCATGGAAAGACTGAGATAGGTACGGGCTGGAGCTGCTGGAGTCTTTCAAAGGTGCATTGATGCACACCTGCCAGGTTTTGACAGGAGAAACAGTCTTTGTTCCTTTTGCTGTCATTGTGAGCCCCACACCAAAAAAGATGACTGGCATGACATCACCTCGAAGTCCAAAACTGAAAAACCAAATTGAAGATCGGATCTTCCACGAAGTTTTGCAAACAGTTACCAAGGAATTTCCACCTGACGAGCCAAGAGGACAATATTCTGCTCTGTTCTTTTAAACTGGCGTGATCACCCTGACAGTTTTGGTGCACAACAGCGGATACCTGTGTCTCTTGACACACCAAGCAACTTCAATGTGCCAGGCCCTGCGAAGGGGGCAAAAGAAGGACCTTGGCAGACATGTTGTTGAAATGCTTGAAAGGAAAATACACCACTGCCCAGCACTTCACTTTTTGAGGTGACCTTCCAACGTGACCTTTTGTCGACACTGGCCATTTTCTGATGCAATATTGACCCATCTGATAGATCAGAAAAGAATTTCCTGCCTGCCCACCCCAACTCGAACAGGAGAAAATATATCTGCACCGACCAGGACTCGAACGGATATTTTCAGACAAGTTCTGACGCTGATGAAAAACACAAATGTGCCCGAAGCGGGACTCGAACGCGCGACCCTCCGTTTGTTACAAATCAAGATCCAACCAGCACACACAGCGACACTTGCTTTGCTCTGCCAAATCAATACCAAGCCATGACTGGCAGGACATGCGCATGCAAATACATGTACTGAGGTGCTGCCTCACTGTGTCAGAGGCAGATTCGGAGGCTGATGGAGCAGCTAGAGAGTTTCCAGCATCACGAAAATCACAAGAACAACTGTCACCGTGGACTTTTAGCACGAGCGCAAAAACAAACACAGCATCCAGTGGTTCAGAAAGGGTCCAAGCGCGTCAAGCGTCCGTCCGTCCGTCCGTCCGTCCGTCCATCCGTCCCTCCCTCCCCTTTCTTTCTTTCTTTCTTTCTTTCTTTCTTTCTTTCTTTCTTTCTTTCTTTCTTTCTTTCCTTCTTTCTTTCTTTCTTTCTTTCTTTCTCTCTTTCTTTCTCTCTCTCTCTCTCTCTCTCTTTCTCTCTCTCTCTGTATTGTGATTGTGTGTGACGAAAATTAATCAGAACTGGCAGCTCGAAAGGGCAACAGGAGTTTTGAAACGTTTCGTCTTCTTCGTTTCGTTACGAAAAAGAAGGGCTAGTTGGTGGTTTTGAGGAAGAAGTCGTTTGCAAACAAAAAGTGAAACGCTCTCTCTCTCAAGGCATTGTTTGCAACCACGTTGTACTCGTACATTCTGTTGCAACGTCGAAGGGTGAAATCCAACGTCCCTTCCAATCATTTCGACGTTTTAAAGAATTGTCAAAATCGACTTCGTCCACCTCAGGAACAAATGAAAAGCTTGGTTGTCAGTCGCTGACAAGAAGTTGCAAACCACTCACGTTTGCATCTGTTGAGGGTGTCTTTGTGAAACTGATCTTCTCTTTGGTCTGAAGGCCGCTTGAATGAAAAGCCTGAAATGACCCTTGAATGGCTATCGTTTCCCTATCGTTTCCCTTTCCAGTCAGCAGAGCACGGCAGAGTTCCCTGTGCAGGAATGCGTTTGCCACTATCTGGTGTTTTAGAGTTTGACGGATGGACAAGAGGCTGTTGCCTTCAGCGGCTACACACTGCAGATACGTCGGTGTGTTTGTGTCGGAGTGGCGCAACGGCGGCGCTGCGCACGCGGGTGTGCGGGGCGGCGGGCGCACGTTGCCCGCACCCGCCGCGAGAGTACCTCCGTTCGATCCCCCATCGGAGCACTTCGATCCCCCCGTCACGTGCCTGCTGCAACCGTAATAATGAGGCAACGCCGAATATCATAAACTGATGGATTTTATTTGCCTTCCACCAGCAAGAGGCCTGCTTGCTGGGAACTGCGAGGCTTCGTGAATTATTGATCCCCAGAAAACTTCATAAATAATTAATTCGATGAAATTTTTGTCCGTTCCTTCATGATTGAGAGGCTGTGTGCTGTGGGAAAGGGTATACCAGTGGCATTTCTTCATTGATCCCTTATAATGAAGCCTATTGATAGTAAATCGCACTAAAATGTGAATAATTATCCGCTGAGGATACAGACAGAGGCGCGAGAAGCCTGTAGCAATGGCGCAGGATGTATCTGAAGGAATTGGCGCGCTTTTCACGTCAAGACTGCTTCAGAGGCAGCTTTAAGGATGCTGGTTCGTATGATATGTACAGTGACCGACAGAGCCATGGCAAAATGACCGAACATTAGGCTCTTTTTCCGTGTAAAGCAGCAGCAGCAGCCAACCTTCTGCCATTTTTGAAACAAGGATACACAGAGCAAACGTGGATATACCGATTATGTATGCAGGAATACCAGTGAAATGAACAGGATTTTGCAATGGATACAGAGCCAGTCTTCGTACAGGTTGTAGACGGTTGAGACAGAAGGCAGTAAATTTTCAGTACACCTCGTGTAGATTGGTTCAAGGTTGACCACCTTCATTGGAGCAAAACACTATTTTGTTCGAAAATTGGCAGCCGAGATCCCATCGCTGTATGGAGGCATCATCGTGGCCGCCGCCTCGCTGAGGTGTGGCAGTGGATGATGCTGGGAGAGAAGAAGCACGGGATCACAGGCCGTACCATTGTTCCAGTCCAGCATGAGTGTGATGCAGCAGAAACCCAGCCGGGCAGCGCTGCTCACAGATTTCCGCAGGAGATGAAGTCTTCGCGCAGAAAGTAGCCGCGTGGAATATGGGGAAGAAAATCCATGAACTCGGCAGATATGTTATGGACGGGGTCTTGCTGGGTAAGGGCAACTTCGCCCGAGTCGAGCTGGCCACACACAGCGTAACTTCCATCAAGGTAAGCTCTGTTTCCTGAACACGGCATGTTGACTTGACCCTCCATGTACCCTTTGTCCATGTCCTCCAACCAGTCAGCACAGTGTCGGGCAACACGTCATGTTGTACACGCATGCACGTTCTTCTTGTTCATGAACGTTGTGTGTGTGTGTGTGTGTGTGTGTGTGTGTGTGTGTGTGTGAGTGTGTGTGTGTATGTGTGTACGTGTGTGCAAGTGTGTGTGCGAGTGAGTGTGCGTGTTTGGTTGGTGCCTCAATTGAATGGTCAACATTTTTTCGTGCGCCATAAATTGTGGAATCAACACAATTTGTCTTGGTTTTGTCTTCTTCTCGTGGTTTTAACTTTCATACCCAAATGTGTGACCATCCAACTGCAGTGTTCACACCGAAAAATTTCTCCACACACACACACACACACACACACACACACACACACACACACACACACACACACTCGTACGGCGACGACACCAACTCTGCCTTCCATTGCACAGCTTTCATCAGCAAGCAGCCCGAAGGGTGCGGGGGCGAGCCGACAGGACCTCCATCCGGAAACCCACGTGGCCTCGCAGGAAGCATTGACCTCCCCCTCACACACAGACCCAGCATTCAACCCACCAAACCCAGCGGAGGCAAACCCAGCCACTGCTAAACCGGAAGAACGATGTGAGGAGACCGGTTACTGAGGACACGTGTCGCAAATCAATTTGAATTTTAGTGCATGGGGAGGCACACCCAAGGCTCCAAATGCATGACATAAAGGAGGTTTAGCATAGCTGGAAAGTTCACGTGCGGTGTCCTAATTGCCAGATCGGTGGCACATATAACTCTTGTTTGCACCGAGAGCCTATGACAAGTGACCAATGTCACCGACCTGGCAATTGGGGCACGTCGGAAAAGCAGCGGACAGCGTTGCTAAACCTCCGTACTTTGACCAGTCAATGTCACGAGACACAAACGAAGAGATGCAGAAAGGTGGTTGTGACCCTTGAAAAAGCAGAATGGTTCCACACCACCTGGGGCAGTTGTTGTGGGAAGGTGCAGACCAAGGGTGCCCTTGCAGACCTTGCAGCATGGACAAGGGTCTCCTCCTCTGCACGTGCCTTGGCACAACGTGTGTGCCCAGAAATATTTTCATGGCTGCTGTGAAAGGGAAATGCATGAACCGCTGTCAAAAGGACGGACAAAGGATGTGACGAGTATCAGTTGGCAGTGTGTGACCTGACCTGCCTGATGGTGACACACTCAGATCCTGCCGAAACCCAATCGGGGAACACATGTACGAGTTGCGAACTACGGTGCAGTCATTTGAACCAAAAGATCCCCGTTAAAATATCTCTTCGTTTGTGCAATCGAAAACATTTGCTTCGCGGCTTACACATTTGCTTTTGTTCGACCTGCAATTTGCATTGACAACAGATGTTTTTGTCTCCTTTTTTTCGAAAGCACTTGCCACAGAGAAAGGTATCAATGATATGGAAATGAGCTGATCGCGTTTCGCTGATTGTCGAGTGTACATGCTGACTCTACCTTGTGAAACGCATCAAAACTCAAGTTGGAGCAGCCAAACCGGGGGGCAGACGTTTCATGCCGAAGCTGTGTGAGGGAGCGTGGCTCCATTCTCGAACTACAGGTGATAATTCCAGGTGTTCTACATGGTAAGTTTTTTCCGAGGCTTGAAAGACTCTGATTGTCTGTCTGCCCTTTGATGCAACAACTCAACAGCTCGTAATGGAAGTTTGCTGAGTGAAACGCGCATTACTTGCGTTGGATGACATTTGTGCACAGGAGCCTTGTCGTCACTCCGAAACATGATCGCCTCCAAATCAAAGTGAAACTTGAAATGGCTTCGTGTGCAGAACAGGTTTTCCTTGTGGTGTCAAGGCAATCTCATGCGAACTTCGGTCCACAACACCAGCAGCAAAAATACCTGCACACGGCTTCTGCTCCAAGTAGGAAGGAAAAGAAAAAAGGCATTCTGCTTGTCGCGTGTGGGTTGACACAGCCTTGTGCAATTAATCTTTTCAAGGATGTTGTTTCAAGAGGAGCACCCGTCAGCCTGACAGCTGTGGGAGTTGCAGGAGACGACGTCTTGCAGGTCTCGACGGGTGCAGCCTCTGCTCACGTCGCGTCTATCGTACATCTCTCTGAAGGTCAGGCACTCTGGAATGTAGCTCTCCGAAGGGGAACCTTTAAGAAGAGAGAGTGTACATAGAGAAATGTATATCCCGTTGATAATTTCCCCACAGACAGGTTTGAGTACCGGAGACGGGGAACAGGAAGAGGCGTTAAAATTACCTCAGGTTGAAGGGCTCACCAAGGCTGTTCATGACTTCTGCCTGTTTGCAGCCTTCAAGGTCTCGTGCGCGATTGATGATGCGACAGACGTGACATATCCTCACATTGCGTGAACAGGAAAAGATAGCTGATGGTCGTCCAGAGGGCACTGATGACCAGAGACGGCGACTACGCGAGCCGTCCGCTCATGCTCAACAATTCTGTATTTCTGCATGGACAGGAGGGGTGGGTGGATGCCACCGACGCGTCGATTCTCTCCCGTGGAGCTGTTCTGTCAAAAAGATGGCGTCAGGCGGTGATCCCTGTGATCCTCTTCTCGTTACGGTCAGCACGATAATGCGTCCCGATGCAGTGTTCATCAGGACACAGAAGAGAACAATGCACTGAACATGATATGTATGTTTGCCGGTTGAAGTCAATACTTTACAGGTAACTTCGGAACAAACATAGGCAATGCACATGAATAAGTTATAATGAAAGGCATCTTTCATGGGAAAATAAGTAGCGTCGTAAATAATTGAGGCCAACATCAGAGTCACTCAAAGCTGATATGGAAATATGTTCAACAGCAAACTTGTGTCACCAAAAATCAAGCAATTTGTTCGTTTGAATCTGAGATCAGCTGGTTCGGCTTTGTCAGGAAAATGGGAAGCGAGCTTGTCGTGTCCAGGCGCACGCAAACATCCTATCGGGCAGCCAGACGGCACACACAAAGCACACAGAACACACATGTGTAGACACACTCGCACACACATGTGGCAAATGAGATGTGGTGTCCGACAGGTTTGTCTTGGTGCAGTTCAGTTCTGAGTATTGAGTACTCAGTGACACGGGATGCCACGTCGACTGAAGCAGTGTTGGAACTTTGGTTTGCCAAGCTGAATGGCACAGCTCGGGGATGGTCTGAGTAGAAGTTAAACATTTTGGGTTGCCACATATCTGCCTGGGTACCCCTTGAAAGTTACACAGTCGCACCCAAACACACACACACACGTACACACACGTACACACACACACACGTGTACACACACACACACACACACACACACACACACACACACACACACAAAACCTGCGAATTTGGGATATTGACGTTGACTTGAAGAACACGCACACTGAGGCCGCGAACACCCTGACAGCACCACTCACTCACCCAGCTCCACTCATTTGCACGGGAATAGGTCTGTTTATGGCTCAATTCATTTTTCTGAACTTTCAGACGAAAAAAGCAAATGTAAAGGAAGAACTCAGGGACCGATGGAAGAAAAGCAGCACCTGCAATAAATTTCTACTCGTATTCGTCCATTGTGATGGCGTTGGCACGCACAAAACATTTCAAACCTCTCTTCAGTGTGTGTGCGTCCTCATACTGTAGTAGCAAAGGGGTCAGATGAATCAGTCAGGGTCAGGTAAGGGAGCTGTTCAGAGAAAGGTGTCGGAATCCCATCTCAGCGACCACCCTCCAAGAAATAAACAGCCTTCAAATCATAGATCTATCGATAGAATCACAAAAGATCGGGGAGCTTCAAGTGGCAGTTGAGGGGCGGGGCTTCTACATGTGTCTGGTTGAGGGGGTGGCAGACCCCATGAAGTCGAAAAAACATTTGGCTGTGTTTTTGAAGTGAGAAGACCCTTCATAAGGTGTTGCCAAGCGCAGCTGATGACTGACGGATCCCCCACTGTTGAAGATTTCGGAACTGATGATTGGGTTTGGACATAGCAGGGTGTGTGTGGTCAGTTACAGTGGACGAAGTTGTGAGAACCTTTCCCGAGACCCAAATCTGGTGAGTCTGTGAGGGCCGTCAAACCTCACCGCATCACGCTGGGGTGCATGGATACATACAACTTCACCTTGTAGAATTTACCATACGTTGCCTTTGTGGTCGGTGAATCAATATTACGAGAGCGTGCGCGTGTGTGTATGTGTGAGTGTGTGAGTGTGCGTGTGTGATGAGGCCCTGCGTCTTTGTTCATTCGTGCGAGGAATATGCAGGAAGACACTTGCTCAGGGAGCCGTTTGTGGTTGTCCATTCCGAGGCACAAATCTCAAGAAATTTGGTGAATTTGAATCCAGCATGAACCCCTGAACACCGAGTAATTGCAATAATTTCATTCCTTCCTGAACATGCAATCGTTCTGTCAGTCGGGGAACGAATCTGATGAGACCGCCAGTGTTCGTGGCCGAACCGTTTCCGCTGCCTTTGCACTTATCAGGCTGATCAGAATTCGTGTATCAATAAGTTGCGCTTCATTTGGCATCCTAATTATTGACATCAAGTTCCGTCGTGTTTCGGCAATCTCCACGGGAAATTCCCCCCGTATATGAAGAGATACAACCACCAGATATCATTTTATTGCCGACAGATCGACTTACATTGCGTACCAGTTATCGCAACTTTGCCACCAGGCAAAAGCATCCAGCCCACATGTTTCAATTAAATTGGTTGACAATTTCAGTTTCAGATTCAGTTTTACTTCCTTTGTTTTGTGGAAACCACACTGCGTCAGAAATTTTGCTGTGAAAGGATGGTCCTATTTTTTTCTCGTGCAGGTTATTTTTCTCGGAAACATTCCAGTTTTCTTTCACGTTGGGGGACCTCATGGTTGTACAGATCTTGTGGTGTACAAAGACCCACGGATAGTTGTGCCCCACATGCCAGTCTTGAGCTGACTGTCCTCCTGTGCAGTGTGTGCAGGGGAATGTTGGTGCCCCTGCAGCCCCTGCACCTTCCTGCTTGTGATGGCACATGCAGAAACATTCGCAGAAACTTTTGGCCATGTTTCCAGCCGTAAAGTGTTCAGCCGAAGTGCGTATTGATTCTCACGCAATCATGGAGGTGTCTGGTGTCAGAGTCATTGAGAGGCTCAACAGCTTGGATGGAAACCAAGCCACAATTTTGCGTCGAAGCGTATCCCGTTCGAATACGCCTCGAGCCCGTTGGGATTATCAATGGCCACGCAGAACGGGACACCCTCAACCCTCAACGTGTCGAACAGTTTGCTGTCAACTAAAGAAACTCAGAAAGTGTCATCACACTCGTCCTTTTGAAACACCAGCACCTGCAAACGTTTCTCTGACTTCACTTGGTGCTTTACTTGCTCCTCTCCTTCATTGTGTCACGACGAAAGCCTTTGTTAACTCGGTCGAAATACTGGCAAAGTTACTCATGTTCATCACGCTTCCGTGGGCCAGGCGTCTTCATTGAGGGCACAATTTGTGATCCCCTGAAAAAATTGGTGTCGCACGAGGGAAAGGAGGCCCAACAACCCCACAAGAAGGCCGATCCTGACTGGACGTGGGAGAAAGAAGGAAGTGAGCACGCCTCCCCCACATCCGTTCCGGTGTCCATCATGCAGGATCCATCTCGGTGTTTTTGAGGGAAGCGGATAAGCGGTTCTCAGTGTCCTTTTGTGCGTGTTGATTCCCACAACAAGGATTGTTCTGGCCAGAATTCTCAAAATCTTCTTCACGTATTGATTTAAATTTGCCTGAAGTCAATTAGCTTGGGATATGTTTTGCTTTTATCGTTGCGTTACAGGTTCGAGAGCCTGGTTCCTTGCGCAAAGAGGATGCTGGTTGTCCGTGGTATGAGGTCTTTCCCAGGTCATTGCTATGACATGGAAACACGCGCTTCTGCGGTCGTTGTCAGCTCTTGTGCCCCCAAAACAGTTTGCCAACAAGAGATGTGTGATGAAAAGCTTTCAGTCGGAATGATATGACAGCAAACATGCAGATGTTATTTGCTCGTTGCTGCAAAAGGGGAACACTCAGAGGGATGTTTCGATAATCATTGTCAGCGAAATAATACAATCTTCTTTGTCCATTCTGAAAAACGTTTTCGTCACAATTGTCCGTCAGAAACCGCAATTTAATGAAGCAGGTTTTTGTGTCTTTTTTGCCTTGAATGTTGGAACACCAAAGCCCACGGCGGGTGCAAGGTCTTTCCTTCTTCTCGCTTCAAGTGGAGGCGTTGAGAAGAAAGGCTGATTTCATTGAAACTGGAGTGTCACTTCTCAATCCCCGCTTACCGTACACGACACAGAACAGCATTACCATGGTTACGGGAATATGACAACACGATGCACGGTGCCCATAAATAAACCTCTGGGGGCTTGCGGAAAGGTAACCAAGGGAAAGCCCGGTCTCGTCGTCTCCATGCACTCGTTGCGATGAGCCAATTTGGCCGAGCAGAAACGGAAACAAAATGGCAGAACAAAAGCTGACTACTCCTCTGACAAAACCAAGAGCTGCTTCATTGGTGACACACTGGTTCTTTTGCTGCAAATGGAATTGCTTTGGAGGTCTGCAAGAAACGCAGGCTGCGCAGCTCTGCACATGGCGCTCGATATCAAAGAGGGTTTATTTCAGGTACATATTGCTTTGCGCAAGGTCGTTGGATCCAACAGTCTTGGTATGTACCGTCGATATTCTTCACAACTCCACAGATTCAGAATCAACCCGGAAACACGGACGGATATGAAACGCAACGTTCTGATCAATCACAGCAAAATGAGAGTGCCGCATAAATTCATCATCTGTAAAAGCGAAACTGAAGTGGCTGCGTGAGTTATGAACGGGAAACTGCTCCGCAACATTTTGATATAGTGGTCGGACTGTGCAACAACTCCCCCGCAAAATCATAATTCTTACACTTCAGATGGCTTGTTTCATTTGAATTAATGACGGTGGCGCAAGATTAATGTTGACACAGATTCTGACGGCAGGGTTCCTCCGTGCAAGTCTGATGTAAGCCGGAACATGGAAGGTCATCGTCCCCTGAAGTCAATACACTTGCAATGCAACGGGTGCGACAAGCCCATTGCTGGGATAAGCCACGCTTCATGTTTGCCTGTTGCCCATTTGTATATTTGTCAATTTCGCCTTGTTGGGAAAAGCTGAGCAATGCAATTTGATTTGAAACCACGTGAAACACGTCGCACGTGCACGAACATTACCTGCATGTCGAAGTTTTGCGTTTGGTGAGAAAGATTCCAAAAACAGCTCTGGAGGCATCGTTTTGTTTGCCAGATCGAGAAACGCATTGTCTGCAGTGGAAGCTGCTTTGCAAGACACAGTGAGCAACACTGAACTCTGTTGTGGAAAGCCAATTGTTTTGAGCAGATAAGGCAAGAATTTCTTTTCATCCAGCGTGTCTCCAAGGCAATTGTCATGTTGAGACGCGGCATCATTACCTGTTGGCTACAGTCGCGGTTCAGCAGATCGATTCCGTCTCAATCAGTACCGTGCGTGTGTTTGGATTCCCCACCTCAGCTATTGACAAATCTATTGACTGCAAAGCTCATCGTTTAATCCTTGATAATTTCCAAATAAGCTGTTTGTAGTAAATAGCTGATACAGGAAACAGTTTATGATCTGTTGGTGGTGAGATTACGAGCAGACGCCCTGTGGTGCCACGTTTCGTCCACTGCTCTTGGGTGCGACTCCGCGTTCAATACGAGTGTCTCCAAATCGTTTCTTTCACCAGGGACCAGCACGAAACGCACAAAACTGCACACATGTGCCAACTGGCTTTTGTGGGAGAGCAGAGAACAAGGCGCGGCTGTTTGTGGACCAAAAGCGATCATTCAGGCGGGTTTTCAACCTCAGTGAGAACCTCAGTGAGAACCACGAGGCAAACAACTTTTGATTTGTTGGTCGACAAAGACCCTCGCTGACTAAAACTAACCACCACTCATCGAAAGCATCATTTTGTGGTCAAAAGGTGTGTTTGGTTTGTCTCAGACACACAGTGTGACATGAACGCACGACGAGAATGGAGACTTTGGAAACATCCATTCGGCAAATCTTTTTCTGAGGCCAGAATCACAGCTCTGTGAGACGAGGCAAATCTTCACTCAGTTTCTTTTGTTCTTACGTGTCCGCAACCAGCGTCGTAGCAAATGAGAATGTATTAGACATCAATATTGACATGAAGTATTTATTTCCGGAAACAAACATTTTTTTGCTTTGATCAAACATTTAAAAGGAATGGTTTCCAAGGAGGAATTCAGGATATTTGCAGAGGCGATGAGACTCTTGTTTCCGGGATGTATCCAGCTGAATTACATTTGACAAATCTGCGAGGTTATTGAAAGCATCCAATCACATTTGGCTGGGTAAAACAAATTTGATGCCCATTTCTGGAACGTTATCGCTGGCCCGCAATGTTGGCTGTTCTTCATGCAACATCAACTTGCATTGTGTTGCTTAATGATAATCATCCCCGAGTCGTTAAAACTCGTGCTATGTTTGTCCACTACATCTTGTCGCGTGGCAGAGGAAGTATCGTACGAATATGTCATTGCAGATATGAACTCGTGTCTGACCAATCTGAAGGCCATAAATGTACACAAAACCAAAGTGTGTGTGTGTGTGTGTGTGTGTGTGTGTGTGTGTGTGTGTGTGCCTTCGTTGTGAAGTATAAACAAACCCCCTTTTGGCTCACACACGGACTTGGCGTTGAGTGTGCAGAAGCAAATCCAAGGCGCAGAGGCACACACACGATGGTGATAGATACTATTGATTTTGATTTGCAGCTTTTCTCCCGAGAGGCTCGTGTTATTTCGTGCGAGGAACTTCATTAGAAACTGCATCCAACACAAAACATGTGGAGAGAAAACAAAAGTGATGTTTACTTCGATAGAGGCAGCTGAACATATTTTTTGTCTCTGAATATTGCATGCGTAATACACCAAGTGCAGATATTGATTATTGTCAGCCTACATGGCGAGATATAAAAGACCTTCGCTCAGGGCTAACGCAGTGAGTCCGGTCTCTCCACTTCATCACACGTCCTTATCTACTGTCCCCCTTCCACCGACCACTTCCACACAAACACACGAGCAGCATGTAACTCAAAGACAGTTTTGACACGGTTCAATATTGATGGTGTAACACTTGATTTTATCGATAGCCCTCGACATGTGATTTGATCATCACTTACTGTGCGTGGATCATGGGTTGTAGCCTCGAGTACACAAGTCAAATTGATCAAAGCAGCGGAGCTGCGCCGCTCCGGCCCCGCCGCCGCTTCCGAGGCCCCGAAACTGCCCCCGAAAGCGCTGACCATCGACAGACAGCCGACCCCTCCAAGATATTCTCAATTTCCTGTGCCTAATCAAAAGAAAACACGAAATTTTCGAATTGATTAAATTGTGTCACTCTGAGGCACGGAGAAGGGGAAGTGATGTTTCCACAGTGCCACCTGCAGTGTGGGGCTCCGGGAAGCGTGTGTAGCACGGACTCGGGAAGCAGGAAAATGGCCTGCAACTCTATTCTACGCGTGGCGTAAGAGGAGTGATCAATGACTGTGGTCCGTCCAGCTCGGGTTCTGTAGCTGCATACGAAAATAGTCACCTCACATGGTAGGAAATGGAACACCGTGTTTTATGGGTACCTGGTAAATTAAGTACGGAATACTAAATCAAGGAGGGAAAGGGACGACCTGGGTCGGTCTCACTGTGAAAGGCATTTGTGCCCAATATCCACGTACACTCCACGTTCAAAGCAAAAAAGTGTGATCTGTGATTTTGAGGCCAAAGAACATGAGCAATCCTTTGACGTTGACAAAACATCTGATCGCACTCCCTTTACCAAATGCGGCCGGTCCTTTCCCAACGTGCCCAGTTGCCAGGTCAATGACACAGAACCATTTGGTCAAATTCAATTGCCTGTCCAATGCAAATGAGGTCTTCTGTGCCATCAATCTGGCAATTGGGGCACCGCACGGACTGTGAATGAGTGGTTGCTAAACCTCGCCATTATTTCACCTGAAGAGCCTTCCCGATCACAGTTTTGTGTATTCACCAAGTTTGGAAAAAAGATGTCAAAACCAGAGCCCTGCAGAAATCTATACTCTCTGGCGTGAGTCCCAGATTTGGCAAGAAAGGTTTGACGTCTGGTGTTAGCTTGAGCACAAAGCTCGGGGAAGGTCAACATTTTTTGTGCATGGTTCTGTTGTAAATCAAATCGCCATGTGAAAAGTGTGAAACAAAGTCAGCGTACCCGCCTCACGGTCACCTGCAGGTCAAGAAGAGCCCATTTTCACTTTGTGAAAGAGAACGGTCACAGATGCTTGACCTAAACTTCAGAGCGAAGATACCTTTTCTCAACTGCATCTAAGAGAAGACAACAACAGCTAGCAACCAAAAATATACACCGAGGAAAATGTAGCAAGAAGCCATGTGCGATGTGCACTCATGCACCGAACCTTGTTCTGTACAATCGAGTCCACCCAAAACATAGAGAAAGTTTCTTGATGCATCAAGTGACTTGGAGGTGTTCTTTGCTTTTACCCCATCACATGGTTCGTCAATGAAGATAGAAAAAAGAGATTCAAATGTGAAAACACTTTCTGTTGCACAAAGGAAAAACAAAGTTTTTCACTTGCAGTGATAATCTTTATGAGGACAGTGTTGTGGCATGTCATGAATAGAAGACCAAGTTCAGCAATTTTGTTCACTTTGTTCCACAGTGAAAGTTTGGCAATGCCACCCTTGAAATCTATTCATGTCTTTCATTTCTCATGTATGTTTGGCTCTGAACAAGAAAGTACAGATGAACAACACTTGTAACTCTGTCCAGATTTGAAACAGCAACATTTGCTTTTGATGTTTTTTGCATACTGGAGGTCTATTAAGGGACGATTCACTGCCTGTTCAAGTGCATTCCTTGTTGCTGAGCAGCAGATTGCAGCAGCCAATCTCTTTCTCTGACTATGATGGGATGGAGGATATGATTGGCTGCAGTAGGCTGCAAAGTTCTGTGTGTGCAGCTTGCAATGGCTGCAGCATTACTTGCTGCTGAGCCACAGGCAGAGGAACATGTAGATTTATTTTTGGCATGCATTTTGTTCACTTGTGTACATGTGTGCCAGAAGTTATGTGCATTTGTGCAGCTGAGGTTCTGCATACCTGTGCGCCTGTGCACCTGTGTGCTTGAGGTTCTATGTGCCAGTGCGCCTGAGGTTCTGTGCGCCTCCGGTACACTCGCGCCTGCCAAGCAGCGCCTTTTTATTCGGGCAGGGCTCGCGACACCTAATTTATGATATTTTTCGATAGGAGTCTGCCTCCTCATTGGCAGACACGCCTTTCGAGTCAACCTCCGGAACGATGGAAGTTCACAGGAAATTTGTTTGGCGTCGCGCGCCGGTCTCTCCTCAGGTGCATCTTCATGAGCATGGTGTCTTCCTGCAAGTGACTTCTTGCTGCCAATCAATAGAGTAGCCGTGATTTGTGGCTGTCACTCCCACAAAGGTATAGAGCATCCAAAGCTCTCTTCAAACAGCTTTGTCTTTTTGATCCAATTTTGATCGGTATGATGCCATGAGCTGATCGCTTACGAGTATTCGGGCTGCAGTTTTGTATAATTTTTACCTGAAAATGCAGACAGAGCACGTGATCAAAGAGCGGCCTGAACTTCATTCACAACTTGTCTGAGAAAGGGCTCGCTTTGGAGGGGATGTCTGAGAAAGCACAACAAATACAGTCTGGGTTTTGCGTTTTGATGAGAAAATTCTTCAAGCGCTTTTGGAAAGTAGTCGCAGAAAACTCGTGAATTAGTTCGATTTTGTGGTTTGGCTTATTTTCAACAAACAAGAACGAAGGTCTTTTCTCTGTCCTTTGGAATTCACCACAAGATCTCTTTTACATCAGGTCTGAACGACTCGGCATTCGCGCCAAATTGTGTTCCCTAGTCATAGATCTTGCACAACAAATACGAGCTGATGTGGACGGGCATTGTAGCGGATTCCTTTGAAATGATTTGACTTTGACATTCCTTCACAACACTTTGTTGCGATGTTTCAGATCGTAATGTTCCTTGGGCTAATTTGTCGGATTGACCTTTGACAGCAGCTCAAAATAATGTTTCTCTGAGCACTTTCTAGCAATCTTTGAGCAATGACAGTGAATTTGCTTTTATCAGCTCTTGTAGCCCAAAGCTATCGAAACAGGTAAAAAGGAAAAGCAGGTAAAAAGCCTGCTTTTTGTTCGAGTGAGGAAAATACCAGAAGGAAAGGCCCTTTATCAAGGCAAAAAGACGTAGAGATTGCACAAAACCAAACATTCACACTGCCCTGACCATTGTTCCACTCCAGAAATTGTTGAAAAACCCGAGAGGATCTTGAGCCCAAGCTGTTGGTGTCGAGCACCGGCTCTGTTCAAAGTTCACACAAACTGGGAAATCCTGACAACGCCACAATTCTCCGTGACTCTAGGAAAAAGTGACTACAACGTGACGTTCAAGGCGAAAGACATTGTGTACCCTTTCCTGGGCTCGTAATTTTTATAAATCTGGAGACGTGATGGTCTCGTCAGTCTGTTGTGTTTTCTGTTTGGAGTCGTTCACACACACACATACACACACACACACACCACCACCACCACCACAACAACAACAACACACCACACCACACCACACCACACACCACCACACCACAAGCCAAAGCCGAACTCTCTACCATAGACCTCCGTGTTTGCTCCGAGATACAACTGACATCCTTCAAAAGCTGTTGAATGTCGTAGTTTTTCTGGAAAAGTGTGGGAGTGTACATGACACCGCATCTTTGTCAAGTTTCTTTGGTACCGTGGAGAAAAAATTGGTAAAAGCTGCTCATGCTGAAGAAACGAAGCGGAAGTTTTTCATTTGAAATTTTCATACATAATTTTTCTGCCGGCTTCAGATGCTGCTGTCATTGTGAGGCGACGCGAGTGTGCGGTTCTGAAGTGCAGAGGTGACGCGTGGGAGGCACTGTGCAGCGAAACATTGTTTTTCGCGCGTCTGAACGGGAGAAAGTGAAAAGGAAGCAGGCGAATGCCGGAAGGTGTCTTGTGGTGCTTGGTCAACACCTGCAGCTGGAATGAGATCCCTCGTGCTCACGTGCACAGAGTATTCTTATGACGTGACCTTGTCAAGCCAACCAGGGGGGACTTGGCTCACGAACCAAATTAGGTCCTACTCCATGTGCTAGTGAAGTCCATGGAACCAGATTCTCACTCTTTAAAATGCTGAAACTATTTTGCTGATGTCTGGCCAGATGCTGGACACGGGAAATGGGACTTGAGAACCAATTGTTTGGTTTGATCTCTGTGTTTCAGTGTCTCAAAGTTTGCCATGTGTTTCCTTCAGATCTTGACTTTTCATTCAGAGGACTGAGCTGAGAGAGAACAGAGGAAGTCAAGACAGAAACGGCATTGAAAAAGGCTCCACAAACTACTTGCAGTGTGGAATCTCGTGGCTTCCAGGACCCTTGCAGTCGACATGAGACAAGAAGAGCTCTGAATGCAATAGGCATGTCACAGAGAAATGAAGAGAAGAATTGCGAATCCTCAGGGACTTTTGGCCCGGCAGATAGAGCTGGCTCGGGCTGTGACTGTCTCAAGTTGCGGACCGGCCCTGGGTCCCTGAGGGACGCCCATCCGCTTATTTCATGATAAACTCTCACTGGGCGAGGCACACTGACACTTCACCATGAGATGCCCAAGAAGCAATTCCTCAACTCCACAACATGGCGCGTGCACAGGACCATCCACTCCCGAAGCTGGAGATGGAAAACACACAGAATCAGACAGGAGTGTATTGTGCAGCGCAGTGCGTCCCCGCATGCTCCCTTTTGTGCAGAAATTTCTCCTCATGTTTTACGATGCACTAAAACATCGGTGGACTCCACGTTCCTGCGCCTGTGGGGTTAATGCATTATTTCTCAGGGAATCACGGAATTAATTCATTCATTGTGAAGACGGTTTGAGACAAGCCCAGTGAGACAGCAAGCTCCCACCAAAGGTGGCATAATGGAATTAATGAAAGTCTCGTCGCGTGAAACTTTCATCAAGAAAAAGCTGCAAAGAACTTTCAAGCAAAACAGAACCACCCACAAGAAAGTTGGTGTGCTCTGTAAACGTTTCGTCCCTCAAGGAGACAGGGCTCGTGCACACTCAAGACAGGCCGCAATGTTTTTGTGTGCATCAAGGCTGTTTCAATTTCTTTCTTATTTTCAGTCGCGCAGGCGACTGGTATTGTCAGTATGTGTCTGTCCATCCATTACCCAGTGGGACCCCCCTGCCGTCTGTCAACAGAACTTTTGGCTCTGGAGTCAGAGAAATGATCATTTGGTACTGGCAGCTGAGGACATGATATCTATCTCATAACACTGAGGCTCTTGAGGTCCTGGAATCAGTAAGGTCCATGAAGCATAAGTATCATTTCAAGGCCCTGGAGTCAGCACAAGTATCATTTTGATACTGGGGGGCACATGTGACACAGTGCTGTGAAGCAAGCTCATTTTTGGCTGTTTTGAGGTCACTTCAAGCAATCTACAATGCAGTGATAAGGGACTGATGCCATTCGACTCAGGTCTTTGTGGGAAGCAACTGCATATAAGTTTTTGACCATTCAAATTGAATGTGTTTGCCTCTTTAGCAATTGTTTTCAAGACCTCCCACGACCTCTGGGATTATTCCTCACATTTTGTGCTTCTTCGACATGTTCCAGACAAGTGAATCTTCCAGACATGTGAAGCTACCCTGAATGACACAACAGTTTTTGGCTTTGAAATTTGACAAAAAACCACTTCGCTCATCAGGAGGAATCCCCTCCAAGGGCTGTGTACGTGTGTGGTGCAGGCAATTTTTTGCCAGGACAAATCCAAGCTGGGGACAAAACAAGAGAGAGAGAGAGAGAGAGAGAGAGAGAGAGAGAGAGAGCCATAAAGAGACTGATTCCCATTGAAATGCGTGGAGCTGAGTCACTATGCGGTGCCGTAAATGTGTGTTGGAGCCCACGTGCGTCTCTTGTAAGCACCTGCATCCATGCACAAGTCATAGAGAACTGAGCCAAAGAATTCTGAGGGTAAATTCCTGGAGATTCTTGTTCACATACAGGCCTGATATGGCGGAAGAGGCTCTCCTCACACTAATCCCCTTTTATCTCATCAGAGCAAAGTTGAAGCACCACTGAAATTGAGTTGTCCTTTATGCGAAGCTGGAAGGCTGAAGCTGCAATTTGTATATTAACACATTTACGCAACTCAGCACGGCCGATCCGTGGCTGCAAGGTTAATGTAATTGCGAAACATATCTGATGAAAGTACTCTTCATCCAACACATACGGCAAAGTATGGTTTCCGGTGGAGACATATGTAAAGCTGATCATTAATAATGCATTTTGGTGATTCGATAAAACACCTGTCATGTGTGCAAGGCTGAGCTGCCATGTGTGTACACGGAGACCTCCTTGTTTTCAACGAAGATTAAACAACGCCTCTGCAACTCAGTGGCTCTGTTGCACGAACGTACACACCGAAGAACAATACAACGCCAAGAGCGGCCCCACCATGACAAATTCAGAGAATGTTGCGACTTGCTTTCAACAGAGGCCCACGAACGGGAGGAGAATCCGCCCTGAAACTGAGCTTTGCTGCATTGATCAAACAAAATCGAGAAATTCTAACCCAGCTGCACAAACATTTCTTCCTTTGCAGCCGGTCCACTGCAAATCTACCTAAAATTGGCTTCGTTTCTTTTCTTGCCAACCAGCTGTTCAGAAACATTTCATGAAACCTGAGAGCTGTAACATTATCATTGCTGACTCGTTTCGTTCCATTTGAGGTCAGCAACAGTTGGCACTTCCGATCGTTTTTGCTGGATGACTGCATACCACACAGGCACAAGCAAGTTCAATTCAATCGTGTGCAGTCATCGATTCTTTCTCTTTTTTGCTGACGGCGAGGATTTTTTGGCAGACAACATCTGATGTTGCTTTCAAAATTGGAAATTCAGAGAAACTTGAAAGCTGATCTTCGAACAATTGATAAAGCAGCAGCTTTTGCTCAAATGGGACATCATTTTCTCCAAGAAGTTTTGCGAAAAATTGCGGTCTCGGCTGCTGGTGAGCAAATGGTTACTCAGCAGGTGAAGAATCACAGATCTCTGATGAAGGAGGGACGTGTGAATTCTCCTTGCTTTACCCATCCAATGTGTCCTATCCTGGCGGCCCGCGTCCAACAAACACCCGACCCCTCAAGAAGAAGTGCATCACAAGTGCAGATTCGTTCACCCAGAGTCAAAACTGTCAGACATGACAACTGCAAAAGAGGGGAGGCGACCATGGACGGTGTCGCAGTGTTGTCAGAAGTCGGTGATGTGAGTTTGACTGAGAAATTGCGTCCGATCCTGCCGTACAGGGTACATCCTGATGGATGAACCGTGATCAAAAGCTATTGTTGTCGAATAAAGAGAACGAGACGGAGCAGGTGAAATGTACCACATACATTTCAGGCGACCGGCGATGAGACGCCATTGAGGACACAGCACCTCGATTCTTGGGTTTTACCAAGGCTCATGCTTCATCGGCGATTCCCAGGAAGTTTGAGTGATTACTACTTTCATGGTGGTTATTTTGTCACAATAGCCAGTAATTAGATTGAGTGCAAGAGCGGACTGGCTTTTTGGCATGTCGTGTCTCTACATTGCGGTCAATGTGAAGTGATGTGGGGAGAGCAAAGGAGAAAATTCTTTGCTTGATTTATCTGGAGATCCGTGGGATTTGGAGATCTGAATGGGAGATTCGCCTCCTCGACACAACCAGCCACTGTCTTTGAAAGCCAGGCTCTTTTGTTCAGCCTTACAAATGATCAGTGGCAACGGACGACGAGCCTCAGCCGCGCGACGTGGCGATCGCCCGACTGTGGGAACGAGACTGTGCAGATGACACCGGACAAATTTGCTGAACAAAGAACCCCACAAGTGGCTTTATTTGCAGGAAATTGCACCGCATTGTTGCCCTGGACATTTGGTACGATTTTGCACAGAAGGATTCGGTTGCTTTCGCAGCATGACTGCCGCACCGTCTCGGGAATAGACACACTCGTGTACAAGACGCACCGCAGGTTTTGAGTGAACAAACTGCTTGTTTTCAACATACTCATGTATATGACACACCCCAAGTTTAGCTGTCATATTTCTTTTCATAATCCATCAACTTGACTCAAAATCCCTTAAATTCAGAAGTATCATCACTGTTCCCATACAAGCAGGGGTATGAATGTTGTATTTTGGCTTGATTGCTTGTTCTGACGCTGAAACTTCAAAGGTCATTTGAAACTTGTCAAAGAAAGAAGAGTCTTTTTTCACTCTTAAATATCATCACTGCCTTTGTATCTCAAAAAATTTAAATGTACTCATGCATAAGATACACCCCTTCTTCTGATGTCTGATGTTGGGGCAAAAAAGTGCGACTGATACACGAGACGGTACGGTAGATCTTCGTGAACGTGGCCAAATTTGCCACCCAGTTGTCGTCTGGGAGGTCAACGTCAATGTCCCGGAAATCCCGGTGAGCTCGGTGCTATTTCTGGAACACGTCAGTGCGGATTTTCATTCATAACCAGATGACAAAGAAGCACCGACTCGCCTGCAGTCATGACACGCAAGTGAGTAACCCGAATTTTCTTGGCGTCATCCTCCGAGTAGAAACTCACCGATGAGATGTAGTTTCTTTGTCCAGATCAGCAGCAAGTTTCAACTGACTGATGCTACTGCTGATAGTTCCCTAATATGTACTTTTATCTGAGCCAGCCAACCATGCTGCAGCTTTGCCATTGCCATGGTTACCCATTACATTACAATTTGGCTGCCGTAGCCTTCATTTTACTGCCGCTAATCCCATCTGGGTGATTTGGTATTCTGTGTGCAGCCGTTACCTCCCAGTGGAGAGATAGCACAAGCATAGTATTCAGGCGCTTTTTGTTGGTCATCACCTCAAACCTGCACATGTACTCGCCGATGTACTCGTTTGTGAACAGCACGCCTTCAGCTGACACCAGCTCCGCTGGCATGTCGCCGAGGTTAGAGACTTACTACAGCCATCGATCTGCGATTCTCCTCGCTCAATAGCTGTGTGGATTATCCACCGCATTAAACGGCAAGAATCCTGACGACAAGCAAAAGAAAATCAAACCCCGTCTATTGTTTGCCTATTTGCTCTGCATGCATTCAATATTCTGGGGTAGAATAGAGCTCGAAGAAGTGATTGTTAGCAACTGGCACATCACTATTGAATGTACATGTCTGGCAGCAAAGCTGCATCAAGCTCGTTTCTCCTCGAACAACCGCCCTCGTTCTTTTTCTCCTGCCTTCTTCCAAAGGCGAATGCCTTCAAAATTGCTGAAAGAACTTCCTGGTTGCTGCACAGCAAAGGTGGGAAGTTTCCAAAGAATGAGCAAGAGTCCTTCGCAAAGCAAGAAACAGTCGTGCAGGATTCAAAGAAACAATTTTGTGCACGTTGACATTCAACTGTAGCCCTGACCAAATTTACGCCAACGAAGTGGGCCGTGAGTGATACGCATGAACGCCACAATGCCGGACAGAGCTACGAATTTTCGGGAAAAAGTCATTTGAGATCATTCTCCATCAAGACGTCCTTCCCCATCTCGTTTCGCCCTTTGCCACATTCAACACTCACATGAGACTTGTCAGAAGGGAGAGAGAGGCATTGCATGGGTGGCAAAGTCTCGTGTCACATTGAGCACACGCTCACAGGGTTCTCACACTGCATAAAAATTGTTCCTGTGAAATCACACAATGACTTTTCGAGACCTTTGGTTGTGTGATTGAACAGGAACCTTTCTTGTCAGGTGAGAACCAATCTCCACCACGATGCAAGCACATACGACAGGTTTTGTGACTGCAAAGTTGTGGAAGTCAACTTCCAAGTCGTTTCACTTGCTTCAACTTTGCTGGACGATTGCCTCGCCACTCGCTCAACAGCAAAAAAACCCGCTCGAGCACGGCCAAGACTACGTATTGAATTTTGTGTTTTCACTGCTGCACCCAACAAGCAAACACCAGAGAACAAAAGGAAACACCCACACATGTTACTGTACAGCCTGCATGCATGCAACAAAAAGAGAATGTCAGAGGATCAGCGGACATATTTTATGAACACGAAAGCTGCATGCTGACATTGCTGCTGCTTTGGTGTCTCGGGCGACTTGAAAGTTCGTCAGCTGCTGTGTCTTCAAAGTCACCTAGCAGAAGGAATCTGTGATGTTGAGTCGCAAAAATGGCAAATTGGCCTTGGTGTCTAATTTCGGCATGACACAGAGACACGTCCCATCTGATCTCGACCAGTAACCTGTGCGTGGATTCTGATCACTGAGACGGTAACGTGCAGCGAAAACCGGGCACCCCAATTGGGAAGACGATTGCTCATGATGCCAACCAGAGGTTGTTTGAGTCTGGGAAACTAAACCACGCGACAAGAGTGGTTTGGACTGTTGGAGCAATGGTGGGTCTGCTTTACAGCACAGCACAGGGATAAATCTTGGCGTTCTGTTCCTGTCGCAGCACAGGGCTTTGCATCGTGTGTCTCTGCAGCTTTTTAGCGGAACAATTCGTTTCTGTGCTGAACGTTTCCTCCTCGCACACGAAACATCGCCCATGACAAAACGCATGCTCGAAACAGAGCTCGTACACACTGAATGCACCACGCAGCGATCCGAACCAATGCTTTTCAATGGGAAAGGGTCACTCCGTGGTGAATTTCTTTTGATTTCTGTGGGCTCCAGCACAAGCACTGGGTCTCCAAAAAGTTGGAGTTGGCACTCTGGCACACATGCACACATCTTTCTTTGATCTGTTTGTTCCTGGCATCTTTCTGGATTGGCTGATACATAGCTGTACGTTGAATGCTCCTGCCAGCCACCACAGAACAAACTCAGAATACACAAGTGGCCAAACCTTGGAGAAAGTAGTTTTTCACGACAGTAGAAATTGTGACAGACCCCAAATATTATCCAATGTTGTTTGAATGGTGCCTGATTCCTTTTTGTCATCCTTGAAATGCAGCTGGCTCATCATGGCAGCCTCCTTTGTGTGCCAATGTTGTTGGCTGCTTGCAATAAATCAGATTCCACAAACGAAATAAGTGATTGAAATGATGGAAGTAAAAACAAAATCACAAATAAATGGACGAAGGACTTGGGAGAACAACGGAAGAGATGCAGGGTCTGTTTTTGATTCGTACAGACCCATGGTGATGGCGTTGGCATGGAGCGATCCGCTGCAGATCTGGATGCAGTGTGTTCGGGGCCAAAGACAATTTACATGTGATGCGAACGTATTTAATTTCTCTTCGTTCAGGAGTTGACAGAGCTGTATCGTACATGTCCCGAAATGGGATAAAAGGTTGATTTAGCAGACTCGGTCAATAGCCATTTGGTGTACAAATCATGGAAAGTCATAAAATTCCCCGCATCAGACTGATGATTCTGTGTGCAGTACTTTCCACCCACCTATCAAAGCAGCAATTAGTTTGTGAGATTATTTTGTACATTTCTAATGGAAGCCTTTGGTCCGGAAGAACATTTCCACCGTCCAGTTTTGAAATGTGGAGACCGCAAAACTGAAATGCCGGTGTCATGTTGACTTTCAACGTGATCAATACATCCAGATCTTTCAATTTCTACTCTGCAAGCACTTGGCAAGTATTAATTTCTTGTCCCAAGGCAACGTCTTTCAGTTGGGTTGCTTTCAATGGTGTTCATATCTTCGGGGAATCTTCGGTCTTAGATTTGTGAAAAGGTGAAACTTTTTTCTGCGACTGGAGTTTTCTGATCCTGCATGACAAGTTTTGTAAATCACAAACTTCGTCATGCTGCTCTCTCTCCACGTGTTTTGTTTGCTTGAAAATACACACGCAAAACAATTCACGTCAGCGACACACAAAACTTCTTGTATCCCACATGCATCTGTGAATGGCCCCACCGAATCAGTTTCAGGCAAAGAAATGTTGACTTCACTGAACCCATACGAGCGTATTTTTCCTGTTTTTGCAGGTTGCCATAAAAGTCATGGATACGCGCAAGATAAAGGAGGAGTATACCAAGATGAACCTTCATCGGGAAGCCAGAATCATGGCATGTATACGCCACCCGAACATCATCCGGCTCTACGAGACACTCAAGGTAAGCAGCAACAATGCAAAATGTCACTCCCCGTCTTCTCACGTTGGGCATTGACATTATGGGAAGAATCTCCTTTCCCGCTCGCATGACGAAGTCTTGATGATTCAACATGAAATGTGAACTTCAGTCGCTTTGTCTTGTGAGAAAATCATTGCTGCGCAATGACTCAAGCGAATTAAAGTGCGCCGAGCGGGATCAGACTCTCTGCCAGATTTCATGTGACGTCCCCGCAGCTGGCAAGCATAGTGGCAAAAGAACAAAGTCTCAGACATTCTCTTTGTGTGTCAAGCTTGATAGTGACACTAAGCAGGCACACAAAATTGTACTTGGCCAAGGAGTGTTTGCTTTGGTGCTGTGCAGCAGGCAGATGGATATAATTGGAGGACAAGAAGATTTATTTATTGAACACAGCACGAGTATTGTCAGCTGGCCCTGCTCGTGTATCGAGGAGTAGCTGTTTTTGAAGCTACTTGCAGCGCTTGTGTCCAAATATGGAATCTTGTGTCACAGTTGCTGATGAGCCGTGCACAGATTCCTCTCCCGCAGTCAGCCAGCCTCTTCCCACCACTCCGAGGAAGAAAGCAGCCAAGTCGAACATGAACACACCAATCCAATGAGCTTCTCCTCCTTTTGTTGCCAAAATGCAGCTGTGCAGGGAGCATTTCCGCAAAATGATTTCTTCTGGTGTTGGAGATCAGGACTGTGTGTGCAACTGGCGTCCGGTGCAGTTCCTGCTGCGTTGGGCAAGAGGAAGGTTGCACAGACGAGACAAACGACGTGGGGTGTGGAAGCGTACAGACTGGCACAAGGTCCACAGGAGTCGGAGAGCTGCGAAATGCAGGCATCGTGTGTGCATCAGAAGAATTGATCAGTGCCTGATCAATATCGTGACACCCAAAATGTCGATTGACCTGGAATGTGGTGGAAGTTGTGGCGTTGCTCCGGATCGGCCATCAGAGCGTTCAACTTTGAATATGAGTTTTTAGAACCAAGAATGCAAAAACGCCCGCCATGACGCTTCGATTTGTAAATGTCTGTCCTTGTGGTCGAGACGAGTTGAGTACTTATCAGGTTCACAAATGGATTGAAATGGTTGCGCTGTGAGGCCACAGCAATGCGACATGGATGTGTTCAAGGCTGTGTCTCTTGTACAGAGATACTCAGCGTACAAAACACCCAACTAACTTGCAAAATGTCCGCGAAAAGTCAAAGGTCAATGTTTTCTTGACAGTGAGACATCTTGCAATGTTCTCTTGAAACGCATAGAGGACGAAGGGCCGTATTTTCTCAGGTGATGTTCAGGTCACGTCCCCTGATGTTCACGTCTCTTGTTGAGTGGATCTTGTAGTGATCGTCCCGCTGAGTGGGTGAACCGTGTCTTCGTGACGCAGCTGAGTTGTCACGACACTGCAGGTCGACAATACCTGTCACGCCGACTTCCTATGCAGTGTAATTCTCAGCAAAAGCAGTCTGGCAGCGCGACAGAAGGTGGTGAGGTGGGACATCAATCGATCTGGGTTGGGAAATAAGAGATTTCCTGAATGCCGTAGATCAAAATGGTTAACGCGAGTGGCAACGGTCTTTTGACCTCAGTCTGGACCGGTTGCAGCAACGCGGAAGGTTGTCGATGGAACGCAATCTGTGGGGCCGGCCTCTTGAGTGACGATAAAGTGCTGTTGGCGAATTTCAATGAATCGTGTGTTCAAAACATTGTGCTCGTACATTTCCCACGTTGAAATGATTTATCAATACATCTATGGCCGGGTGTGCAAGGCACCGCTCCGCTTGCCACTTCTAATCCAATGAGATGCTATTAATAAAAGCTGCTATTGAACCTGTAGGCAGATTGCTCTTCAGTTCAATAGTTATTATTCCATTTAAAAGCAGTCACAACGACACTAAATCATGAGCAATGATCTTGGGGCATTGATTTGCATATTTGCCATTGCACAACAGACAGAGATGATCTACGGTACCTCAACACAAAAGCAAAAGTGGAAAATTGTGACTCTATTGACACTCATTTGTAAGCAGCAAAGTAACAGATTATTACTATCGTCGCAATAAACTAGATCCAATTAATATGGCGCCAAAACCAATAATACTCAACCATAAACAATAATTTTCCAGTCAGGCTGATTCCTGTCAAGACGCTGTAATTACCGCAGCTTCTTGCACCGTACTTCTCAACCTTCAGAACCAAATTGCACTCTCATTAACGTTCGATTTGCTTTCTTCTCAAGGTTCAGGTCCAGGTAGATCTTTCGTCATTTGCCAAGAAGGTCAAGGGTCCTTTCAGTTTGTCATTCTGCGTGAGACACCACCCGATCCAAAGACAGCTTGCATGGCTGCGGAACACGGTTGCTTCGTGTCCCTCGGTGACAGATAGGAGGAGACATGTCGCAATCACTAAAATGCTCGTTCCAGCGAGGGGCACATCTCTCAGATCAGCAGGCACACTGTGTGTGTCTCGACGGCAGCTGAAGTGAAGCTGAGATCCCGTGCAGTTTCAAAACCAAACACGTTTCAGATCTGTGGCGCTGTTAGCAATCAATAGAAACGGTGCTGGAATGGTGCAACGCAAATGGCTCTCCAATAGTTTTACTCCACAGACAAGGGAAATGCTGTTGTGCGCCTCGCTTGAGAGTGTTTTCTCTGCACACAATGGCCTGTCCATGCTGAGGAGAAACGAACACGTGTTTTACAAACATTCATGAACAGTTGCCGTCAAGCTGCAGCTGCACGCCTTGCAGTACCCAATATGGCAGGCAAGCACAAGAAGTTACAGCATGTGGGGAGCGGATTCCTTAACGGAACAACCCGCTCGCCAGACTGCGTGGTGGCATTAGCTGTGCTGCGCTGGTGTTCTGCAGCGCGATACAGCCCGCTTGACAGAGCTGTACGTGTATTGTATTGCCATCACCTCGGCACTGATGCGATACCTAAGTGGCGCCCTGCACGGCCGCTGACAAATTACTGTCCATCTAACTGAGTGTCTTGTGTCCATAAAAAAGCTAAGACCGCGTCTGAGACAGGAACATGGAATTCTGACTTGTGCATTTGTTCACACACGATGTGTTGAAGAACCAAGACGGTGTTTTGGTTTTGCATCGTGGAACCTGATTCTACTTCCAAATGCCAGAGACAATCAAGCCTTCTTGAGTTAGCTTGGCCTTCTTTGGCTTGTCCTTCCTTTCGATGGCTGCATGAATTAGTCTGAACAAGAACAAAGCAATTTTGCGTGCCCCAACTTTGAGATGGGTTTTCAGAGGCCCTGTGTGACCATTAAATGAGCAGTTGTGAGATCATCCAGAGGAAAATTGAATGTGAAGAATCCCAGAAATGGGAAAGGTTGGATTCCCCTTGGAAATGACTCGAGTCTGCTGTGACAAATACTCGTGTGTGAGCTGTGTGCAGAGGCAGCGAGGAAAACAAGGCATGCAAAATCTAGATCTACCACTTACTCGTACCAGCGCCCTGCGGACTCAGATCAGAGTTTGCAGAACCACACAACAAACTGCCCTGTCCCAGATGGTTTTCTGGCCAGTTTCCTTCAACTCACACTGACTGTGGATTCTGTGTACAGTCAGAGAGTGATGCAAAGTCACCCAGAGTCCGTTTCCTTCTCCGGGAATCGAAGTGTCCATCACTCTGAGTGCGACAAGAGCTGTTGCTAGGAGTTGCGTGTCTGAACCCTATTTCTGGCGAAAGTACAGTGGGTACAATTTTGCCTGCAGATTTCACGTTTGCTCAAAAGAGACGAAAATGTTCTCTGTTCGTGCAATCCGAATCCAGATCATTTGTACGCCCATTGGACAGTGTGACGTTCGAATTGATGATACCTAACCGGCAAAAATTGAGCTCAACACCTTTCGTGTCGTTTTGGTCAACGGAAGGTGACTGGTGAGACGCAATGAAACACTTGCAGATGCAGATAGGACAGTAAAGACGTCCGAAGTTTCTGTCGTCGTCAAGAACCTGGCGAGTATGTGTTTCCGTTTTTGTGCAAGTCAACAGCTCTCGCCTGATGGGAGAGTGTGCTCAGAAAATTGTGGATGACTTTGCAGCGGCCATAGATGACAGATGATTGGTGACCTGCGGGGAATCACCACAGCAGCAGACCTCCATTTGCTTCCATCCAGGAACTGTTGTGTAGCAATAACACAGGCAGACTTCCCACCAGCTTCGTCCTTTGTGGCACTGGCCAGAAGTGCTGTGTAAATATTATACATGTGTTGATCTTCCGGAGAAAAAAGGACATTAGAGAAGCAATCCAATTGAAGCCTGCATGGTTGTAGTTATTATTGTTGTGCTGGTGTGTGGATGATAGTGAGTAGGGGTCAGTGAGGTGAGCAGTATATTGGAAGCTGTACGTTGGGTCCTATGCAGCGGTGCCTCCCGAGAGACACGCTCACAGATCAATGCTCCATAAAGCTTGGCCAGCAGGAGACAAACAGCCTGCCACAAATTTATGTCCTTTTCGTGCACGGCCCAAATTGAATTGTGGAGGTTTCCCCCGACAAGTTGATTGCGTCCACTGGACATGTTGAAGCACCGAAATGCCTCTGCTGTGGACAGGTGTGGCCAACTTATGGAGTTTTCAGTCACACAAAAAAGACAGTGGAAACTGCGTTTTTCTCTTCTTTCATTTGTTTCTTTTTTTTGAAAATTTGTCTGTGGAAAGGTCTTCGTGAATGAACATTTGCCGAACCCATGCACCCCAAAACTCGGCACAGAATCATGGCTTTGTCATGATATTTTTTCAGATGCGCCGCTTTGCTTGAGCAGCTGCCTGTCGAGATTGTGGTCACACTTTGGAATCTGGGTTCTTCGGGTGACTCAGAGGAACCCTGGGTGCAAATGTTTTGCGACAACCACCCAACCCCTTACCTCACTTCGAATATTCCACTCAGGGGGAAAGTGAAATTAGTCAAGAAGTTGAACCTTGACAGAATCATTCGATTCCCCTTCACCCCATGAAAATCTGTAAGGTACGAGTCGTACCTCAAAATCTGCACTGAACATGAGTCTTTCCTCCATGTTCTCTGTCTGGCATGACACGTAAAACTTGATATCACCCTGGGTTTTGTCATCCCTTTGCCGCGCAGAACTGCACACAACTTGCGACACTTACGAAGAGTCTTGTCATTTCGGGATATTGACTGACTCCACAGCCTCCCACAGGCTATGTAGTCGTGCCCCGTAGTCTCCTCTCACACTCAAGGATTCTGCCTTCCTCAAGGCTATGTCTGTGGTCTTCCTGAAAACAGTGGAATTTATTTTATTTCTGACCATGCTGAGTCCTTGAAGAGAAGTGAACGTTTGTTTGCCACGCGTTTGCCTCTTTTGCTCTAGTTGACATTTTTTGTTCTGAAGGAAGCGGCCTTGGATGTTCAGGTCCAAAACCATCTGGCAAAAAGATGGCTTTACAGCCAGAATGCAAAAGTGCTTGAGAAACAGATGTTTTGTCCACATTGGGCACAAGGAAACCATGAGGAAAAGAACAAGTTGGCAGACTTTTGCTCTGGTACAGACTTGATGCAGTTGGGAAGCGGAATCAGGAGGCAAGTGACAACCTGTGTTGTCAGAAATCTGGTGGACGCACAAGCTGGTCAAAAAGCCACATTTATGGCGACAACACCAACTGTCCAACCAGGCAAGTTTTTCTTTCTTTTTGTGGGTCAACAACAAGTGTCATGAGGTTGGCTCTGGGTGAAAGAGAAAATGCAACGAGGTTCCAAAACTCCCGGGATCAGCTTGTCTCACTTCTTTCAGCTTTTTCCTTCAACGCACAAAATTGTCAGAACCACAAGGCCCTCACCCACTTGTCCAGGAAAAAAAGCAGAACACACAACACCAGAAAGGGCACGTTTTTCTCTTCTCTTTTGGTCAGCCAGTTTGTTGTGTCAGGGGCTTGAACGTCAAGAATTACTCGTTAGGGTCTTGGGAGTTGTCTGTCACAGTTAAAGAACCCTCCCTATCCAGCGGGGCTCAAACTGGTGGATATTTCACAAACGCCCATTCACACACACACACACACAGACACACACAGACACACACACACACAGACACACACACACACACACACACACACACACACACACAGACACACACACACAGACACACACACACACACACACACACACACACACACACACACACACGTGCAGAGGTTCGTCTGGTCTGAATCAGTTGTCTGTTCGTGTCACATGAGAGACAAGCACCTGCTGAATTCAATGAAGTATTTTGCGTGTTGACACAACGGCGGTGCATTTGCACATTTGTGTGTCCTTAGTCTTCCATTGCACCCAACACAAGCTTCTGGCGTTTCTCCTTCAGCAGCACAGGCGCGTATAGGATTCCACTCAAGGCAAGGTCAGCTGTCTCGAGCCACCAATTGTCATTATTTCAAATTTAACCTGTCGCAATTCTTCGTCTTTTTGATGATCTTCGATAGAAAATGGACAAATGGCGCAAGAAAGACAGGAATTACCTCAAGAGCTTCAAATTTCCCCTTTTAATAAAGTTATGTATTTTTTGCCCGTGGAGTCCAGAGTGCAATCATTGGGGATCAGGAGCTTCATAAAAAAGTCCCTTTGGGCCAAATGAGATGGAACCGCATGTAATTCAGGTGCATTGAAAGCCATAAAAATCACATAATGGCACATGGTTGTAACATAATTTATCGATAAAGGTTTTCAATGAATTGTCAGAGTGAGTAGATTGAACCTTTTCGGCGCCTCATCGTGAGCATTGCGAACGGCATGCCAGCTTCACATGGCTGGCTCCCGAGGCAGCTTTCATGACAAGAGATGCTGGCAATGATGCAGTTCACTATTCTGGTTGAATTCCAGTTTCAGTTGGTGGATTTCTTCGCCACTAAGTCGTTCTTCACTGAGTAGGATCATGTCAATAGCGCAATCAATCACGCCACTGCGCGCAATAGACCCACACAAGCTGCCGAGAGAATCCCATTTCACATATTGCAAACTACGGTGTCGTTCATTGGCTACTTCGTCGCTGCAACAAAGCTTTGAGAAATTCTTTACAATTTTCCACTTAGCTGTCACACAAGGGTTTTTGTTAGCACTTCTGTGGTCCTGATTTTCAATGCACAGTTTGATTGTGCTGTGCTAATGTCACTTTTTGCCCAACAAAGAAACGTTTATGCAGTCTGCATGTTCACAGAAGCTTTGTCAATTCTGGACTCTGAAACGGGTTCCTCCCTTTGCACGTCGACCACTTCCTTGGCCAACAATTCTTGCTGTTTCCGCAAAACCCCAATCACCGAATTTAATTATTCATCCGCATGAACGTAATTCCCTTTGTCTTGGCTTAGCAAGCCGCACAAGACTACTGCAATCGTGCATCATGCATACTTTGATTTACTACCCAAAGAAGATTACATACAAAGAGATCCATGACTTACGAGGAAATCAACATGTTTGCGCGAGTTGGTCATTAATAATGCAGACTGAGGATGATTGTTATTGTATTACAATTTGGGAAGGAAATACAATACTGTTGAGCAACTGAAAGGGGAAGATATCTATGTTTAAACATGTGTGCAGAACCCGAAGCTTGTTTGAAAATATTCCTCCACATTTTGTTTGCTTGTCCCTGAACTGACATCCTTCTGAGCCTTTCCTTCACAATTCCCCGTTTGATATTTACGTGTGAATTAAAATATATTTGATTTCCAAAGCAAACCACAGAAAGGCAATTCCAGATCAAATACCCGGGTTTATTGGGAGTCACGCTTTCGTTGATAAAAGTGAGGAAAAACGGTTCAAATCAAAGGTCAAAGAGAGCACCAGCGTTCAGGACTACAAACTTGAAGTTCATTTCCCAGGGACATTCGGGAAAGGCACACAGGAGACAACAGCGACGGATGTTCCTTAACTCAGCTCTCATGGCTCGTCCTCAGCAGGTCAAAACCGCAACAGCAAAGATCTCAAGTCTGCAGCTGTTCTCGCCGACGAGATCCATTTTTGGAACAGTTTAATTTTGTAGCTTTTGATCTCGTCAATCAGTGATGCTTTGACTGGTGAAAATTACGTGTCCACTTTGTCAGTGTTTGGCTGATCCTTGCGTCAGCAGGCTGTGTGTCAATTGCTGGGTGTGGTCACTCGATACAAGTTGAAGCGCGTGGTAGCCACACACTGTGTGCCAATTCCGCTGGAATCAGGAGAAACTGGTCAGAACCTGGCGGCTCCTGGCCTGTTCACAACAGCAGCACGCCGTGACATGTTCTCACACCTGGTGTGAAGTGTTTGTCAAACAGGACCAAAGACTGGAGTGTGCAGAAAAAAAGTCAAACAAGATTTGTGGAATGCATCGTTGGTGTCCAGCATCCGGTTTGCAGGTGAACTCGGAAGCGCAATTCACGTGGGCGATGAGTGGGAGTGAGGGCCTTTGCCTCACAAGGACGACTTTTCAGCTGAAATTTCTGTGAGCTCACTCCAAAAAGGACCGCAAGCTGCATTCATGCAATGTCCGCAGTACCGCGTTTACCTTTGAACGAGTCTTCGCTCGTTGCCATGGTACATTCAGAGTCGTACTGTTTTTGTGGGGACCTACTGGTTGACGGGAATCATCTAAGTACTCTTTCTGTTGCTTTGACATGCCCAAAGCAAGAGCTGTATGCACATAATGTAGACAAGCCTTGTTATTCATCGTCAGCTGCAGTCACCCTTCTCCTTCTTCGCCACATTATCTAGGTCAGCTGCAGCTGCAATTACAGGAGTCTACCTCCCAAAAACTCAATACATAACAGCCTCCACTGCCTTGTGAAGCTTTACTGCTGGAATGGCTGAAATACCAAAAGTAGATACTTGTGCAGCTTCAGCATGAGGATGTGTTGTGCAAACTTGGTCCTTCCTGAAAACGACAAAACTCACTGTTGATTGCTGAGTTGTTTGTGCATTATTTGCGTTGATAGTGAAAGACATTGGTACAGACTTCACGTCCAAAGCCTTCTGTAAACTGGCGAAAGGGCTACACCTCAACATCTGAGACAAATGAACTGATGTCTGGTTCACGCACCACAGTGACGCTGCCACATTCAGGCCTTGTTCCTTCTCGCGCAGGGTCACACAAAAAGCTCGTCTGAGAAGAACCACAAAACACCACCTCGAAGCTCCACTGTCCTGATCAGCAGATATTGATGAGGCTCATTTGTCGAACAGAACTAAAATTTGTGTCACTGAAGCTTCCGATGCCCAAGTCTGGCAACATCTGTGTCAGAGTTTCGGCACTGTGTCCTGAAAACCCGCTAAGCCGGACTGTATCCTCTGAAATCGCCTGACCATGTACTCTGGAACAGCCTGACAATGTACTCTGGAACAGCTTCGTTTTCTTGACAACTATGGATTTTGCCAATCAAGCCTCATGTGCCCTTTCGGCATGTCGTGAGTAGTGCCCATTCCTTACCGTCTAGATGCCAATCATTTTCCCACCTATTTCCTTGACGTGGCACAAAATGATTCATAAGACAATCGGGGCCTTTGAGATTCCGATCACTGCCAGAAACATGATAAATCTGAACAAAAACATCTTCCTGTACGAGAATTCAGAGTTCTCTCGTGATCTACTGTGCGCTTGCCCTGAATTCAAATTGGCGAGCAAGACGGACACCCTGTCCCCTTGTTGCAGGCTTTAAGGACTTCGATTTTGCTGTCAAAGCTGCTTGAGTCAGCCAGACAAAAGCAAGAAAGAAAACCCCTCTTGATTCCGCTTGCTTTCGCTTCTGACCACACAACCTCAAGGCAGATTGATCATTTACACAGTTACATTTTAAAATTTGCCGCACGTACAGATTTCCTCTCCAAAGTGCAAAGCTGTTTTCTGGCAATTTCCTCCGCCCGCACCTGCGGTACGGAGTCAAAGATTGATATGCGCTTCATCACTGTTCACCGTCATTTCGACCGGCTGAGCTTCATCTGTTCAGTTGTTCTCATGGTTGGTGTTTATGCTGCTGAGGACGCAAGACCCAAACAAGAAAACTACGTCCCACACAGGGGGTGCACAGAGGGTGCATGAATGGGGTGTACAAAGGGGGCACATGAAGGGGGCACACAAAAGGGTTTGGTATTTTGGCCAGGATGTCCCATGTCACATCGCATTGCATCATGTGACATCACATCCATCACACTCGCAGTTTCATTGTGCACTGGTTCTTGTTGGTACCTTTGTTCAATTGTTTTTTTCTGTCTTGTGTGAGGCTGCTGCTTCGTTTGCTGTTTTCTAGACAAGAGTTTAGTTTTTGATGACAAGAATATACTTGTGGCAAAAATGTTTCGATTTTGGATTTCCTGATTGTGTAGTGTCCCTTGGAGGCAATGTGTGGTTTGAACCAAAAAGGGGTGCTTTAAGGGGGTACCCAGGGGGTGCTTGGCGGCGGTGCTTCGAAGGGTTTACCTTCATGGTACACTCGGGGTGTGTTTGGGTGCCCAGGAGTGCCTCAAAGGGGTATTTGGATGGGGTGCTTGAAGGGGGGTGCTTCAATGTGCTGAGGACGCAGGACTCAAATGGCACAAGACTCCTGCCCATGTCATGGTTTCCTGACGTGTGCGATGCATAGGACTCTTGCTTTCTAGTGCGCCTTTACTCCTGCACTGACGATGAGTCACCTTCAACACACCAACCAGACTTCTTGGTTTCACCCGGAGAACGGATGCAACTAATCTGCACTGGAACCATTCTTGTGATGAACAAAATGTATTCGTATTTGAATTGACATTCAAGCCAGCTGCAGGCTTCAAACATGCAGTAATTTTCCGACACACTGCAGTGTCGGTGCAACAACAAACCTGTTGTGAGGGCAAAGACCAACGTCTGTTTTTCTCGTGGCGTCTTGCAAGTTTTGGATGAAGACAAAAAGGACTTCATTCAAGGGTACATTTGTCAGACGCACCCTGAAGCTGCAAACAGCATGTAGCCTCACATAGACTGGGATGGACAAGCTTCGTGACAGAGCAAGATAATTCAAGGCTGAACCTGAACTGTCGAATGACTGACTGGCAAGCGTCAAAACGAGAACGAGAACAACGGAGGCTCGTGCAAAAATCTTGCAACATCCTTGTTCCATTCGCTCTCAATTTGCAAACGTCCAAGATCGAGGGTCAGGGGAACTCCAAACCCTTGTCTGTGGTGAAGCCTCCAAAATTAGTTCCTTGCCTTTCAATCATTTTCAAAGTCAAAAACACAGAAGTGAAGAAATCGTGCCTGCGGTGCAAAAGCAGAACAGGGGAACAAAGTTTGTCGGCGGCCATGGGACAGACCACACAAACCTTCCAGATCTGCTGGAGTGACTCGCATTTCCCTTCAAAGCATGCCCAGCACAGGTCTGGTGTGCTCGAGTGTTTCACCTCTTTGATAGCAATACGAGTATGCACGCTCGTGCACGTAAAAATGCCTCAAAAAAATTGCACGCAAAATTCCACGCAACTACATCCTAAAATACACTCGAGTGAAATCGAATTTTTGTGGGGCACGTTTCAACGAAGTGCCGTAACTTGGACGAGAATCGATGGGCCAGCATCATTTAAAGAGGGCGTGATCATTGGCAACTTGTGCTCGCTTCATATCACCTTCCTCCTGAAATGCTGGTATTTGATGAGGGATCCATACTGAGCAGCGACCATTTGCAAAAGAAGCTCACTGACTTTGCCGACCACCGTGGCTGAAACATGGAGCAGCAGTTGATGGAAGCAGGCTGCTGGACACGGTTCTGATCGAGCCTGGACGACTCTGCAGAGCAAGTGCGAGAGCGACGTTCAGATTAGGCACAGCAAGCGTTTAATCTGAGACTGGTCAATAGAGGGACACCGAAGTCTTCCTGCACATAGACCAATTTAAAGCTAAAATCTCATGTATAATTCAAGCCGTCTGAAGCTGAGTGGAATGAAGCTGTGGCAATTTAAAACACATACACCTTGCTGGAAGTGTTGGTTTTTATTCCAAGAAGCTGCCCGTAAGTGCTGAATGCATGTCTCTCTCCAATTTGACGTGCTGACACCATTGATTGGCCGGAAAATAGATTTCTGCTGCTTGAGACATCAGCTTGGAAGACATCATATTTTTGTCCGTCGACGAAACCTTGCGGGCCTTCTTCTGAAAGAAAAATTAGCTTTCTGCTCAAACTTCTTTCCTCGTTGTGAGACATGAGCAAAATGCGTTGGATTCGGTGAACAACTCGCAGTAAGAGAAGCAGCTCAAAACCACCAATCGGGAAAAAGGATTAAGCGTGTTCAACACGTGCTCAAGTTGCATCGGAACATCATCCTGGCAAATTGGGAATGATATTACAACACCATACACACGTGCGCGGTGAGCTGTCAAAGTCAAGTCCTCACAGGCACGAGCGCACAAAATCTTGTTTTGTCGAAAGTCTTGGCTCTGCCTGAGGGATTTTGCCATTGCGAGTTTGGATTTGAAGCAGAATGTCCTCAATTGGCTTGAACTGCTTGAAGTTGACTCAGAAAAGAACGCGCTGCACTGACACAGAGAAACAAACCTTTTTTACGCATCAGACACAAAAGTGTGTTGTGTTTCCTTTTTCATTGCCAACTGGAAAATTGTTTGATTTGTTGTCGAGACAAAGGCGTCCAGCACTGAACTCAGATTCTAGATTTTATGATGATATGTACGAATGTGTCCCCAGATACGGATTGGTGCGTCAGCTAAGCTGTCCAAAACGAAAGGACAAGGATCCTGACTGAGTGAGGCAGAATGCCGCTCTACTTCCGAATTCGAATCTTTTCCTCATCCGTACTCAGGCCCAGCTACTCGTCTGGAAGGTTCTCTCCGCTTTATCCCCCACAGCCAACAGCAGAAATAATGTGAATGACCAGGGACATTGGACTGTCATAAGCATCAATAGGGTCGACAAGTCACCATTTAGGCAGCTCCAAGAGCAGATTCCCGAGTCATGTCCGTCTGCTTGCAAAAAAAACGGCACAAGCTTCTCGGGGTTGTGGCTGCCTCGCACAAAGTTGCGGAATTCGTTGCCGGTCAGCAACTGCTTCCCTGTTGGCGATTTATTTTGTTTGTCTCAAAACTTGTTTCTTCCGGTACCCTTCTTCGTGGGTCGGTCTTCCGAACAACCAGTGGGTTTCTCGGACTGAAGATGAATTCTTCCCTCATTTGTTCGCTCGCATTTGTCTCAATGCTCAGTAGTGTTCTTTGAACCTGACACGAGGCATCAGGAGAGTCGCACCCCCTACCTTTGTGCTCTCGTCAGGCAGTACGTTCGAAACTGTTGGTGACCACAGTGCTCAGTGTCTGATCGAAACACGTTCAAGTTTGGCGACCTCCTTCGAGAAAGGAAACCAGTAAAGCTAAAAGACTTGTGTTTTTGCACTGCAAAGAACACGCAGGTCGACACACCCATTGTACAGCTTTCTTCAACCCAGGTCAAGCAATACAGTATCGTTGATTGCAAAGCTAAAATAACATGAAAGAGGGAAGATCAAAAAAGTTTGCTTCGCCATGCCCGTGCACCGGCTCGTCGCACGACCTGCAGGGTCCCTACATGGAAAGCAGTGAAGATAAAAGGCACAAATTGGTGATCAAAGTGGAACTAGAGCGGCGCCGCCTTCATGGCACTGCAAGCGCCTTGTGTTTGGTCTGACCATGAGTGATGAACAGCCCTGTGACGAAGAGGCTCAGCATGGACCTGCGGGGCGACGAGTGGCAGTGACATCAGGTGCGTCACCAGCGACAACTGTAACCATGGAAATTCACTCATTCACACCACCTTGTTCAAACAGCAACCATAGTTTGTCTGTACGAATACAGAAGCTTGTTTTTCACACGTAACTTTCTCAAAATTCAAACGTTATTTTCTCCCTGATACAAACATGAAAATGAGGACAAAAGGTCTCTCACGAAGGAAAATAATTTCCTCAATGGCTGTTTGTGTGATTTAAATCACCCTGAATGCCATATTTCCACGCATTTCTGTCTTCGGTTTCTGTCCGTATCTGCCAGAGACCACAAGGATGGAAATGAAGCCTTTTATCGGTGAAGCACGTCACCATGTGGTGTGCGTGTGTGTGTGTGTTAGTGTGTGTGTGAGGAGGGGGCACTGCCAATTACCGTGCACAGCTTTCTTCAGCATTATGCACGAAAACTGAAATTAGTCTCGTTCGTCATGCAATGATTGTAACAAGAAAAAGAAAAATCTCTCCACGTGGCGTGCCTGTCTTTGGTTGACGCAAGTTTTTGCTGTCGTTTGAGAACTTGAGATATCCATTTGAGTTTTGTTTATTGGGGTTACTTGAGGCAAATTGCATTAAGTTTGTTCTCCTTGACCGTGAAACGTTTCTGGAGTTTATGAGCATCGTAATCGTCACTTCGTGACGCAGGCACACGTGTGCTGATCTCAACGTCTTGAGAAATCGTGCAAATGAGATTCGAAAAAGATTTGAAGAATGCTATAAAGTTTTATTGACAAGACGTCATAAGCAAAGGTTGCACACTTTTTTCCTGTACGTTGTGACAAGTGTAATTTGACAATTTGGACCTCAGCTCGAACTTCGGAGAACCAAGAAGAATGTTCCTTCAATGCAGCCTCAACTGCCTCAGATACATGTTCCCACGTCGTGGTGCATTCCGAATCACATCCGCACAGACATCCAAGCACTTTACTCAACAACACACTGTTTTCGTCTGCATGTATCAGTGAGTGCGATTTCAAACAAGATCAGAGTCCAGTGCGTATCAGGCGTGGATGTGTGTCTTGATGTCGGTCGCCTTTTGCAGTCCGACGGAGGTTGTTCGCTGACAAACTTGGTCAACTTTCCTCTCACAATTCTTTGCTCCTGGCTGACTGGTGTCAACGCGCTTGAGGAGGAATTCCCAACAAGCCACAAACAAACCAAATTCATCACAACGTCATTGTAAATGCAAGAAGCCGGGTTGCTGGCCACTTTGCACATGATGTACGAGAACTTTCTTCAACCAATATTTGACATTTCCTTTCCAGCCCAACGCACAGTAATATTTATCTTCGTCTTCGAGCGTTGTTCCTCCTCAGATAACAATGATGTCGCGCTAACAAGACACATTTGGATTTTTCACAACACGGAATCTGATCAAGATAAGAATTCGTTGAGAGCACAAACAATTTTCCGTGAAGCTCAAAGCTTGAGATCTTATCAAGCATCCCCTTTCTTGATTTGTGTGTAATTATGCTAATTCGAGTACGGTTTAAAGAGCACTTGTGACATTTGATACGTCTCCACGCAAGGAGGTAACTGTCCATGTCTGGAAGGGCGGGTACAAAACGAGTGCACAATCATCATTCATTCTGTTCACAAGAGACAACGAAAATCTCGCGAACAAAACATCACAAATTTCAAAACCATTCATATTGTCGCCATGTCAAAAACACGGAGATAGCAAACAATAATTTTGATTTTCATCGTTTTGTGTGATTTATCTTTGTGCCTTGAACTTTTGTCACTGCAGTTCGAAAAATCCCGCCACTGCACGTGAGACTCCGGTGGTTCTGAAAACTCAGGTTACAAACACAGAGAGTCCCCGTTTCTACTGGACTGGAGTAACCCCACAGATCAAACCTTTCTGGTCAATCAGAGGGCTTGGTCCTTTGATTGTCTGAGGTGTTCTTGTTGAGACTGGAAAACTCCAATTCAAATGCACTTTTTTACCTTGGCGGTGATGTATGTAATTGCACCCAGTGTGCGTATCCAATGTAGACTGGATACAAATCTAAATGTTCCGCACCAGTTCGCGAGGACTGAAGGCCATTATCAAAGTCTGACATGCACGCAGTTGAGGTGGAGACACAATTGACAACTTATCAGTCCAACACACAGTGTGCTGTTGGAAGCCAAAACGTCCTCCAGCATTTGTCTTCTTCACACGACAGGAAACGTCTCCGGAAATGTTGTCCCTTTCAAAAAATAGCACCAGCAGGTATTCTCTGCTTTAATCCAAACTTGACATGTGCGTTGCTCTCGAAGCAAAATCCAACCAGCATCGTGCGTTGCGTTGACGTCAATTCTGGCATGAGATCGGCGTTACAACACGCATGTTCAGCTGAAATCTACGTGCAACCCAGGAATATTTTAGCAAGTACTCTTTCGCTTTTTCTTTCTCTCAATGAACATTTCTGCCAGCACAGTAAACAATTGTTGCCCAATGAATCAGGAAATGTTGTTCGGCGGAACCACGCAGATTGTGTGGAGGCTGCTGAACCTGTTGCTGCAGAATTGGTCTTTACTTGATACGTACGAGTGCGTGTGGAGTTTCTATTTTTTGAAAAGCAGAACAGGTTTTCTGTGCCATAATCGGAGTGAAATGTATCGATACGCTCTGGCTTGTGCTTCGCACATCATGGAACCAATTCACCAGGCCAGGAGACGCCTGTCGCACAACGGAACCTGCCGCGAACACTGCTCTGCACAAGAAGCTCTTTTGTACCACCAAGGGAAACGATAACATTTGGTTCCAAAACGTAATGGCAAAATCTATTTGTCTTGATGCTGGGATTTAACAGAACTCCTGAGTTGAAGAGGATGTGGTCTCTTACAAAAATACCACTTCCTGTCACAAACAAGCTTTGGATCCCTTAAATTGAGTTATTTTTCTGTCAGTGTCATGTCGGATCTTGTCGCCTAAAGTACCCTGTCACATCATCTCCTCAAATCGCTCAGCTCCACAATCAAAGCTTTTTGCACCATCAGAGTAGGTGCTATTTATTTTATCACTGCACTGAAGGTAAATAATTTGGAAAGGGTGACCTTTGCCGCAGACGATATTCCGTCTGAATTACATACAAAGACAGGATATTTTCGTACAATTTGCTCAGAGAGTCGGCATTTAATTTGAACATGTCAAAAATTAAATTCCTTGCAAAGTTACCTGAGTGTAAAATTTGGCAACAGAATGCATTTGAATACTTTCGTTACGACAAAATACTCTTCTTTCACGCACAGAACGCTGGTGTGTTGCTCTTTTTTGTTTTGAGAACGCCAAACTGCTCTTACGAGTTTATCCCCAAGTCACGGTTCTCTGTTTCTTTTGTGACAGGCACAAAATTTTCAAAATGACCGATTTGCTTCCCAGTACAATGTCAGTGTGAACGAGGTTGAGCCAGAGAACGGAGTTCATCGTTCCAGCCGAGAAAAGTGAAACGAAAATCCTCTGAAAAGGGCAAGGAGGATCAAAAGAAGCAACGCAAGGACAGACAGTCATGTTTTCCTCGTTCTCTTCCAAATGTTCACGCGTACACAACACAACATAAAGACAAGTGCTGTTTGGTGGCCAAAACTATGGCGAAGAGCGGGGAATGTCAGTCTCAAGCATTCTTGCATCTGAAAGTACCCCGTCTGAACAGTACCCCTCAGGTCACCTCGGCTTTGTGGGCGACCCACGGTGAGTTATCAGAGATCGGGTTTCAGCCAACACTGGACTCACAAGTCAAAATACCATTTGTGGAGTCGAATTGTGCCCATTCACACTGCTCTTTTCCATGAAGTTTTGAAAACTAAAGAAAACCACAAGTGTATATTCTCACGATTATTTTCTTTCCTTTGTGGCTGCAAATCTGAGACCTGAAGCTAATGGAAGGTGCACTTTGTCGGGACTCGAGATATCCTCAAGAGGTGGAGGAAGCTTTCGAGGTGTGCGTGCTCAGGCGATGCTGGGGAGTTTCCGCATCCAAATGGACCCTTCTTCCCCCGAAGTAGTGGAGTAGCTTTAGTTTTGTGACTGCAACACATTCCACGAGAGTTCTCTGAACCAGTGACATCACGGTGACCTCTCGTCATTTACCAAAAGCAGTATTTTCCCACCGAATACACGAGCTTAGCCTCCAGAAACAGTACTTCGAGTACGCGATAATTGGAAATATCTCTTTTCCCAGAGAAACTCCTGAACATATATTTGCCAGGTTTCAATGTAACCATTAACCTTGTGTCAAAAGCCATTGTGACGATGAGCTCAACTCAGAACAACTCCAAATTAGGCAGTTACTTTTGACACTCTGATCCAAAAAGTGAATATTTGTGGCAATATTTGTTTGCTTTCCGCTCGAGCTGTTTGAGCAATTCTCACACTTTTGTGTGATGTGGAACACCCATGTGTCTGAAGACCAGACAATTCACACATCTTGTCAGTGTTTGATTTATCGCACAAACTCGCGAAGGATTGTTATGCTCAGACTCAGATCTGAAATCTTTGTTTTTGGTTGTTTTTCGAAAATTCTTGTCTTTTTTTCAACCGGTGAACTTTGAAGTCGTTGTTTCTGCTTTCTGACCAAACGCAATTTATTTCGTTTGCAGAAAACACACACACACACACACACACACACACACACACACACACACACACACACGGCTTTGGTCGGATTCAATCTTTACCACAGGGATCCGCGTGAAGGAGTCTTTCCGGTGCACAGATGGCAAACTCGGTGTCGCAGACAGTGAAAAGACACGTTGCGTTTGAAACTCCACGTGTGTGAAAGTCCAAAAACATTTGAGCTGACCACATTTTGCCCAGAGGGAGAAAAGCTTCTTCGTGAGATTTTATTTTCTTTTTTCTGCATGAGATTGTTGTTGACGCAATACCTTGGTTCGTACTCGTACACTTTCTTGCCACCAACGACAAACCAGTGATTTTCTTGACAGCAAATCACAAAACAATTCATGGGACACCAGGAGCATCATCCAAAGAACACAAGCAGAACATTGCTGCGAAGACCTTGTGAAACATTTGTTCATATTAGACTGTATCGCTGTCATTGCCAGCCGGGCTGCAACAATCGATACAGAGGCTCGGGTTGAAAATTGCAAATGGTGTGTCGTAGTGGAGTACAGCTATGTGATTGCAGCAGTGAAGCAGTGGTTGCTGAATTTCGATGATGTCTTGCTGTTTGGCATAAGCTGTGCGTTTCAGAATATCAGGGGTGTGGGATCATTTCTCAATAGATTTGAACCAGTTCACGGAGACGTCTTGCACATACGACCTGCAAAAAGACCACCAGCAGGTATCTGCTTTGTGACGCACCAAACAAGCTGCGTGTATCGCACGGTGTCTTCAAGACTACAAGTAGATCTTCTGTGCGCCTGATCACCGTTGTGTGTCTGATGCTGAGGTCACAAGTTGAAGCCTCGGCCCAACATTTGAGTGAACGAGGAAAATTGGGGACTGGGGTGGAACTCTGTGTGTGTAATCAGGTTGATCGATGTGGCCCACCAGTGGTGCAGACGCACACCGCATGTTACATTTTGCCCAAATTTAGTCTTGTTGGAGTTTTCTCTCTCTCAGGCTTCTTCTCGTGCCTTTCCATCAAACACTGAAGCTGACACAGCGCCACGAAACATGACTCACGCTGAGCTTCATAAGGTTCATCTGCAAAACGTGAAACGACTATCCACTGAACCAGATTATTGTTCACCAAATATGTTGAAGGAAATTCCATTTTTGTCAAATAAAAATTTATATTTATTTTATTTTTGTCAAACAATAATTGATATTTGTTCTATTTGTAAAACAAACTAACAACAATTGGTTATTATTTTCTGTTTCTAAGTTTTTCTTGTTTCTTGAAGAAAGAGGCCAGTACTGGATTGGTGTGTTGTTTGGATCACAGATAGGAGGAGGCACTTTGCCACGACAACCGTCGAGTATTTATGCAGGGGAAACAGTTTCCCTCGAGGGGCATGTTCCCACTCCAACACCGGTGCTTGCATTTGTGGTGTCCTGGTCCGATCCTTGAGAACAAAGTCATGTATCACTCACACACAATGCGGTTCCATTATCCGCGTCTCTTGCACACATCTTGCACGACCGTTGACGGCCAATTCAGCCAGACCAGTATTTTCATTCAATCTTTGATAAACATGCGTTTGGGCCTCCCCATCACCGGATCCTGTCAGTCTACCTCCCTCCGCCACGTCTGGGACCATTTCCCCTTCCCTCATGATTTCGTGTCTCGTGCCATTCAATTGTGAGCCTTCTAATGCTCCTACACTGCTTATTGAAAGCTACCTGTCAAGTTGTCAGTCAACTGCTGGTCATCTGTTCAGGCATGTGGATCACAAACACGAGGTTTGTGTGGTGGCCTTGTGGGGTGAGTGTTGCAGGGCCAGACTCATATCTCATATCTTTACAGTCCCCAGAACACGTGTTCGCTCACAGAAACAGAGTCCGTTTCTTGGGATTTGGATTGTGGTTTGGCTTTGCTTGAATGTTTGTTGTCTCAACATGTTATCGATCGACGCAAACGCGTGAAGGTACAATGCCTTCATGCCGTGTAATCTTCCTTGCGGACCACAGCAGTGTCTTTCCGAGATTCAAGGCTGACTTGGCTTGCGCAATTTCTTTTGCAAATATTGGCTCACTTAGATTGGCTGTTGAACTAGCGTCTTTTTACTTCCTTGGATAAATGTTCGTGCATGACAAATTTGGTATGTTTTGGTTTAAAGAAGACAATTTAAATGGATATTTGCGACAATTTGGAGGCACCGCAATAGATTTATCAAGTAAATCATTGCATAAATACAAACTTGATTGCGATTACTTGAACACTCAATATGCAGTCTTCTATCTTCCATTGAGAAGTGCATTTGGTGATGAGGTTTGTGCTCACACAAACAAACATTTCTGAACAAGGTTTCGGAAGACCAACCTGCTTATTGTTTGATCCGACGGCAATTTGAGGTAACTTGCAGGCAGAAATTTGAATGCAAGTCAGCAACAATTTTGGAACTGCGCCTCTTGAAAATGTTTCCTTCGGAACACCGATGTCCTTCTGACTAAATGCACACGTGACTGTCCAATGCAACGACAGAAGCCATCGCCTTTGCTTGGATTTTCTGCGCAGAGCAGGCGCTTCCACATCAGGCTGATGCTTTGTGACTGAGGTTTATTTCTGCGCAAAACATGCAAACGAGACATCATGTTGCAAAATATTGACCAGTTTATTGCTCTTGCAGGCTTGCAGGCAACAAACAATGTCCCTGTCCAATACAAAAGTCGACGACACCCAATCAGTGACATTTGTATCAAAATGAACGAACGAAACACTGAGCACACTCTTCAGAGTTAGCTTCCCCTGTACCCCCTGACCCCACACAACTGTCCCCCCCCCCATGACTGTCTCTTCCCATGTATGCCCCTTGCTCCTCCATGACCCTCCTTTGCCCTTCAGAACTACCTTTCCCCCCATGTCTGCCCCCTTGCCCATAATGACTGCCCCTCCCCCAATATCGACCTCCCTTGCTCCCTATGACTACTCCCATGACTGCTGCCCTTTGACTGTCCCCCATAGCTGCCCCCTGTCATTGGCCCCTTGCGCCTGTGATACCCCCCCTCATGCCCCCCCCCCTGTGCTTGCTCCTGTTTTCCTGTACGAAGCATTCCTGCGCGGGCTTTCGGGGGGGGGGGGAGGGTACCCATGAATTCAATTTAAAGATGTTGAATTTGAAAAGTGCTAATGGGGGTACCGGCTTTATGGTGTTTTCTTGTAACGTTTGCGCGGGTGCTACAGTGCGTCATTTGCATGCGCTTGTGACATTGCTTTCTTCCATTCGTACAGACGGATTTCAGCCCCTCTTGTTGCTTCAAACGAATCTGAGGATCCGGTCTCATATCATCGTTGGTTGGTGCAAATCCATTTACAAATGTCTTCTCACAACATTGTGTCAGACAAGTACATGCTCTCGCATCTTGTTTCATTGCAGGCCCAGACACTCTACTGTTTGGTACTTGAGTATGTTCCGGGTGGCGATCTCCTCTCTTACATCAAGGGTCAGCCCGACTCCAGACTCGGCGAACGCGACTCTCGGCCTTTCTGCAGACAACTTGTCTCCGCCCTGCACACACTCCACGAGCGCGGCATAGTTCACAGGTAAGTGTCACTCACCTGACGTCGCTTGCAGGGTGGTGCACGGTCACACCACAACACTTCGTTGGGTTGCAAATGCGATTGATCGACAGACAGGCCTCATGTTCAAGCTTTCTTTTCTGTTCTCAGAAAGTGGCCAAAAGAGTTGCACTTGTCTTTTGTTTTTGATGATACGCGAAACCCTCTGGTCATAAATTGTCTGGACGATCACACCTTTTTTCGAAAAACGCAGAAAAAAACTGCAAAAAAGTTTGACTTGACAACGACAGCTGTTGGCACGGTTATCGAGTTGACCGATGACTGCAAAATCTGATAATGTGGCGCACGGATCATCGGTTGCTGATGCCTGGAACCAGGGTCGCTGTTTTACAGATTTCTTCACTTGTGCAGAACGTCTGCAAAGACGCTGAATTTGCACAGAGAATCTCAGGTTGTGTTCGACTCTCCTGGCGTTGCACACATTTTTGTCGAACGATGAGTTTTTTGCCAAGAAGGCCAAGCAAGATGTTTTCGATCTTGTGAATTCATGTTGTTCTCTGAGACTTATTTGGAAGAGCAGAATTGGCACTCGTCTGGCAGATGTTTCGGGAAACGATGCTTCTCCACACAAACATTGATCGTGTTTATTTCTCAATTTTAGTCACGAACAAGAAGGGAATAATCTCAAGGCACACAAAGGAACACAGATCTAGTATCCTGTAGCCAGTTGAAGGTGAAAATATTTCCTGCTTGTGACTGTGCACATGACGCTCAGAGGCACAGACGACGCGTTCCGAGATTTGCTGCACCCAGACCTGAACTTTCACAGCACAAGTCAACGCGACGGTTATTTTGTCGCACATGCAATGCTGCAGACAGAGAGAACTGGACGCTGTGATCGATTTGTACGATTTTCTGCCAAGAGACGGGCAAGTTTCGTCCAGGAAGGAAGACGAAACTCTGCGAGAAAATTTTTGGTGAGGAAAGCGAAATGATGCTCTGGCGTTATGAATTCTGATCGTCCAGCAAAACGTGTGTAAAGCTGCTCACCATGAAATTTGCAGATCATGCTCATCAACGATGACAAATAGATAACACAGCAGGACGGTGCCGCAGTGCCCCTTCCAGGTCTTGTTGCTCAAAAACACACACAGGCACACAGACACAGACACAGACACAAACATAGACACACACACACACAACACACACACACACACACACACACACACACACACACACACACACACACACACACACGGAGGTTCAGTGTGACTGTAAGGAACCCCAGAGTGCAGAACAGTGTGCAGCCAAAAAAGTGGAAGGTGAGAAAGTCCACGGACAAGCAAAATGAAAAGAAGGAAAGGCAACAGCTGTGTGCTGGACACCCGACGAAAAGGGTAAAAGCTGAAGCCCTTGGTTCTCAATGTGCGCTCATCTGCTGAGGCTGGCTCGTACGTACTTCGTCACTGAGCGGACGCGGAGTGAGGCGCGACTTGAACCGGTCTTACAACTTACAACCGGACAGCTGAATCAGAAAACCTCACTTCGTTTCTGCTCGTGGTGTCATTGGGCGACACTCGAAAGTGCGCAGGGAACGACATTCATTCTCAATCAGCAACTCCAAAAAGGGCGAAGTTGGAGTTGCCTGCAGGTCAATTTTGTTTTGCCAAATCTCTTGAGAACACGCTTCGGTTGAATTACGATGACACTCACATTGATTTTACATGTGATCAGATTGTTGTTTCCGCGCACTATCAAGTCCATTTCGTGCAGCGTGTCACTGGTTGTAGAGTGCTGTTTCCAAAATTTAAATAACACTTTGCATTCCACAAATGAAGGATATTGAGTGCATTGCACCAGGACATTGAAATCATCCCGAGAGATACCAGCGCTTCAAGGACTTTACCATGTCTAAATGGAGGCCTGGGTAGACCGGCCCGCACAACCATAAACAGGGCTGCTTGATTCGGAATGTCACTTGGTAATCTGCATGTGTGAACCTGGCACATGGGCCCGTTTATCACGTCAGTTGAGCTGTGCTGGGGAACGACTTCACCGGCGCAATCAACATGATCACAATACACAATGGTCACACCCTGCTGTCAAGCACAACGTTGCACGATCAACGCCAAAGGCACATGGGGAAATTTTGGCTGACAATTTTGGAGACTCAAGGGTTGAGTGAAGGCACACAAAGTTTTCGCGTTCCATCTTCGTCAAACTTGAAAAGGAGGCAGGGCAGGGGCAGCTGACATCTTTTTCTGAAGGACAAAACGGTTCCAAAAATTAAAACAATTTCGATTTTTGAAAGATTATTCTCTTGTCCCGTCAAGTACGAGACCATTGACCACCACATAGCACGCGCGAGCGCGAGCGCGCGCGCGCGCGCGCGTGTGTGTGTGTGTGTGTGTGTGTGAGTGTGTGTGTGTGTGTGTGTGTGTGTGTGTGTGTGTGTGTGTGTGTGTGTGTGTGTGAGTGTGTGTGTGTGGGTGTGTGTGTGTGTGCGTGTGTGTGTGTGCCTAGATGCTACAACAGTAGTGTGTGTGTGTGTGTGTGTGTCGGTTGTGTGCGAGTGTGCGTGTTTTCGTGTTTTCTTGTTTGTGCTTTTGTGTGTGTGTGTGTTTGTTGTGTGTGTGTGTGCCGTGTGGGTGGTGTGTGTGTGCTGTGTGTGTGCTGTGTGTTTGTGTACGCCTGTGTGTGTGTGTCTGTGTG
>JAAUXT010099767.1_pt1 | contig 50300 bp, 61 predicted proteins | sample 7278171 | NCBI WGS metagenome assembly JAAUXT01 (sample SAMN14350112, study PRJNA611818) | marine sediment metagenome | isolation source: surface marine sediment (1.8m) | place: French Polynesia: Moorea | collected 2018-08
CAGTGCAATTGTGTCGCACTCTACTCAGGCAGTCGACTCACACGTCGGAATTTGTCAACAAACATTGCGCACGTTGGTATCATGAAAGGCAGAACGGAATCTCTCCTCGTAACTGTGACAAAAAATTTCTCAAGTTGCGCTCGGTCCAAGGAACTTGACTTGGTGGACAAAAGAGCTGACGTGTATGGAGCGCAAAACAATCCCTCCCAAATTGCAATTTTCAACTGACCTGGAAAAAAATTCGCGAAGGGCAGAATAGGTACAACACAGCTGTTTGTCAGTCAGCCACTCAGTAAACTATGGGTCCACAAGACAACCATCATGTTTGGCACACGCTTCACTTCTTCCAAGTCGCTGATTACAATTGATCAACTCGTCAATTCGCACTGATCTTTTTCACAAGTTTCTGAACCTGCCCGAGTGACAATTCTTGCCGGCTGAGGCAGGGGAGGGGGCAGCACATCTGAAAACTGTAGAAATTTCACTTGAAGCGAGGCCCCTGTGCCGTGACTGCAGTCACAGCCAGGTCTCGAAGCGTTGGACCCAGCTGAAGGCCGACTGTCTCGACCAGGTTTTGGGAGATTTGGACAAGAAATTCAGGCACCAACTGTCTTTGGGAACGAATACACCACTCACGGGATGAGAGAGGACGTTGAGACTGTTGGGATGAACAAAACCAAACGGATACTGGATTGTACTGACAAATACCCCAAAATAAGCGCACAATGAATCCGCAACGAAAGCACAAAGCTTGGAGAAGTGGTGGAGCTGACTGCACGTCTGATTCAGTTGGGTTCTTTTTATGAAATGTAAACAAGAACAGGAACCAAAACCCACGGGTTCGTGCACCGAAAATAAACGGCCAGTCCACGCAACACGATTTTTTCGGAAACGGCGCATACATATTTTCAAATGCAATATCCTGAATTTTCAATCGCCTGCACCGTTTGCATAAATATAACCTCTTTGCCAACAATGAACACCACCAGTATTTTCAATGTCTTGTACAAAAACGTTTGCACGTGAAAAAGCAGTTCGCTCAAGCACACTTCGCAAAGCGATCAAACTCTCAAATGCAGATCTCTAACTTCAGCATCACGACCAATGCTGCTAATACTAACAGGGAATCTATGAGAGCATATATGTGGCGGGATCATGTTTTCTTGCACATTCTGTACAGCTCACAATGACTGCGACGCCTCGGTCTCAACTGCCTGGCATCAAAGTAACAATACAAACTTCTAAATACAACGCAAATCGGGCGAAATAAATAAATTATGATGTAAACATGATTTGAATTGTGTGACTGAGTCGACGATTCTGTTTTGGTTCAACAACACATCAAACATTTGAACCAAACGGAAATCCACAAGAAACATTGTCTTGAACGAAACGATACTGTTTGCATCACATTTTCAATGTTGGCTGTCTGAGAAGTGAAATTCAGCTGCTTTGGATTTGACCGTGTCGTTGCTGTAAGGTTATCAAACAAACACAATTAGAAACTTCGTGCACTCAAGTTGACCAAAAAAGCACCAGAGATGTTCTGCATCCACAAGATGAAGCTGCACTCATTCGTGACCGCGGCTTTGCCCAATGCAAATGTTTACAGACAGCTCACACACGACATAACATCCGGATTGTCTTGCCTGCTTGGCCAGCGACAAGGAATTTCGGAAGCGTCCACATTGTCTATTTCGTAACAGCTTGCATGTCCCTGTCCACATGAAGACTGATTTGCTCCAGCATTCACAAAATCGTTCTTGTTTGGCAGTGACACTAAGAGTTGAATGATCCTGTCCGCTAGATGTTGGTGGTGAGCGACTGGTGGATGGGCGGCTGAAAGCAGCGCACGTGCTCCACGGGCAGGTTGTCTGCGTCGCTGGATTTGAGGTACTTGTTGAGAACAGCGAATATTTGCCCATTCAGGATTTGGAACTTGCGCACGCGGTCCACCATCTTCTTCAAGGGCTGCAACCACAAAAATGTTCCAGCAATAATTTTCGTGGACAGAGAGGAATTGTGCGAGAACTAAAGCCAAAGCCACTGACTTGACCAAACCACGCAACCTGGAAACAGAGATGCTTACAATGCCTTTGCACATTTCGTCCTTCATGTCAACCCTGTTGACCCTCAGGATGTGGTAGCAGAAGTCGAGTGCCTCGAACCGACGCTGCTGGTTCAGCAGAACGATGAGCGCGCACCCAGCCCAGTTCAACCCTTCTCCGAACAGCTGCCTGCAAACACAAAACCCATATTTTCAACTACGTCTGTGTTGAGATCTTCTGTCAATCAGGTCCTACCGACTCCAAACCGCCCTTGCACCCAACGCGAATTTCGCAACAGAACCTGAACCGACTCATTGTGAATTTTGAAACACAACGGATATGACACGCACTCGACAGTGAACTCGTTCTCGCCGACCGGCATGCAGTAGACGAACTGGATGGCGCTCCACAGGCGGTGGAACTCGCGGCACTCGTCGATGTTCATGACGCCGTTGCTGGGTGCTGTGCCGTGCCACACGGGGTCATCCAGGTAGGACTTGATGCGCGTGAGCACAATCTCAAACATGGAGAGGCCGCAGCAGAGTCGCTCGCGCGTCAACAGGTCGCCCTCCGCTGCAATGTCTGCTTGCTGCAAGAGCAAAATTGCAACTGTGGCGTCAGGCCAAACTGATTTGTTATCCAATTTGTTGCACTTATCTTGAGCAGACCACGATGTGATCACCACGTTACAATGAAGTCATGCCGTCGGTACCTTGGGCATGCCCAGCTTGGAGATGACGGGCACGATCTGCAGAGCGGCGTACTTCGCTTCGAGTCGCTTCATCATCATCTTCAACTCCTGCTCCCGCTCCTTCTTGTTGTCGCCCTCTGACGAACCCAAACACGAATGAAACTGAGTGAGTCTGGTGCGATCCGAGATTCCGGATAAACTGCTGTTGTTTTGTCACGCAACAGGTTTCACTCGTGGGAATGACCAGTGCACCTGGTGGAACCTGCAAAGTCGGATGTCACCCGAAACCTGACTTCTTTTCTTCGGAGCTGGGAGACCATCTGACGTGGATTTTGAGATTGTCTTGTCGTTTTTGTCTTTGACAATAGAACAAGGCATAACTCTTACCTTTGAAGGGTATGAATGGTTTGGGAATGATATTCTGGAAAGGTGCTGCATGTTTCAAGTCGCATACTTCTTCCTGAGACTGAAGAACACAAAAGAGAACGGTTACAGTTCAGGTACAACAAAGAAACACAAATTGTTTGCCTCTACCCACGTCACAAAAACAACAATCAACTGATAATCGTGTGACGTGAAAATCGTATGACGTGAATTCGTAAGCACCCAGTCAACAGAAGCAGTTTCTCAGTTGCGATAAACACACATCTGACGCCACCACTTTGTCACTTTTGCTTCCTGGCTGTCTGCGAAGATTTACCATTCACTTATCCTGTCCTTGAACAACGTGTCTGACAACGCGGACTGGACAAGGAATCAACACCCGATCTATGAATCCACTTTTTTACGCTGTTTGGAGGCGCGCGGTTGCAAGTTTTCTTGTCAACAGCTTCTCAGACATTTTTGGAGAAGCGTCAAAACTGAAACGTTTTGAGGACCAGCGAATATTCTGAGTGTTGCAAGCATGACACGTACGTTCAAAATTTCTGCACGCAATGTTTGTCTTTGGAACTTTTTGTCGACCCCCTCCCTGCTGCAGAGTACATCTATCCTGGCAACGTTTCATTTTCAAGAGGAAGAGGCTCTTGTACAAATTTAGATGCAGAATCGGCCTCAGCATCCTAGCAAAATTTCTTTTCATGACAGTTGTGTGTGTGTGTGTGTGTGTGTGTGTGTGTGTGTGTGTGTGTGTGTGTGCCTGTCTGTCTGTCTGTCTGTCCTGTCTGTCTGCATGATGTCTGTGCGCGCGCGCGCGTGGAGTGCTCAAGCACATGAAGGGTCCCTGTCAGGCTGCACGAGGGGAGGAAGGAGTTTGTTTGCGACGAACATTTTATAATCTTCTCATGACAGGGGGTGGCAGGGGTGTTCACGCACACGCACACGCATGTGAGCAGGGTGACCAGACAAGACCTACGTCGGGTTCAAAAAGAGAACAACCATCGTTGCGGACTGCGGGCTGTGAAAAAGAGTTTGGGCAGATACATGCGTGAGAGCAACAAAGTCCTCGTCAGAAGATCTTGTTTCCACTTGCAGACCTGTGTCGCCATTCAATGATTAAATACGTATGATCTCAGTCATCAATTTCTGGAGGCACATGAACTTCTCACTTGAAAGTACAAATCTCTAATCGAGGAAGAAAGTCCTCATTTTACAACTCCTTACAAAACTGTATTGCCTGGCCAACACTTTCACTGCCATAAAGAAGTCGCGCAACCGACCACCAGCGAAGATCAAAACCAACAAAATCGACAGGCGTAAAGCACTGCTCTGGCCATCTTAGTCAAATCCCAATCATTGGATGACATAAGATTAGCCAACAAAATTTACAACCCCTACTCATGGCGATGAATGCTCTCATTCTTATCCAAGCAACTTATTCTGGAATCCTATGATCAGTGCTGTAAACTCTGCCGCAGGTCGCATTCTCTGAACGCTTCGAATATTCGTTTGACAGTCGGAACAATTTCACACGCAAGCAACACCACAAGCGTGCACAGTCGAAATTTTGTTCATGTTGGGAAAAATACACCATACGTCGCTGTGGGTGATACAAAAGTTGCCTCCGGCACAAAAACTGACGACTTCTGTGCGTTCGCCATTTGATCGGAATATGGGAACAAAAACTTTGTGCCGTGGTTCATGAGAGATATATACAGGAAGAAAAATGAGAAACTGGACTGCAAGATGGACAATATTGAAGACTGGAACTGAAAATGAAACAGTCGGAACTATGAAGTGATCCTCCGTCCAGAAACAAAGGTGAAAGCGAGAAAATGGCGCCACCAGTGAAACCTCTGCCATTTTCGGAGAGTCCAGTTGAAACTGTGACCAACAGCTCATCGGCGGGAGAGTGCACCAGCCTCACTCTGGAGGATGTCGACTATCTGTGCGCCGACAGTCCCGCTGAGGAGGCAGCTCGACTTCTCCGGTACGAATTCACTTTTCTCACCTCGTATTTCTGACACAACAGACGAAATCAAGTGAAACAGCTTTCGTTTGCTGCCAATCCTCATGGATCGAAAGATAATCAGACATATTCTTTGTTTTTGTGGGACAAAGGTTCTGCATGGCGGTTCAGACTGAAGAGTGCGACCTGTCCGAGTTGCCCGAGCAGGAGCGTCTGCAGGTCCTGTACGACAACGCGTCGTGCACGCACGACGTGCTGCTCGTCGCGCAGTGCTGCATCGCGCTCTTCCTCTGCCTCCTCGTGGTCATCGCCAACCTCACCATGATCGTCACGCTCATCAAAACCAAACACTTGCACAACACGACCAACTATCTTCTGCTCAGCCTCGCCTTCTCAGACTGTCTCTTCGGGTTGTCATCCATCTACACTCCGGTGATGACCCTGCTCACCACTTCCGCCGGTGCCAGCAGTAACGACGCTCTCCTGGAGCAGTACATCGCAATCCGCAGCAACGAAGTGCTGTGTCTGTCGTTGGATGAAACTGGACTCGGCTTCGCCACAATGACGGCCTCACTGCTCAGTCTCGCAGCTTTGGCTGTCGAGAAGTACATCGCAGTCTTCCGCCCATTCAGGTATCATCTATACATGACACCGTGCAACGTCATACTCATCGCTCTCGCCATTTGGTTCACAGCCGCCGTGTTCGGACTGCTGCCTCTGATGGGCTGGAACGAGTTTGAACAATCCTGCGCCTTCGTTGAGAAAATCAGCTTCTCCTACGTGATCACGTGGAGCATCTTGTGTCTCGCAGTGGCGGTGCTCGTTTTCTACATCTATTGCAAGATCTTCCTCGTCGCTAGAAAACATGCGAGGCAGATCAGACAGACACTAAATTACATCACCAGAGCTTCCGTGACTATGGCTGAACCCACGACAATTCATGGGGTGGCCGAGAACATTGCAATGGATCGTCTTCCTCGTGTCCCTGCGAGACGGTTCACCGTCAGCATGCCCAACTCTCCCATCAGGGCCGTCAAGACTGTGGCGATCATTCTCGGCGTGTTCTACCTGTGCTGGTTGCCACTGCTCATCTATTTTCTCGCTTTCCCTGGCTCCTACTCTGCTCTCGTAATCAAGTTTCTCATCATGGTTGCTCTTTTCAATAGTCTTTGCAACCCTTTCATTTATGGGGTGCGAAACAAGGCTATTCGAGAAGCAATCGTCTGCTGTCTGTGGAGCCCCGCCAGCTCCAACGCGAGTCCCAAAGCATCTGACGACGGCGGATTGTAGCCCTGGAACTGGTGTCATCAAATTTGTTCAAAACAGAAATACAGATGACATTTTGGGGCTGTTGGCTTGAAACCACAGACAGTTTGGAATTTATGTTCAAGGATTGAGGCGAAACTTTGGGTCGATCTGTGACATTCCATTGTTGGAACTTGCAGGCCAATATTTGCACAAAACTCTTGTTCGTAAATTGAAACCAGCCATAAAACTCTTCGCTGCAACTCTTTTCGGCATGACCCAGAGTTATTCAACAGGATAATTCACCAAAACAGTCACTGGTTCTCAATTGACCAATCGTGGCGACAATAAACGGTTCGTGTTGGACAAGTTGTTTCTATTTTTACCTGAAGCCTTGTTGTGTCAAAAAGCTTCCTCAATGTTCGAACTCGAGCAACATGTTTGGTCAGAACCTCGGGGTCTGTGTTACAAGGGTAGACTTATGGAAAGTTTGGTTCCGTCACGTTCGTCTGAAGCGCGTCCAATCCTCGCAGACAATGGCTTTTTACTTGCAACAAACAAATCGAGCCTTGTTGACATGAACTTCCATGAGTGACCAAACCGTGATTTCTCACACTGAGAGCCGGTCTACCGTCTGCTGTAGAAATAGGATCTCACACTCAATGCAGTTTGAGAAGTGCTTTCCCACCACTTCAGACTCAACAATTTGATTTCAGTCTTGATGCTTTGCATCTCGATACGTTGCATCTCGATGTCCTCGTCTGGTATGGTGCGAAATGCGCTTCTCAATCTGCACTGAGTGCGAGATCCTGTTCTTGGCACATCTGCCAACCGAGTTGCGTTACTCACGAGGCTCTGTTCGACGAGCAAGCAGAAGATGATGGCGTTGCCGATCTCGCGGAAGCTCTGGAAAACCTCGGTCCGCAGGTCCGGGTACTGGATCATGTCGTTCAGCTGGGCGTGGTAGTAGCCAAGCACCCCTGAAACACCGAGCAGCACAGGTTACGCCACGCTTCGAAACTTGGACGGACAACAGAAAATTTGCACAAGAACTCAAAAAAGGACCAGACTTTTCCTTTTTCTCAGTCTCTGTTCAGAAAGAAACACTTCACGGATTTCTCAAAGAAGTAAAAATGCCACACGCACAACAGGTGAACACGCACGCACGCACACAGAGGGCGATTCAAATCTGCACACCAGGAAGGAACCAAACGTTGACAGTGACAAGCATGCTGGGACACGAACAGCCGCCTTTGTGCGCGATTGGACCCTGGCACTGGAACTTTTAGTCAAGCCTAATTTTTCCGGCGTCTTTTACACATGGGGTAGGGAGTACAGATTTTACAAATTTTCAAAGTCGAACTTCGCGAGTGTCGTCTAATTCACCCAGAGTAGACCTGTGATTCGGGTTTCGAACTTCACATGTGTCCTCCTCCCCAGGGTGGAGGTCGGGGGTTTCTTGTGATTTCTGGAGGTTGGTGTGACATTCAAACTTCGGAAGAGTCCTCCCACCCGCTCGTCCTTTCACTGAGTCCCCCTTTATCCTTTGGAATCAAGGCCAACCACACCGCAGTCACTTTTTAGTCGCGAAAAGCACGACTAGTATTGTCAGTATGTGTCTGTCTGTGACATGTGATGCGGAGCAACCCCCCTCCCATCAGGAAATTTGCTGGGAGGTCCAGATCTGACCTCAAAAATTTTTCAATTTTATTAGGGTTTTTGGACTTAGAAAATTTTTAGCTGACAGGACCCCCCCCCCTATCAGGAAATTTGCTGGGAGGTCCAGATCTGACCTCAACATTTTTTTAAAAAATTTTAGCTGATGGGACTCCCCCTGGTGAGTATTTATGCCAGGTTCAGGGCCTTTAGGCTTGGGAAACAGAATAAGTATCATTTATGTGCTGGCAGCTGAGGAGGTAACATCTCATTTAGGCTCTTGAGAGTAGCAGGGGCTGCCATTATACAGGTCTGGGAGCTGCCATTTTATTTTGCAGCTCTACAGCTCTACTATGGATTTCAGATTATACAGATATAGGGCTACCATTTTGTTTTACAGCTCTGCTATGAATTTCTTCATCTACGGCTTGAGCGACATGTGACCTCCTGCTCATCTCGTTTTCACAAAAGGCGGCTGTGACAACATTCCCAAAACCGAATAGGTGCAAAAGCTCGAAAATGCAAATCAACCCTCACAATGTTCTGAGCAATCTTTCTTTTGTATTCTTTTGTGAAAGCCCCAAATCCAACGAACCAACTGAACTCATCGCAACAGCGCACGTCTAGGAAAATTGCTTGCCACACGTAACTCACCGGGCGAACCGTAATCATACCGGAGTAGTTTGCACACTTTGGGCATAACTCGTGTCAATGTGCGCACATAAATCATAAGTGCCCCTTGCAACTGAAGTACACAACATCGAAAAATACAATATTGACACACAAAGTGCATGAAATGTGTCGTTACTGCTGGTCTCAAAATTCCGACATTCTGTAGATTCGAATTCCGCAACCTCAAATGTTTGGAACATTTTCGAACTTGCTTCTGGCCAAAATCGTTGGCCACAACAGACGCGAAACATGAGCGGATCAAAATGTAGATGATGTGTCTTGAAATCACACGTTTTCCAATGGGAAAACCACAGAAAATAACGCGAATTTTGAGCACAGCAGCTGCGACTGAAACCAGTTGGATACTAACCAGGTGAGCCATAGTCATAGCGCAGCAGTTTACACACTTTGGGCATCACCTTGTGCAACGTGTTCATGTACTGCATCAATGTACCTTGTAACTGTAAAAATGGTCATATTAGGTTTGGTAACGGTAGCATGTGCCGAAGGCTTTTCAGAACAAAAATCTCACTTCACTAGTTTCCTTTTCAAATGATCTTTGCAGGTGTTCAATCAACTGTTGTCATGCAGACAGAATTGACTTCGTGTGAAAACGTACCAAACTTCTGACTATTTTGAGGAGTTCCTCAATGACGACTGCGATGCCCTGGTAGCCGAGCAAGCGGCAGATGGACTTGAAGTGCGGTGGGCCGACGAAGTTGCTGTACAGGTTCATGATGGCGCCGAACGACGCCGTCAGCGCCTTGGTGCCGTACAGGTAGTGGTACGAGGTGCTCGGAGGCTTGTCCCGCTGAATCTGCTGCGCAAACGTGATGGCCGTTCGCACGTACCTGCAAAGGTCCGAAGCCAACATTTCAGACCAACATTGTAAGCCAACATTTCAGACCAACATTGTAAGCGGCAACAAAGCGCGCAATGTCACGCCTTGACGAACAGACAGGACTCGTGCAACAAGTCAAAACCAATGTTTGGACAGATTGTCGAAGCGCCTGAGGGTCCGAGTGTCACCTTCGTGTTGTTCTGGTGAGCAGTGAACAGCAGCGACGCACCTGTTGGTGGCAGCGTTGAAGCAGTAGTTGGGGAGGAAGTCGTAGTTGAGTTCCCAGAAGACGTGCAGCGTGATGCGTCCGTACGGAGCAGACACGTTGTGGTTCGCCTCTCGGAACATGGCGTCAAACTCGTTCAGATTCAAGTACTGGCTGAGCAGCTTGTGCGTCAGTTTGTTGCACTCTACAAGCGCCTCCAACTCCTACAACAAACACAACCATTCTGGAGACATATTGGTCTGATCCACTCGGTTTGCCTTCCCCACAGTGGTGGAAATGTCGATCAAATTCCGGGTACAGATCTCTACACATTGAGAAATGTGGCGTGTGCTTACCACAACGCCGGTGAGATCGCCGCTCTCAAATCTGCTGATCGCCATGTCCAGCGATCTCTGCAACGCCGCGTTGATACGTTGTGAGATCAGCCGATTCAGATCTATGCTGCGTCCCAACAACTGCACGAAAAACAAACACGGACACAACTTTGTGAATTGTGAAACAACGAAAAACCTCTCAAAGCGCAAACATCACGCAGCGTGATTTGATCACTTTGGAAACAAGCTCGCATTACTCACCTGTACATGTCGTTGCCTGAGTAAAGTTTGATATCGATTCGCCAGTGGGTAAACGATTTTCGTTCCAAATGACTCACATTCGGCTCTGAATCTCTTGTCCAACATAATACTGAAAGAATGAGTTGCATGGTACAGGCTTTGGAGAATTAGTTATCCATTCTGTTGCACGGCACGTTTGACAACCAAGACGTGCAACAAACACCACTTCATCCAAAATATCATTTCATCATCTCTGTTCCATCGAGACCCACCTGCCTGCCCAGTGCTTGTAGTAGGCGAAGATCTGGTCACTGAGTTTGTACACGAACTGGTCGAAGCAAAGGTTCACTTCTGCTTCCACCTCGTCGTACAGAAACTGCTTCTTGAATTGATGCAACCCGTAGTGCGCAGAGTCGTTGTACAGATCCAGTGGATACAGAATATATCTGCGCAAAAAAGAAAATTTGAAACCTATCCACCTGATGTTTGAGGCACGTAACCTTTGCCCAAAGTGCTTGTGGTCAGTTTCTTCCCACACTGGTTCACATGCACTTTGGATTCACATAATCTTCGAAACGAAAAACTTTGCACTCACTCCATCATGGATGGCTCTCGAGTTTCGAGGATGTGATCCGTCAGGATCCAGGGCATCGACATTTCGATGGGAAACTGAATTTTCTTCCCCATTGTCATCTCCAGGAAGAACTCTCGGTACCACAGCTGAGACAACTCACAGCACTCCTGCAGCGTTTCTGAAAGGACGGATTTCAAGGTAAATATGCAAGGCACACAACAAGAACACAAAAGTCGACACACGGGCAGTTTGAGACAAGCTCAGAACTTACGCATTTCACTCTTCACGGAACTAACGCATTTCACTCTTTACAGCGCGAACGGGAGACAGGTGTCACACTTTTCAAAAGCAAAATGCCCAGATACCGTTTGTTTTCCAATCGTTTGCACAGGCATCACTTGTTATCGCGACTGCAAAAAGCAATACCGACGTGTTCCTCCGCCAAAGCACGCACAGTCTGCAGAAGAACTGTTCTTCAGCGAACGGACTCACCATTGAACTTGAGAAGATATGACCAGAAGAACGACATTTTGTGGAAGTTGTCAATGGCGAGTAAGTGTTGAACGTCCATGTCTTTTCGGAGTGTTTTCTTGCCACCACTTTTATCCGCTATGAGTGACTCCAACATCGTCCGAACCATGTACAGCTGTCAAAGAGAAATTTCTTCAGTTGTTTTCCTGTCTCACATTTCAAACAAGCTTCTCAGTGCCACAGATGAACACAACAGTGACAATGTGCAACTCACCTGAGTACTGGACGGTCCGACGTTCCTTCTCGGCACCTTTATGTGGAAACCATCGTCCGGATCCTTCTTTCCTTTCAAGGCTGGGTCGTCATGAGGCTCCACGCCGCGCAGCCAGTCCGCGCACGTCTCTCGGACCGACACCATGATCCTGGAGTCAACACACTGGTTTGGAACATTCGTCACACGTTTCTCCAACACAAATCCAAACACCACCATTCGCGGCGCAGAACCGACAACCGTGAGCAGCAAACACAATGTGCTCGAAATTGAGAAGTGAAGAATCAAATTTGTAAGGACGTACGTTCTGATCACTTCGCGCTTGTTTTTGATGCATTTCCTCATGGCGTCTCTCATCTGCACCTGCACGAAGTCCTGCAGCTCGGCGTACATGTTGCGGCGGATGGCGTCCATGAAGACGGACTCCATGCGCAGCATGAGCAACTGCAGCCCCTTGATCATCGCGATCACCTCGACAAGCGCAAACTTCTCCTCGCTCGAATAGTTGTACCGCGTCGACTGAAACCAACCAGACACACGGTAAATCCCAGGGACAATCAGTGGCAACCTGAAACTTCGACGAAAGCTCGTTCACACACGTCACACCTACCCTTTCGTATTCTTCTGCAGTCTGAGGACAGTCAGGATTTTGATGAGGATCCGTGGGGTGCAGCAACTTCCACGAGTACTGCGATACACGACAAATGCGGATTTTGTTTGAGTTCTGACACTGACACACCACACCACACTTCGGAAAAATAATCCATCGTTTGTTCAGTTTTTCAGTATCTGTGTCAACTTACCAGCTCCATCACCCGGACGTTCCAGGACGATAACAGTTGCAGACCTCTCAACGCCAAGTCACACAGTTCCCTGTTCTCGTCGTCCGTCCTGGGCGCTTCTCTTTGCGTTGTTATCACCTATCAAACCCAAATGAACCATTTGTGTTATTTTCTGCTTTGGCCCATGTGTCGTTCATTATCAATCGTGTCAGAACTTCGGTACCTCGTTGCTGTGTCTCGCCAGCTCGCTCACGTATTTGATGTGCTCCTCTCTCATACTCTCCATGTGACTCAGTAGAGAAGCCTGAGAGCTCAGCTGGTTTGACATGCTCGTGGGCCATTTGGAAGAATCGAAATTCGGCGCTCGCTTGACGTAATTAAACGGAGCGATCTGCATGTCGCCGAACAGCGGCACAACTTCCAGTTGCTGCAATCAGAAATTCCGACATCCTACAACTGCGTTTCTTGTCATCGGTCGACAACACCTCGAAAATCTTCACAAAGAAACAACGTTTTTACCTTCAAAATTTTGTCGATTTTACCAAGGTTGATCTTCCTCTTTCCGTCCAATCTGTTGATGTTCACTTCCTTTCCATCCATGAGAAACAAGCCGAAGCCCATAACCTGCATGAGAAATCGAAACTGATGTGTTTTCATCTTCTGCCAAGGCAGCGAACGTCAACCGCTTTGAGACCCCATTGTCTGTTGGGGGGGGGGGGGGGCACTACCGGATTCAGTCAACCAGGAGTCAGTGTGGAAAACTGTCGTCAACTGCGCAGGTTTGGCCAACCACGGGGAGTTGGCTTACAAAAACCAGGAGGGGGCTCCAGGGTCCGTCCAGTCAACCAGGTTTTGCTGACGCGGCGGGCAGTGAAATTGGGGGAGGGTGTTGCTCGTACACTCTGGCAACATTTGGCAGAGAATGTTTCACTGCACACGCCGGCACCCAGCCAGCAGCCTCGAACACTAATTTTGCGTCGAACATCAAGCTGACGGCGTTTTCAGGCACCTTACACACATCACTTTGTGAGCGCAATTGCAGTCGTATTCATCCAGACTTGTGCCCGACACTTTGCTTCAAAGTGAGATACCCTCCCGAAGCTGAAGCATTATTCGATCCGCACTTACCTTCACCAACATGTGCTTCTCGTACGGCAACAGGTACATCTTGTTCTCGTACATGTACACCGCCAGGTTAACGACTTCGCACAAAAGTTCTTCGTAGCCTGGGATCTGTTGCAGGGTGTCTTTGAGTGTGTCCCTAATTTTGTTTTGAGTTGCGAGAAACATGGACAAGTTCTGAGATTCCTGAAGAGTTTGAGGATCTGACATCACTTTGAGGAACTGTGCAGCTCTGAAAGACAAAGGGGAACTCAACTCAGTTCAGCGAGGAAAACAAGCATGTACTCCCTTTGTCATCTTCCAAGAGTTCGTTGCACGAACCGTCTGTAAGCCGAGTAGTCGTTTTTCACCGAGGATTTCATGTTTTTCAATTCGTCCAACACAGCAAACATGTTGATGAATTTTCCAAGTGTCAGAAGGTACGCTTCAGACACGAAGTCATTTCGCTTTTCCCTATGACACAGTCGCTTGACTTCCCCACAAAATCGTTCTATGGCAGCTCTCTGAAAAATAGAAAAAATAGTTGATTGCAAACAGTGCTATGGCTTTCCATACCAAGTGACAGTCAACCCGAGTTGCCTCCATCGTACGTGCCTGGAAATACATGAAGTTCATCAGTAACTGCACTTGAGGTCCCAGCACTTCCACAGTCTTCTCGTAGATCTCCACTCGGTTGGGCTGCTCATTTGATTTGACCTATGCAATGAGAAAAGCGTGTGCGACATTTGCCTTTGATTGACAACCGATGCCCGACTTCTTTTGTCCACGAGAGTGGTCCGACACGATTGTAACTCGTCAGTGTTGTGTGAAGCAGTGGGTCAATCTGTGGCAAATTTTCCTGCCTGTCTCAGTGTTTTGCAAATTGAATGGGAAAGCACAGATGGTTTGCTGAATTAAAAGGAACACTCCCAGGTGTGAATTGCCCACAAGTTTCTTGTTGTTTGCAAAGCAATTTTATTGCCACTCTCCTACACATACCGGCAGGTCCACGAAGTCGGCCTTACCTGGGGTAACGCTCTGGAACAACATCGCCAGGTGTACAGCATCACAGCGTACTCCTTTCCTTCTTCAAGCATTTCCATCTGTGAGAGAAAATGCACGGATATCAAACAAAGGCACTCCGCTGTCATTGCACAGCAGCCAGCAACAGTATCATCGCAGATATTTGTACTTCATCACAAGTGTTACCAGTTTTGAGTGGACTGTTGCCTCCTCGATGTATTTCGCCACGCCTGTGACAAAAGCTGAGCTGTCCATGAAGTTGGTGTCCATGTTGGCTTGGTAAGCGATGGACATCTGAGCTGCTTCGATGCATGGCTGCTGGTCTGGAAGCGGAAGCTCATCCAACACGTCCACATTCTGCAGCGCATCTGGCAGCGTTATTTTCTCGGCAGCCATTCTGGCTCCTGTCAAACAAGTCAAAAGTGATAAGATAACAGCTGACACCAGTGAAACAACAATTTGTGGCAATAATTATTTTCAACAGTGAAGTCACTTCACACCAGCAACAAAAACATCATTATCACAACCGAACGAACTTCATGCTTCAGCAAAAACATTGGAAAGAAGTTTTACATGCTGCTGCTGCTTCAGTGACAGTCTCACAAAGATACAATGGCAGTGAAGACACGACAGAACTCGCCACATGAAAGCGAAACCTCAGGTTCAGAGAAAGATCACGTTCTAGGCTATGCACACAAGTGGACTCTGCAATCTACAAAAGTCTGGCCCAGATCTGCTCTATTCACTTGAACTTACCCTGTTGCCTTCTCATTTTCAAGCTGCAGTGGATTGAGAGAGTGACAAGACATTACAGTCTACACCAACGCATCACACCTGATTGAACAGATTGTTGAGGGGCGCTCAGCAAGCCATCAAGGTGACACAGCGTGTCGAAAAACACAACTGTTTCTTGTAAGGTGCGTCCGCCTGCAAACAACCCATCTCCTGTGTCGCACCCGGGTTCTGTTGAACATTGCCGCCCCAGGAATTGGATCTTGTTCAGCTTGTTCAACAGACATATCCAAACGGTTTGACAATCACTTCAGTCAGACCTGTCTGCGCTACAAAATCATCGATGTGATATTGAATTGGATCTCGATCAAGACTCTACATCAACACCAGATCCATCCACTCAACTGAAATGAATCACTGCTGAACGGCTGTCAACGGCTCTTTTCCTCATTCTAAACCAGAAAAGAGCAACCGCTCCCGACCGTTTCCACAAACTACTCCAACTAAACATCCAACTACTTTCGTTTTCCTTACCTCATGGAAGTTTCTAGTGCATAGATCGGTGCGTTTTCTTGTAATCTTCACATATTTCACAGCAAAAAATCTTTGACAGTCAACTGGCAACAATGATGGCGGCGTCAGTGTCGACAGGTGGCGCCGCAACTTCCGGGAACCAGGCGGGAAGCTGCTGAGCTGAACGGACTGGATGAAAAATTGATCGTCGAAAATGATTACAGCATAAATTTGTCTTGGCACGGGTGAGAAAATAATCTTCGTTTCTGCACAAGACTGCAATGGTTTGCTCTGAGGTTGAGGTGAAGTGCTAGATACACTGACAGAAAAACATTGCTTATTCAGACTCGGTCCTGTCAAAGCTGCCAGTCCACCCAATTATCACCCACTTTCTTCTGGTGCGGGAACATACCAGATTACAGATATACGTCCGAGGGGAGCAAATTGTTCTGTAAATTTTCATGATCTTGCACTCCGAGAAGGACAATAGGACCAGCTTGTCTGTCGTCGTGAATCACCACTAGTGTATTTCCGCTGGGTGGTGACCGTAAATGACAAAACGTTTTGATTCCTCCTCGTAGAATCTGTAGAATCTACAGACTCGAAAGCAATCTAACCAGAGAACGCTGATTGTACTCCAGTCAGAAAATTGTTTCGTTCCGGCAGATCAGAATGGCAACAGGAGAAAGTGTCCCACTGTTGAGTGCAGCTCCGGAGAAGACACTGCTGCACAAGGACTTCTGGCCTGCTGCAACCAACCAGGAGAGCAAAGTCAAACATGCCGAATTGGAGGACTTTGAGTGAGAGCATACGTATCTCAACATGGACTGTGTACCTCATTATGTGAGTCTTTTTGACATCCAGGAGACACCATCTCTGATCGAGGACGGTTTGTGTTTTGCAGTGTGTTGGTGAAGCGGGCAAGCAATTGGCTACAGGGTCACACAGAATACGAGTTGCTGAGCCTGGAGACCGTTCAACAAAGATTTCATTCCGTAGAAGCTCTACCATCTGATACGGTTCTGCTGAAGAAAGATCCAGACTCCGTGTGCCATTTTGTCAAAGGGTTGAGGTGCACCTCCTTTCCATTTTGTGAAGTTTGGACTCAATTTCATTTGACTTGTGTACTCTTGTCGCGGCTGTTGTTGACAAAACTTTGGCTTTTAGGCTATGGTTGGCAAAACACACAAATCCTCAGGAGGAAAGAACTTATTCTCACTTCGATTGCATGGATGTTTTCCCTCGTGAAATGCAAGGAACAGACGGTCCCGAGCCAGAGTCGTTGGAAACCTTGCTGAAAAATTCCAACAAGCACAATCCAATACCAGGTAGGACACGCGTGTGTTTTTGCACGCCGACTTGTTGGTCCGGAATTCCTTGACCCGAGTTACCGTTGAAGATCTCAGAAATATCACACATCTGTTTCTATTGTCTGCTTGTCCAACAGGTTCAGTCATATGCATCGAGACAGTCAGGGTGGATGTTCCGAGGGGAGACTGGGCGACAGCGAAAGACACAAAATGCAACAAATGGGAAGACCAGCAAGTAAAAGACAGGGTGTACTTCGTGCGCATCTTCTATTTGCCAGGAGAACCAAAGGAAGAACACATGGGTCAGTGGTTTTTTTTTTTTTTTTTTTTTTTTTTTTTTTTTTTGGCTGTGGTGCTTTGTACGATTTGTTGTTTGGTTGGAAGACACGGCGATTCAACTTCATTACATTGGATCTGTGAGTTGGTTCCAGCCCCGCCGCCAATTCTTTTTGGTTTTCAGCTGTCCTTTCTCATATTTTTCTCGGGCGAGCGTGTTATTTCCCTCCCCGCCCCCTTTGTTCTCGTCTGTGTGGAGGTGACTGCGACAAGGCGGCTGCAATCTGATTGCGACGTTTGTGTATCTGTGCCATGGTTTCATTTCAGGTTTTGCGGATTTTGTTCCAAACGAAATTAGACCGTTTAGTAAATTGAACAGAAACAAACCATTGTACGAGCCATTCTCCCAACTGGCTGACCAAGCGAAGAAGTGGATTCGTTGCTCACCGGTAAGTTTGCACGAACTGCAAAAAAAGTGTTGGTCTTGCAGTTGACCACTTGCGCTTGGCTGTTGAACCTCCGTCGGAATCATGTTTGGTTTTCTTGCATGCAGGGTTGTCGTGTTACGAATCTCCAAACTGTTGAAACGTGCCACTGGGGTATGTCTCTTCGTGAAATTCGTCAGAAATCATTTTGTGCAGGGCTGAACCAAAGATGTTTTCGCAATCACATCAAACAAGGCTGAATGGCGTTTGTATGGCATGAATTTGCTTGTGAATATTTCAGACCGTATGCGGTTGAACACTCAGGCTTTGTTGACTGAACATGTGGAATCGGCTCCACGCGTTTTCTTCCTTCGAGTATACTACGTGAGACCCATGGGCGAAGGTGCAACTGTGAAGTCACCTTTGGTGAACATAACATGCAAAACGTTCCAGGTATGTGCAAATGACGTCAATTGAAACAAAAACTCGGAGCAAAAGCTTCATCGAGACGTTTGATCTTTTGTCAAAGTAAATTAAATGTGTGATCTTTTGTCAAAGTCAAATGTGTTTGCCCTTTGTGGATTGCAGCCCGCGATATTGGAAATCAGCAAATGGTCTGGAAGTGTTTTGGAATGTGAGACCTTGAGCGAGTCAATTGAACGGGTTGCAGCCTTCGTCAAGGAGTCTGGTAAGTGGGACCACTGTTTCACGCAAATTTGATGACACAGATCTTTATGTGCAGCGCAGAGTTTGTTTGCTTCACAAAAAAACACACACACCAACTGTTTTCAGGAAACAAAATATTCTGTGTTGAAACGGTCACAATTCCTGAAACCCTGGTGAAGCAACACTCCGACAACATTCTTCACTCTGACGATGTATCTCGATACACGGGCGAGTGGGCTTATCAAGGCAAGACCGGCTACACTCAACTCAGTCTTGTTCAACTGATCAGGTATGTTTCAAGTGAAGCTGTCTGTGAAGCTCTTTTTATTTGTGGACTTGGGACTGCCATCGCGTGTATTTTGCAGTCATCACGCACTTTCTTGTTGTCATGGTGCGGACAACAGAAGAGCTCTGTTGCTCTTTACAAGAGATACGGTACTCTTGTGCAGTACAGAACTGTACACTGTACACGGGTGTATTGTACAAGATGTTCTTTCCACCTGTGCTGGGCACATTTCAGATTTCGCTGGAAGTCGTGATACTGGAAACCTACACAACCCAAGACTTCTTCAGTTTGATTTTGGTGTTTGCGCTTGTCACGCGTCTTGTGTTGTCGCTCAGGAATGTCGGCGAAGATATGTGGGACGCAAACAGGACAGAATGTGTTTACGTGTTTCCATTGAATTGACAGGGTCTACTTGCAAGGCTGGAGTGGAGAACCGGATCCAATCAACCTGCCGCGGATGCCAAACGTCACAGAGACTGGTGGGTGTTGTTGATGTTGGTGGCAATTTGGACACGCTAATCCAATTGATCCCGCGTTGCTTGTTGGCTGGTTGAGCAGTGCATTGCGATCAAAATATTTTTCAATCGCAGTTCATGCGTGGCAGCTTGTGTCGTGAGCTTCACAAGCAAGTATCTTCAAGTTGACAGTCAAGTTTTGGTGCGAAATTGTTGGGAACTGACAACAAACTCAGAATTTCTTCGGAAAATCACGTCAGAAAACCGGAGGGGGGGGGGGTGAAAAGCGTTTTGCCTTTCGTGGTGGTACTCATGCTGTGGTCTCGATGACATTGAAAAGGCTTCCACTAAAATTCATTGCTGTTTGTGTGAAGAACCATGCTGAAAACTGTCTTCTCGTTGGATCAACACGTCATTGCGAGGGTTTCTCATTTGCTCACGGGTCTGGACAAAGTGTGCTTTGCAGCATCGTAATCAAAGTTGACTGCCTTGTTCATTCAAGTTCATTCAAGGTTGAATCATAAATTTGTTCTTTTTGCAATGGAAATATCCTCCCATACCAGTTACAACCAAGTAAATCTAGTCATAATCTACGGTATCCTAATCAACGTGCCAGATAATCTTGCTAGATAAGGTGATGTTGTTTGTGTCCGGTTGTGGATATTTTTGTAACTTATCCGAGCGTAAGCAGTATAGAACGGAGGGATGGTGTTTGTGGTTCGGAAGTACGGTCACTTCGACCGAGAGGGGTTTTTTTTTTGTTGCATCCTTGTTGTGTATTTCCACAGGTTGGTTGTCAGAGGCGAAGTGAAACAAACAAAACAAAAAAGACTCGGGTGTTTCCGTGCCTGGAATATTTGTGTTTTGAACGGTGTGGCAGGTTCACGCGTGGTGGCGGTGATGTTGAATATCAATGCATCCCCTTAGTGTTCAAAGTGATCGGTTAAATTAACAGATCGTGAAAAAGCTGCATTTCGTTCTTCTCAAAAACCAGCGCGCCGGTTGCGAGAGTGTTACCATCACTCAACACATACACAAGGTAACATCCCTCCCCCCGCTCTTCCCTTCATGAACAGATGCAACATGTGCTCCCCGAATTTGTCTCTCCCCCTTCAGACATCAATGTCCTCAGGTCAAGGTTCAGTCTGAAAATTCTAGAAAGTTTCTTCCACGATGGACTCCATCCCTTTCAAGCAGTTTGTATCTCAGGAACCTTTCCGACTTATTTTTTTGCAAAGAAACATTGAAACGCCGCCCCAACCTCACTGCCACCAAATGATGATTGAATCACCTCAGAATGTTGCGATATTGGCAGTGTTCGATTTACGTGTGCCGAGTCAGCCCAAATAGCCGACTTCGCCCCTTCTCCAACCCAGGGGTGAAGTGGCGCCACTTCGCCGCCGGCCAGACGCACGCGTAAATAGAACACACCCATTGACACCCTGTTTCCTTCCGAACAGAATGACACTTTCGTGGCAGACGTGATAGGTCAAGTATTTCAGTGCTAAAATGCGCTTGAACAACTGCGGCACACCGAGGCTGGTATTCATACTGACAAGTTCTTCTTTTGCGAGTTCCAGTCGAAATTCATTTGACAGAAAAAGGACCAAATGGTCCCGTATGTTTGTGTCAAATTTTATTCCGCTTGTTTTGTCAACAAGTGTTGAAGATTCATTCTAGTCAGTTGTTTCCTGCATGCACTTTGGTTGGTTTTGTTTTGGGTATATATCTTACAGTTTACTGCCAATCTTACGTTGTCTTTTGTATTTTTATACTTGCATGAATTTATGCGTGTTGTTGAGTGATTTACCTTGGAACCAATAAAAACTCGATGACTACTCAAACAAAAAGTTGATTTTCGTCACCAGACAGTTTGTTGGTTTTGGAATGTCTTTTGCTGAGAAGTTGCCGGCATTTGCGCCACCTGTCAGCTGAAGGGACACAATCCGTGGTCATCAACAGTTGTTTCAATTTTTCACTTGAGCTGGCATTGACTTCCCTTCGAGCGCTGCGATGATATTTCTCGCGGTCAAGTGAGACATCTCGCTGCGCGTTTCATTCGTCGCGCTGGCGATGTGCGGCAGAACGAGGCAGTTGCTCAGCTGCGCCAGCGGGTCTGTGGGCGGCAGGGGCTCCGGGTTCGTCACGTCCAGACCTGCCGCTCTGATGCGTCCGTAGGTGAGCGCTTCGTACAAGTCGTCCTGGTTCACGACGCCGCCGCGACTCGTGTTGATCAGGATCGCAGAATTCTTCATCTTGTTGAAAGCCTCTTTGTTCATCATGCCTTTGGTTTCGGGGGTGAGTGCGCACGTCAACAGCACAAAATCCGACTGCTCCAACAAGGCGTCGAGGCTGACGTACTCAACGCCTATGTCCTTCGCCGCCTGGTTTTCAGATTTATCATGCGAGAGAATAGTCTTGACACCAAAAGGCTTCAAGCGCTTCGTGACTTCAAAGCCAATGCGGCCCATACCGATTATTCCAACCGTGCTTCCCGTCAAAGTCGGTCCACACAGCCACATGGGGCCCCACGTTCCCCACTTCCCCGTCTTCACCGCATCAATTCCTGCAAGCCAAGTACGAATGCATGTACGCCAGACGAAAACGAAGCTCTCGTAAAGTTCAGACATGAACAATGAAGGAAATGCACCACGGTGAAGAAACGCCATCATCAGTGGAAAGTCCAGTCCTACGTTTTCCTTTCGGCAGCGTTTGACAAAAAAGTTTGATTTCTGTCTCACCTTCGTGGAGTCTTCTGGCAGTTGCCAGCAGAAGTGCCATTGTCAATTCCGCAACCGCATCCGTGAGAACGTTTGGAGTGTGACCCACTGCAATGCCTCGTTTCTTGCACGCTGCGATGTCAATGTGATCGAACCCAACAGACATGGTGCCAACGACCTTCAGGGAAGGGCCTGAAAACAAAGTCATCTTCAGAGAGGCATTCTGTCAACGTAATCTTCACTGTTCAAACACAAGACGAGTACACCCAACTGTGAAGATGACACTTGACCGAACATACACTGCAGCTTTGCATTTGTTTGTCCAGATCAACGTACCTGCCGCATCAAGTACTTCATCGTCGATTTTCTCCGTGAGCAAGCAGAACAGAGCATCTTTTCCTGCAACATTTTTCAAAAGCTCGGTCCTTGGCACAGGATCGTCGTCGTCCCACTGGGAAACGTCAAGATGCTTCAGCAACTCGACTCCGCTCTTCGGCACTCGTCGAGTGATGTAAACCGATGGTTTGTTTTTGGCAGAGGTCGACATTTCGGAAGACAACCTGCTCAGAGTGAAAACCAAGCTCGTTCTGAGCCGAGTGAAATTTTTGGCGAGCTTGATTATCATCAGCGCACTTCGCCCCTCGCCGTCTGCTAGTTGAGCGCAGAACTGCGATGAGACGTTAACGAGGCGGAGAAAAGTCACGCGCTGCGCTGGTCAAATTACTGACGACAAATTTCTGCAGTTTAGTGAGCGTGTGCTGACATCTGGTCACCCGAAAAGTCATGAACTGAATTTCACTGACAGATTGTGTGAACGTACAACTTTACCAACAGCATGACGGCAATTCCAAGTGATACTGCTGGCTCAAAGAGCACCGTCAAGATCATGGCGAACATATTCATCAGCTTCATTGGGGCTGGCATCTTGGGATTGCCCTTCGCTTTCTACGAGGTACGAGTTTGGAAAGTCTAGATCTACGTGTCTGCTTGTGTTGTGAGAATCTACCTTCTACACCTGGTGGAGTCCACTTTGTGTTTCACCTTTTGAGTCTCATCAGCAAAGTGTGTTTATCTTGCAGGCTGGAATTTTGGAAGGAACCTCAATCATGTTGTTCGTTGGGTTGTGCAGGTACGATCCTTCAAATGTCTCTTCCCAGGGGGAGGGGAGGGGCTCTCAGTTTTCGAAGTCGGTCCTCAGTCACTGACTTTCAGTGTGTGTGGAGAGGGGACGCATGAAATGTACAAACAACAGCCCCTGTTTGTAAACAAATTTTACAACACGCCTTTGAGGTGGTTTGTTGAAACAATAGGCGATGCAACACCTTGCACCGATGTGCAAAAGTCAGCAGTGAATGAGTGTTTATGAAGCTGCAACTTCGGGCCATATTTGCAATGAAAATGCATGTCTCTGATGTCAGCAAGGTGTTTCCCCCACAACCAATCTGAAGCACATGAATTCGTGTAACATCTGCATTTGTGTCGTATTGATCGCACTGACACATCCTTTGAGCCATGAAACTCAATGATGTTCGACAGAGAAATGCTGAACGACAACTCTCAAAGTGGACAGTTTTCCGAATTCTCCCGTTATTTTGTGTTCACAGTGTGAAGGCGATGCTTCTGGTTGTCGACTGCAAACACAAGTTGATTGCCAAAAGTCCGCGAAGGACGGCAAGTAACGGAACTGCCAAGTCAAACAAGAACGAGAAAGGAGAAAAATCTGAGAGGGAAGACCTGTTGGAAGTTGATGCAGAAATGCAGATAGAGGATCCAAGCCTTCCTCCGGTGAGTTGCTCAGTCTGCAGCCCTGTCGAAAGCAAATCTGTGGGGTGTTCTCTTTACTTGTCAGTTCAATGTTCTTGAGCCGAAATGACTCCTGTTTTCAGGCACCAGGCCAGAACTTAACTTACGGCGATGTGGGTAAGTTTGTTTTGGTGGTGACTGTGTTCCAATCAAGAAGTCCCTCTGATGGAACACGTTGTTTTGATCCTGCATCTGTGGCCAGATTTGTGATGTTAGGTTTTATGTTTCAGGCTACTACGCTTTGGGCAACCCGGGAAGATTGCTGGTCGATGTCGTGATTGTTGTGTCTCAAGTTGGTGGGTTCTTTGTTCAGATTCCACGCAAATTAATTTGTACAAGTGCACAGAACGACACTCGACAACAGCTTCTCACTTTGTACTTTCAGGATTTTGTTGTGCATACCTGATATTTATTTGTGAAAATTTGAGAGATTACGTGGAAAGTTTACGGCTGTAAGTAGATCAACCCAAGTTTTCTCCTAAATTACCGAAGCAAAGAGACTCATTGATTTGCAACAGCGGAGAAGATACTCGTAATCGAACTTTCTTGTCCATCAGGACCCACAAAAGTGACGCTGTTATTAATTTTTATCGTGCAGTATTCACTGGCTGTGTGTGCTCCTTCCACCTTTGTTTGGACTAACTTTGCTCCGGCATCTCAGCAGCTTGGCAATTTCAAGGTGTGTACTCTCAGCAGATAAATTGACAGATCACTGTATCTGATACCTTCATCAAATTACAGCGACATCCTTTGAACTGAAGAGCTGTGGATAATAAGAAATAGAACAACTGTGTTTTTAATATTTTTTCCCTTGTTCATTGCTGTGCCAATTATATAGTTGAACACTAACGAGTTCATTTGTTCCACTATTGCCTGTTATTTCAGTTTGTTTGCCCAGCTGTCCAATCTTATGGCGTTTGCTGTTGTATTCTGGTTCGATTTTGAACACTTCTACCAAGTCGAGTAAGTATCGATTATCTTGTGCATTTTCATTTTTTTTTTTACCCGCATCACTTGTCGAAAGCAACAACGTCACTGTTTGCGTGTCTAAGTATCCGTGCGTATGTGTGCGACGAAAATAAAAGACCCGCTGTTGAAAGGGCAGAGAAATTGACAGGGCTCCAGGAGGGGGAGGAGGAGGTCGTCTTCTGGTGAACCTCAAAGTGTTCCGGCCAACACCACCAGAAAGAATATTTTGGAGGAAAAGAGAATACGAAAAGTTGGGGGGGACCCCTGTTCTTGTGGGTCAGGCTTTCCTTCCTCTTCCTCAAACGTCAATGTTCAAAAATGTTGGGAAACAGTTTGAAAAAGAACAACAACTTATTCTTGAGAACGGGTTGAAAATTTTGTTTTGTTTAGAGTTCTCCCTCCTTCCCCCAACGTAAGGACCTCAAAGTGATGTTGAACATTTTCCTCGCGCTTGCACGCTGTAGGTCTTCAGTATCTCCAGTGTTCTTGGAAATAATATTTCTTCGTGTTCTCTATGTCCACAAGAGGAGCACAACTTTGTACAGAAACGCACAATTCTTTTGATGTTGTCTGTGTTGTGTCAAAGTTGTAGTCGCAGTTGGCATTCTGACTTTAGTCGCGGTTTTGAACTCTTTACTGGACACAGATGATGCAAATTTGGATCTGACTAATTTCAACGACGTCAACTTGTTAGTTTATGGTTTGCACCCGCTGTTATCGCACGTTCAATCGTATTTTTACGTTTTCTTATTTGCATATTTTCAGAAGGTTTGTCATTTTTATTCTTCTACATTGTAATCCTGCTACATCAAGCAATCATTTTTTGTTGAACGCCAGAAATGATTGATTTCGATCGTGCATGAACAGGTTGCAACACAATACTGCTGTCTCATTGTAAAAATTCAGTTAATTTCTTTATTTGCTAGCAGATCTCAGTCGTTAGTATCAGTTGGTCACAGTTTGTCGTTTCTCTGCCGTTTTGTCATCAGTCGCTCGTTCGTCAACACGAAGTCAACGCCACGACATCGTGTTCTGTGTCTAGTTTTCTTCTGTCGCTTATTAATTGATTTATGCTCCGTGACTTACTTGTGCTGGTCTGCAGACTGCAGAAACTTCTCTTTGTGGGATAAGATTATGTATTCTGGTGTAAGTGGCTTGAATATGTCGTATTTGGTCGAGACGGCGACGTTCTTGGTCTGGGTTGTGCTGATGTTCAACGCTTTCTTTGATGCAAAATGCATGTTACCATTCATTTGAGTATTTTGTGGTAACAAAAATACAAGTCAAACACTGATTATTTGACACAGGGCCTTTTGTGCGTGAAACATACTGGAGGTGCAAAAGTTTTGCACGCAACCCGCGTCGGGTGTGCGACAAATTGTTGTGGAACTTGAGTTCAGAGTTTGGCTTGATCAAATGACAAGCGGTTTTGAGATAATTTCAGAAAAAATGCAGCCCATCTTATGTTCGGTGTTCTGCTTTTTGCAGTATTCATCCAAGAGAGATATCACTTGAAGGGTTTCCTTTCTTCCTGGCGATCGCAATTTACTGTTACGAGGTGGGTACAAAGAGGAGGAAAAGCAAACGAACCAAATTTGAGCACTGGCCTCTGGTGAAAATTCTTTCAACACTCCGGCTAGCAAGAGGGCAGATTTGGGTTTGGCAGCACGTTCGTGCTGCACTTTCAACAGTGTCCTGTGCCCGAGCACACTCTACCACAGAAGTGATCAACATTGCAGGGCGCAGGGATGATCCTCTCGCTGGAAGGTTCGCTGCACAAGGATGTCCGGCCCCATTTCAAAGCGTATGGTGCACTCTTGTCAAAGTCTTTTCTCTGTCCAACGTTTCAATTGTTTGAGATCTGGCACAAGATCTTGTCTTTCAGGTACTTCAAATTGACCATGTGCGTAGTCACCTTGTTGTACATATCTTTCGGAGTCTGCGGATATTTGGTAAGCAATTGTGAAGTTTGACCAGAACCAAAATTCTTATGCTTGCCTTGAAAATATTTTGATTTGTGTCTTCTACCAACATGGAAACAGCAAAAAGCAACTTTGACAGAATTATATTTTCAGTCGTTTGGACCAGAAACGAATGAAATCATCACTTTGAATCTTCCAAAAGGCTCAGCATTAGACTTTGCAATGGTTGTGAAGTCGTGTTTGTGTTTGGCATTGTTCTTCACGTATCCAGGCAAGAAGACATCTATTGACCGATTGCCGTACACTTCCACTCCGCAAAGCTGATGAGTTTTGTTTGTGTTTGATGCTGAAACTGTGCTCTTTGCAGTGATGATGTTTCCTGTTATCAACATTATTGAGACCAAAGTGATTCGCAACGCGCATGACAATCCAAGGAAAGGGGTTAGTACCGGGCCCTTGAAACTGGTGTGAAGCCTGCGGTTGGTCACACAGCATTTCAACCTGCAGACGAATGACTAAGGTTTCAAAAGACTGAAGAGGCCTGAAAACAGAAGTATGCTGGGTGACCACATGCAACAGACTGACCAAAGAGGGAGGCCGCTGAAAGGTGGCTTTGGTCAAGCTTCACTTTCAAATGGGGAGGTTTCTTTTCAGAATGCGTTGCGTCTCTTCATGGTCATTTTGACGGGCGTGGTGGTTTTGGCTGTTCCGAACTTCGCCAACTTGATGGCTCTTGTGGGGGCGACCTGCTGCACAATGATCGCTTTTGTGCTGCCGGGAATATTTCACCTCAAATTGTTCAGAGGGTGAGTACATACCGGCAGCTCGACCATTGTCACACTTTCTACTGACTTTCATGGGCACAGGCCCACGCATATGTCCGTGCATACTCACGTGATTTCCATCCGTCATTTCTGCAGAACGTTGACGAAGTGGCAGTTCTCCGTTGATGCGTTCCTCATATTCCTCGGCGTCGCAGGGTAGATAGAATCTTTTTTTTTTTCAAGTTCCGAAACAAGTGAAACAGCTGTTTGTTTGGACAATGCGGTTTGAGCTCTGTGTCGTTCAGGCAGCGTGTTCGTGCCATTCTTTTGAGAACGAGTGAGAACAAGACTGTGGTCCATACATTGATTCTTCACATTGCTGTTTCAGTTCTGTGGTGGGCACAATGGACGCTTTGGTGCGTCTTCAAGAAACACATTCGGGTGTTGACAAGATTGGAGATCAGCCACTGGTTATCCACTTCAACGTGTCGACGGTACCAACCATCGCCAGTAATGTAGCAGTAGATAAAGTGGAGCAGTGGATCACAACGAGACCACCACCACATCCACCAACCAGTCAAGCGCGAAGCAAATCGCCAGAAAACTTGCCCAACACAACGTCACCTCCTGTCGAACCCAAGATCACTCGAACTCCCCAGTGGAAGGAGACGGATGACGGCGGAAACATCCGCGACACATCAGCTGGTGAAACAGTCTCAGTACCAAGCGAACATCGAGTGAAGGAACCTGATAAATTGGACAATTCGCAAACAGTGCCGTCCAATGCAACGGAACCATTACTAAATCCTGACCCGAGTGGTTCGGACGTCACAGAAGCTCACCAGTCTCATTCCGGGGGTCCGTCTGGGGACAAACCGAAAGAACAGCAAGGCAGTGGGCAGCGCACTAACACAGAAGAGCTGACAGGGGCTGCTGGTCAAGCAGCAAGGACTCCCATTGCATCAGAAATCTCAGCATCGGAAAGAGAAAATACGCTTCCAGCCACTCCACAGGAAACGCGTCCAGCCACTCCGGAGGAAAAGTCCAGCAGCAAAACAGCAACTTTGGATAACAGCTTGTCAAATGGTAAGGGACCGTCAACAATCCAGTGAAACATGATCATGACACAAAGGGACTCCCAAGGAATCTTGCACGTGCAACAAAGGCCAATGTAGATCTCTCATTTTGAAAGACAAATGAACTCGGAGAAGCGGGCACTTCCAGCAGTAAGCAATTCCCGTGGCAATAGAACATGCACAAAAGTCTGGATTCAAGGAGAGCAGTGCCAGTTTATCCTGCAAGATGTTGCCATTGTTGCCCTGCCTTGTCAGCTCATAATATTTTGAAGTCTCGAGTCAGTTCATCCAGAAGATAAGTTCAGCTGGGCAATCTTTTTCCAGGGATGTACATTCGAATGACTGACTGCGGGAGGCAGTTTTCGTTGGAAGTTCAGGAAAGTTCTGATTGTCAGACGACAGATCGGCCAGGCAGTTAGCAGTGGCAAGTGGTTGGTGTTTTTGACAAATCTATGTGTGTGGTGCGATTCTACTCAGGCGTGATGTCTTTATCGGAAAACTGAAAATGTCGACCATCGATAGATACCGGTAATTCTGGTTTGTCTGGCTCAGTGCTGGAGGGTACGATGTCTGATTCCATGCAGACCCAGCGAGACAAAAAAGGAATACGCTCCTAGGCGGCTTGGTGATGGGATTCAGGAAGCAAGTCACGCGAAGTTCCTGGCGGATCCATTGATTCTCCAAGAAGATAATCCTGCTTCATTTTAGAAGCGTGCTGTGATACACTAACAGAATATGAACTCTTGATGCAAAAAAAATTTGGGATTGAGGCTGTTGCAAATGATTGTGCGTGTGCGCGCGATTGCCAACAACTGGATGCGTGCATGTTTCATGTGGTTGTGAATTTTTTTTCTTGTTTTGCTTCAAGGATACAACACGCTATTCCTCCAGTTCTAATTTCGGAAGTCAGATACAGTGCAATTGAACACCGGCCAGAGACTACGGGTGTATCTGCGTATTTTGAGTTTCCCTTTTCACCTGCAGTTGGTCATCTCACTTGTTCAGAAGTGAAGTTGTTTTGCCCCCGTGACAGATTTTATCGAATGCTAGTTTTGTGTGCAGGGATGCTTTGTGCAGGATAGCTTGTTCCAGGTTGACTTTTCTTGCGTTTATTTTCACACGCGCCGACAGCTGGCATCGGTGCGTGTTATCACATTGGGCGTGAAGGTGTAGACATGACCCACGCGAAGTGGGGTGGGATGACAGTAAATGGCAAGCAGCCAGAATGAAGTATCATCCTTGCCCACTGGGTGGAAAAATCACCCCCGCGTCCAATGAATTGGTGATTGCGCCGTCCCACTCGAAAAATTTAATGTTGGAATTTTGTTCAGATTTGTGACATCACTGATCGCCAGTTGCAATGCTTCCCCTTCCCTACTCATTTCAGGCGCGTGTCTCCACTGATGAATGTTCTTGTTCAAACATTCTGTGCACTATGTCCAAGTCCCTTTTCAACTTTTTGTGTGTCACAGCTGTAGATCTAATTATCAGTTGAGAACATGCGACAACAGAGTGAAGCGACTGCTGAGGTGTGGTGAACTCAGTGCTGGAAAATGTTTGACTGAAATCCGGTTCAAATGTTTGCTTTGATTTGTTTTGTTTTGTTTTTGTCATTGTTGAGAACATGACCAGCCAAAGGCGTGCCGTGGTGCACCGCACGCGCAGCACCGGATTGCAGTTGCTCGTGTTTGCGCACCAGTCAGACTCAAATACGGCGAGATTACAGAATCTGACATTTGTCGTTGTACACCAGTGTTTCATGACACATGTTTTCAACAAACACAGAAAAGGATTTGAAACAATCGTCTACAATCTTTTGTTCAAGAAAATATTCTCGACATTAATTGTGAAATTGAAAGATTATGCCATCTGCTAAGCTTGAAAAAAGTTCTTTTGCATTTACTTCATTTCCTCGAATTGAGTGAACATTGTTCAGGGCGGCAAGGGCGTTTTTTGTGACCGTTTTTTGCAAGACAAACGAAAAAATATTTTGAGAAATATAACTTTTGAAACTTCTTCCTGATTTTGCTTTGCACCTGCAGGAAAAGACATGGTCCGCTGTGACCTGTGCTGGCACGGTTGTGTCTGACATCGTGCAGACTAATTTCGAAGTTCGTCACATTTCACACAAGGCACAACTCGGCTCTGAAACCTGAACACTATGTCAGGGACTGTCGCGGCTCAAAACTACTTTTTCATTGGTTATCAGCTGTTGGGACGTGAAACGGAATTGTTAAGAGTATTACCCACGAAGTCTCTGCTGGACTCCAGACGAGTCAGTCGTCCGCACAAACGCGTCAGTTTGAGAATGAAGTGCGTACGTATCGCGTGCACCGCAGACTCCATTGAGATTCTCCACCACAAAGAGCTGAACACGGATTCCAACGATGATAGCATCGTGTGTTCTTGATAACAGGCGACTTGACCCATTTTGATAACGACTCATAATAGGCGACGGGATTTTGTTCACCGCGATCTACCTGTGTCAGGCGCCCATAGTTGTCAAACCCAGGAGAAACAAGGGCACAGTCACGAAGACGTATTCTGCACCCAGAATATTATTTTTTGGATTTGGGTCACTTCATCCTGGGTGCAGTGACACCACACAACTCCCTTTCTTGTTGGATCCCCAGAAACAATGGTGAAATGCTTGGTGGCACAACAAGGGAATGTTTGTGACACGAACCAGGTGACATCCATTTTGTGAGACTCACTGAAGATCGGGTCAAAGTTCACTGGCAAGTTCACCGTTGCAACCAATTTTGCCAATTATGGATGCAAACAACTCGGCGAGATTCCTTCTGTGGACGTTGGTTATCGCGCTTGCATTGTGGGGGAGTTGTGCACAGGAAACGTGCGGCACGCAGACGTACAGCGACGGTGAAGGTGAGCAGCCATGGTCGTGGCGCGGGGCATCCCCTGGTCCGTGCCATTAGATCAGAGAACAACACACTTTATCGCAGATGACCGTTGTCTCAGAATCGACATCCATCTCCGGTGCACTCGGGTTGAAGAATCAATCGGGTTGATGCAGTGAACGCACTTTTATGAAACAAAACGTCAAATGACAATTTCATCTGTGTTTATTCTATTCAGCAAAAGACAGAAAACCTCACCCCCTTTTGTTTCTCTCAAAAGCTGTGAACTTGTATCCAACAACAGTACTCAAAATTTGTGTGCAAAGTTCTTGATTCTTCGGACTGTGAAACAATTTCGCATTCAGTTGAACCTTTCCTCATGCAGCGTATTTCAACAACTGGGAGGCTAAATGGGCGGGAACACCGGACATCGCTCAGCGCATGTTTCCTTACGGCAATGAATTTTGTGACACGACCATCACGCAGGACTTCCAGAAGGAAATTCCCATCCCGACGCCCGTCACTTTCTATGGCAGAGTTTACGACTCCGTTTACGTGGTGAGTGCGCGGACGCTAGGGTGCGTACCCACACAAACATATTCACGTCTCTGCGGTTTAGAAATTGAGCAATCTTGCGCGTGCTGCAGTTAAATTTTGAGTCCTGCATTTTCCAACAGCGGTTTGACACAAAAAACCAGCTCGTGTTGTCACACATGTCATGACGAACCACGGTTTGGTCTTCCTTCAGGTGACATCACAGCCACACATCTCGTTCGGGAAGCCGAGCGTCATTTCTATGGTGGCGCCACTGCCCAACGTTTTCTACCCAAACCAAATCGACCCGGTTATCGCGTCTCCCTTCTACTCGAGCGTCGGGCTGCAGCAGGGCGAAGTCTACTACAGGTTCATCAGCAAGGACAACCTCGATGTGAGTCCAAACTTCAATGTTCCAGCTGTTTTCTTGGCGTGTGTCAACAGCAGCGGCTGAGACGACAAAGTCTTCATCACACACCACCACCGACAAAAATAATACAAGAGTACCGGATGCCCGAAAAGCTTCAATTCCGCTTCTGCGACCCCGTGTGCTCACGTTTCTCCGTGTATCGCAACAGAAGCCGACGCTGCAGACAGAGACGCTGCGGCGCGTCGAGCGCGAGGTGGTGGGGCGCGTCATGGCGGGGCCGGAGTACTCCTCCTTCACCGAGGCCGACTTCGTCCTCATCGTCACCTGGGTCGACGCCATCGATCTGTCCTGCGTCGAGAGCGTCTGCCCGGTGGGTCAGCGGAGCACAAGTTGGACAGCTGGTCGAGGGGTGTGATTTGAACGGCATGATTGTGTTCCAGAATTTACTTGTCCCAAGTGGTGCCTCTTGGGGACTCTGAAAAGAGAACAGGGTGGTTCAGTTTCAAAGACCAGAAAAAATCTTTGATCCTACTTCTTGCGCACATGCCCATAAAAATGCGACCACCAGGACACTCCGTGAAGGTGTGCAACCTGCAAAAGGGAAAGATGAACGAAAACAAGAATGCCTTGCGTTTTCCAGAAAAACACGTTTCAAGTGGTGATGGCGGTGCAGGGTGAGAACACGGTGTTCATGTTCAACTACGAGAAGCTGGAGTGGACGGCGCCGAGCAGCTCTGCCGGCTGTCAGCACGGAGCCGCTGTCTGTCCGAACCTCGCTGCACTGGTCAGTTTACGACTATTTCAACAACAATCTGTTCAATCAATTGTCCAGGTGTTTTCTTTTGCTTCCAAATCGACTCTCACTTCAACCTGAGAATTTGACTTCGGACTAATCATGAACTCTGCATCACACGTTGCCTTGGTTCCAGGCGGGCTTCAACGCGGGTCAGGTACGCGGCTTCACCGCGCTGCCGCACTCCGGCACCGACTCGCTCGTTCAACTCGTGACGACGCGCGGCGCGTCGGTCGCCGGCCGCTTTCTCTACCACACCTCGTACGACAACGTGATCCGGGGAGGCTGCACCGATGATCCCAACATTCTCAGTGAGGGTTTGATTTGATGCACATCCAACTCTGCGCCGCTTTTTGACGTCAAACAAAAATTGAGCTTCCACAGAACACACATACTCGCACTTTCACTTCCTCTGTGATGTCAGTCTGAGCTTGACGATTTCGAAATTCCACAAAACCTGTCAAGCAACGGCTCGTGCATTTGCAGACACAGCGGAGTGGCACATCGAAATCTTCAGCAGACGGGTGCACATGTTGGGTGGCGTCGAGATCTACGTGAACGGACCCTGCTTCGCCCCCACCGACACCATCAAGTGCGCCTTCGGGAGCGAGGACAAGGTCATCGAGGTGACAGGTGAGTGCGCCTCCTCCAGACAAAGAAATGCTTGAGCTTGCAGCAAAACGCATTGCTCGAAGTCCTGCCGGGAACCACAGCGCGACTTGAAGCTCGACTAGGTTTATGTAGGTTACGCAGTGGCGGACTCGGACGAAACGTCGGACGTGAGCTACATGGCGTCGTGCGTGACGCCGTTCCTGCCGTGGGCGGGACTCGTGCCCGTCTCCATCCTCTACAACGGACAGGCGGCCTACTCCGCCGAGATTTACGTCAGTAAGTGTGCAACCCTGTTCTTACTCTGTGCAAAAGCACGTTTTCATACTGTCGGGAATGCACAGTGTTTGCAACACTTCCGAATTGAATGACAGGCAGAGAATTGACTTCCTTTGGACCATTCTCACAATTCGCGCGTGTCACTGCATCGCAGTGTCGCAGCCAGAGCAGTTCGCCGCGAAAGAGAAGACGGGAGTGGAGATCGCAGACCTGCAGACGACGGCGTTCTTGCAAAACCCAGAGTCGCTGACTCTCAGCTGGAACCCGACGCACCTGCGTCACGTGTTCGAGAGCGCGCAGCCGCAGACCGTCGACGTGACGCTCTTTGCGTACAGGGAGAATCCCAACGCCATCATTGAAACTGGAGAATCCAAAGTGAGTAAACCTGCTCAAATCCTGCCAAAAAGCCACTGTTCCTGAATCGTGCCCTTTGGAGTTCAGTTTCATGCCAAATAAGGGCTGAACCTTTCATTCGAACTGTACCAGATCGAGTGGGGCGTGGCGCGACGCATCGCGGAGGGCGTGACGAACAGCGGCTCGTTCACCTTCAACACGGCCGAGCACCGCTGCAGCGGTGGCACCGGCGACAACGCAGAGGAAGCGGAAGAAGCGATCGCCGAGCCGCCGCCGGAGGCAGCAGAGGAGGAAGACAAGGAAGATGAGCATCAACCCGTGCAGGTGAGAACTGAACCAGAACACAACATACAAGACGACAACTACTTCAATGATGTTCGTGCAGTGGCATGCCAACGGAATGCCTTGCGTTGTCTCCGCTTGATTTCCATTGACAACAGCACGACACTTTGAGCTCCAGAGCTGCTTTTCTCAACTGTCTCAGGCATACAGAGCCGACATACCCAATCTGGTGCCCAACGACGGCCGAGGGGATCAACCCAACGCTCCGTCTTTGGATCGCCACAACGACATCATGCACTCGCACCCCGGCGACGGTCCACCACACACCATCAATGCCGCATCCACTGACGCCGCCTCTGACTGTGGCTGGCAGGTCGGCGCCATCAAAGTGAGCGTGTCCGGCGCCGGCGTCAGTCCCGAGCGTGCGCGAGGGCTCTGGACCACCGCCATCCCGCTCGGCTGGTACAGCTTCCACAACCACGACCCGATCGAGATGTGCGACGCCTGGTACAACGAATACGAATCGTCTCGAGGCAGAGACAACACGCTTCCTGTCTGTCCGTGCACGCAAGATCAGGCGCTGGCCGAGGGAACGGGCAGATTCACAATCGACCAGGACTGTGTGGGAGAAACCAGCACTTGTTATTGGAATCCTGGATCGACGTTGTGTCTGGTGTCAACCACACCTTCGTAAGTTTCCGACGAACTCTGCCAAAATCTTTCAACAAACACAAAGACAGTCTTCAAACTGTGGAACCAATTCTCTCAAAAACCCATTGTCTGCACTTCTCTATTCTGTTTCCAGCTCAAGTGGCGGCGCAAGTCGCTGCTGCTACGGGCAGAACGGTTTTCTGGCGTACGCGGGGGACAGCCAGCACGGCAGCTTCTCGTCACGCGCACACTTCGAGGGCGGCTTTCCGTACGCACAGCCGGGCCGCGTCCCGCTGCTGTCGCACTGGCTACACGACCTCCTGCCGCACCTCGCCTGCTGCGACTGGACGGACGATCCCGACTCGTGCATCCACCGCTTCATGGCAGCCAGACCAACACGCGACTGCTCCACCTACCACTCTCCAGGACTCTGTGAGTTGACATGTGGATGAAGTTCTGGCGTGCAAGCTTGTATTCGTGAAAAAAAAACAAACTTACCCCAACCCTTCCCCAAAACAAACAGGTGTCTGATTGCTGCTCATGACCAAATGCACAACAACCCAAGTTTCTCACTGCATCCAACACTTCAGCGACGGGGTACGGGGATCCCCACTTCATGACGATGGACGGCTCCGAGTACACGTACAACGGAAAGGGAGAGTTCTGGCTGCTGCGAACCATCACGACGACGCCCGACGGCGAGGACCCGCTCCCGCAGTGGGACCACATCCGCGTCCAGGTGCGGCTCGAGCAGCCCGCGGGCATACCCATACCCAACCCAGGTACGACTCTCTCTCATTTTGGAAAGTCAGGATGCGGGTGTTCACTCAACCAACCGTGCTCATACAGTCTGATTGTCTATCCACAACAATTTCACCTTGCTCTCTTCGTCACAATTCTGCTCTTACCAGAACCTCAAAAGGAGGGGAAACTTGATCGAGCCCAAAGGACCGTTTGATGAGCGAATACCATCCAGCTCTTGGACACAGCTTGATTTCTTACGACCTGCACAGTCGACCTTTCACATGCAGTCTGTGTCAATCCAAACTCAACAACGTCGACGTGTGAACGTCAGAACAACATCACTTTTTGTTCTGCACTGTTTCCTTTCACACACACGCAGATGCCCAGGGAGACTATCCTGACCCGCTCGCGACAGCCGTGACGGCCATCGTTCTGCAGGAAGGTCCTCAGGCCAACTCTGACGTGCCCAAGATCGAGATCCGCATGAGCGAGGACAGCAACCTGCCGGAGTGGCAGTTCCCGGTCTCCGTCTACGTGGACGGCACGTTCCTCGATCTCGCGCCGGAAACAGGAAGCATGGCGTTCAGGCAGATCACAAGTACGATGAAGCCCCCGCGTCAAACAATTTATTTTCACCAGAATTTTTCAGCCTCGATTTTTGCAGCATTCGCGTGCGTTCTCTTCAGACTCGGACCACAGTCGGAACTACGTGGTGCTCGGTGACACGGGGAGGCGCCACCTGACGGTCGTCCTGCCCAGCGGCATCTCCGTCCAGGCCGCCACGGTCGAGAAGACCATCACCTTCACACTGGCTCTGCCCTCCAAGTATATGGTGAGAAGTTCGTGGTCACGATGCTCACAACAACCTTCCTCAGTCGACAAACCATCAGACCAGAAGCCGGAGGCAAAGTGCTTGTTGCTTTTTGACAACGAACTCATTCTCTTGTTCACTTCAGGACATCACAGAGGGACTCATGGGAATCTGGAACCACGACAAATCCGACGATCTGACGCCGAAGGGAGGAGGATCTGTATCGGACGTGGAAAATTTCGCCTTTTCGTGTACGTCCTCGAATCCTCGGATTGCGCTACGGAGACACAGGGCAAAACACACGTTGCGCGAGTAACCAGCACACAGATGAAATTTCCATTTCAGGGATAACAACGGCAGAGGAGTCAATCTTCACGTACGTTGGTCTGGCTGACTGGTATTCGTTTGCTGCGGGAAGTGAATGGCAGCCAGTGCTTGAACCTACCTTCCCTGATGGCGTCACTTTCGACGAGACCACTGTAAGACACTCCGTTGCTTCTCCAATTTGGCAATGCTACTCACTTGAGCTGCGATCTTGCCAGCAAAAGAGCCAAATATGAAGAAAAATGTTGAAAACAGACCCAATGAGTTCATGGTACTGCCAGAAAAATTGCAATTGACGCAGTACAACTGAATGTCTTTGACTTTAGGTGAACAACCTGTGTGAGACGAGCGAGAACTGCAAGTTCGACTACATGGCCACTTTGAACGAAAAGCTGGCGAAGGCCACAAAGGTGCATCAGAAGACATTTTTTGACCGCGCCAACCACACAGGGGACGGTAAGACCCAACAGCAAACATTTCCGAGATAAAATCCTTCCTGTGATCCTGTGTGTAACCAGCCTTCACCCCTCAGTGCTGCTCACAGCTTGCACAAAACTGCTAGTTCACTGTTTGACAGCACAATCAGTCTGTCGTTCTCTTGCAGTGCCGGTGTGCGCGCGACCGAACATCCCCGAGGCGTACGTGGAGGCGGTGGACGGCTACCGCGAGGGCGCCGTCATCCTCGTCACAGGCTGCGCCGACGGATACTCGCTCAAGGGCTCCAAGGAGTACACGTGCATCCTCAACACCGAGGGGCAGGTGCAGTGGTCCTCCGAGGTGAACACGGAGTGTGCCGGTCAGTACTCCCCTTCTTGCTCGTCAACTTTGGCTGATGCAGTGCACACTTGTGCACTTCTCAAATGCGCAATGCACCAAACAGAGGTGGAAGACAATACGTAAGATTCCCTTGTTGAAATGCACGCAAAGTGGGACTCGTCTTTGACTTTACTTTGCAGACAGCGCGCTGGAGGCGTGGAAGGTGGCGATGGCGGTCGTCGTACCGGTCGTGCTCATCATCCTTATCGCCATCGTCGGCATCATCGCCTATATAAAGTACGGCAAGAAGCGTGGCGACAGTAAGGGCGCCTACAACGCAGGGTAAATATCTCACCTCATATGAACGAAGCAGATTGCTGCCAATTGCCTTTTCTTTCCGTGCATCGAAAAACAATGTTCTTCAACACCAGACGCCGATAAGAGGCAGCGCAAAGACCAATGTTTTCCAACTTCAGAGCCAAGAACAGAAGGCCCCCAGAAGTGGCGACCAGTCCGGACGTGGAGAAGGAGGCGGTCACGCTGACCGGCTCGATGCCCCAACCCGCGCGCCCGCTCAGGTCCGCACACAGTTTGTTGCTCCTTGAGCAATCATGCTGGCTAGAAACCTTCTCCTGTGTGATTCATTTCATTCCACACATCCCGACACAAGGGATCAAGAACACAGAGTCGGTCGGAGCCACACTCTCCATGCAAAGCTTGGTTTCAAAACATTGGTTCTCCATCCTTTCGACTTTCAGGTCGAGCATGGAGCGCATTCGCATCCCTCCGGATGAGGCTGCTTCCGAGGACTACGCGCCGAGGCGGGACAGCTACTCGACTGACGAAGACAGCTACACCCCGAACAGCTCCCAGCACCAAGACTACCGGCAGGACGATCCCGATATGCAGCCTCACGACCATTACGGGTCTGCCGTCTGAAACCAGAGTTGACTGCAAGAAACACCCCTCCCTATACACTCATGCACCTTCATGTCTGTGTCAACGTTTTATCGCCGGGGGAGCGTCGCGTCATTCATCCTGAGCCTTCACAAGACAATCATCAAGTGGATTTCTTGCTCCCTGTCACGATGGTCGCAAGTTTCGCACAATGTGCGTTGGGCTTCAACAGAAGCCATTTTGTAGAAAACAAGAACCTTTCATTCTGTTTTGAAGCAGATTCGGTGCCGACCTCTCTGGAGCTGAAACGAACGCCATTTAATCATCCAGCATTCACGTTCGCGGAATCTTTCAACGGCAAAGTCCAATCACAATCACAATTCGTCATTTTGATCCAGGTCATGAGGCCTTGCGAAAATATTTCACGACTTTTGTACATTTTTGGAAGCGACAGAACATGTTGCAGTAAACGCGCAGTTTTGTTGTCACAAGAGTTGCCTTGGTTCCTTTCACTGGGTCATGCCGCGTGGTCTGTCTGGGCAACGATGAAGAAATCAAAGACAGGTGGATCAAAGAACGGACCAAAGATCAAGCGAAAACGAAACTTCAGATTGGTGCAACTGACCATATTCAATCATTGCACTCCTCAACGGCATCATCAATTTTGTTTATCTGCATCCGCTTTCCCTTGCGAAAACCGCGTCATAGTACGTAAAGCGTGACAAGATGACCCTTTGCAGGGGACTTTTATGGAAAAGATCTGAACCAGAATGGCTTGGTTCAGTTTCCCAGAAGTTGTCATTCCTTCTGCTACTCGCTACACTCTGGTTCTGCCTTTGCTTGAGCGACACATGACAAGGTTCAGGTGCAGGCGAACCACCCGCAGGAGCACGCACGGTCCGTTGGGTGTGCAAACATTCGCAGGCCTGCGTGAGAGAAACACAAGGAGCAAAATTTGAACTGAAACTGTAAAATGAAACTTCTGAGGTGCAAGCGATCGCGGTTGGAAGCACCCACATTGAATCCGCTGTTTTCCGCAATCCACGAGCACATAAGACACTCATGAACAAGCCGCAACTCAGTGGGTTCGAAAAGCAGTTGGGCGAATATCAAGCGATAACATCGACCAGAGCCTCCGAAGAAGCAAACAGAATTCCATTTGGTTGCAAAAATTCCCGCAATCCTGTTGCTGATAACGACTGATAACAATGATGGGTGGATCCAGGTGAGGCAAAACTGAAGGGGTATTTTTTCGCTTCTGCAGCATGACCCAGTCATATGTGCGCAAAAACTTCGTTGTGTTTAATTCTGGCCCAATTACGAGTACTACAGACGAGCAGACTGTGCGGTCACGGACGCTTCAGCGTCCTGCAGAGACCATTAGAGAGGTTTCGACGCAAACACGTCCGTCCGAGCATTTTTCACGCCGGAACCCATGTTGCCACGTGTTCCATTTCCCTGGCTGTTTCACAACAAAAGTATATATCCAACAATGTTGATATCTTTTAATGCCAAGTCAATGACTAAGTCCTTGTGCAAAGACATGATAAATTGTAGGAAACATCTTCATGTTGAACACAATGAAATTTCACTTTCAAAATGCCTCTTCCCATGTTTTTTGGGGCGTTTTTTGGCATGTGAAATGGGGCTGGATGTGTGGTCATCCCATCACCACTGCAATGACACGGCGTTGTGCATCGAAACCTCTCTATTGAAAAGAATGCGACGCTCCCTGGGAAATATTGTGCTCTATGATGAGTCGCAGGCCCACGCACGCTTGGAAAGTCCAACCTTTTTCTGCATAAGTTGTGACTGGTGAACTGATAACAGGCCACTGATACTCACACCCAGGTAATGTTTGTTTCAAATGTGCGCTTCAATGCAATCTTTGATGAGTGTTTGCAGAGAATAACAGGCTCATTGTATCGGGTCTGAAATGTTCACTGAGATTGAGCATGGAGCTTATCACGTACGAGTAATTTGGACTTTGCGTCGTGAGTTATTCAGGTCATCTCGGCGACAGGTGATAAACGCCTTAGGAAGACAAGGCTACCGAACCGGACCGTCCGTGGAAAATGGAGCTGCCATTTGTACAATTTTTGCTGCTGCTTGTTGTGCTAAGTTGCACGTGGGCACAAAACCAGAGATGTGCCCAAAATATTTGGACAGATGCAGATGGTAAGGGTTTGTCACTCTGGTCTTCAAATCGAAACGCCTAGATGTCCAAACATTCAACGATGTGTTGGTGAAATAAACTCGGTTCCCACATTCGCAGGTTGACTTTGTTCTTTCAGCTTATTTCGACGATTGGGAGAATCTCAACAATGACGCTCGAATGTATCCCTACGGTACCAGATTCTGCGATGCGGACGGACGCTCGGAAGCAACGCTCACCGACTTTCCTGTCGCCTTTTATGGAGGAGAGTACAACCAATTCACGGTAAATCTGATCCGGAGTGCAAAGAGCAAACAAAAACAAGGGCACAACTGTCTGATCATGAAGATTCAAGAAACTCATCAAGTGATTCATTGAGCCATCACCTTATCACCTTCCACAGCTGACAAAGTCATTTTTGCAGTGGCTTTATGGTTTCACCACACCGGCATGCACAGCAGAAACAAGGGAGGGAATCAAGCATCCTTGCGAATTGCGCACCCTCTGTTTATTCAGGCTGTCCATTTCAGGTATTTCCTGACGGATTCATCACCTTCGGTCCAACAGACGAATTTAAGTTCCAGCCGCGCCAGACGTGGCCGAACGCTGCCTACAACCCCGCCGCAGGACAGCTCGACCCGCCCATGCTCGCCGTCTACTACAACGACGCGGACTTCGGCAGCGTGGATGACGAGCACCTGTACTACCGCGCGTTCAATCCAGAGCTGTTCGACGAAGGTGATTCGCGCCGTGATGTGAGTACATTGTTTTTGCGAAATCGGATGGCTCGATTCAAAGGTCTCGTGCTCGACAAGACAAAGGACATCGTCAGGAAACACGAATTCAAACCGGCTCACAGAAAAGATTCTGCACCAGTCTGAACACTCAGAAAAATCAAACGTCTTGGTCGCTGCAGTCTCAGAAACGGATACTGAATAGCTTTGTTCCAATGGACTGACCCTCTCCTTGGGAATGTCCACAGATTCTTGCAGACCAGTTGATTCACGCGCCGAACCCCACGCACGAGCACGTACGAGTCAGTCCAACCCTCCCACCATCTCTGAGTGCAAATGACCAGAAAAGTAAGGTTTGCGGTTCGCCTGGGTCCTCCCAGAGAAATAAGATGTTTGAAAGAAAGACCACAAAAGCGGTGCCAGCTCCAGTCTTTCATCAAACGAGGTCAGATTTTCAACGATGCTCGCCAATAACTCCCTGGTTTGCCATTCTTGGTGTCATCACTTGTGTTGCTGTGAACGTCCATCCTTTCGACAACCGACGCCACGTTGTCGTCTATTCACAGATTTACGCTCGCACACTGGAGCTCCTTTTCAACGACACAGCTGCAGCGATGTCAGTCGGCTCGTTCTACCCGACCAGAGGGGCCGTCATCACTTGGGAGAACATCGTATTCCGAGGCTGTGGTTCAGGCTGTCAAGAACGAGTCAGTTCTTCCCTCGTGTTTGTCGCTTGATTCACTTCTTCCAGTGCCACGACAAGCTGGAAACAGACACAAGTTCAACCTCTCACTTCGGTGATCGTTTCTTCGAGAGAATACTTGAACCACGCAGACAGCCCGAAACGCGATGAGACAGAACAAAATTCTAATTTCAGACGAACACCTATCAGGCAGTGATTCTCACTGACGGCACGGAGACATTCACGGTCCTCAACTACCTCGAGGTCAACTGGAATGGAGGTTTCGGGGACCAGTCCGATCAGTGCGACGGGAGCACTGGCACCAGGACTGACGCGTTTCCCAACTGCTTTTTCGCGCAGGTATGACCCCCGATCAAACTGTTCCAACAAGTGTTCACATCAAACAGAAGTGCTTCTTGCCAACAGTTGTTTGAGGACGCAAAGCTTTCCAGATGGGTTTCAATCGAGGGCGAGGTCTCGAGTTCACGCCACTTCCTCTGTCATCTGAGGAAAACCAGCTTCTCATGGAGGACAACTCCGGAGCACCATCTGTGCTCGGAAGGTTCTTCCACAAAGTCTCTGGCACCAACATCGTGCGAGGAGGCTGCGCCTCGGGCCAACAAGTGATCGGTACGAGTCACACATCAAAACATCTCGCTGGTTGACACAGGAGACTGACATTGGTGTCTTGCTACATCACGACGCAGAATATTTTGCACAGATTCGACACACTGGTCGACAATGGTGTCTCCGACGACGGGTTCCCCGCTGGGCGGGTTCGAGGTGACTGTGAGCTGGGTGTGCCTCGACCCTGCCGTGCCCGTCACCTGCAGATTCGGCGCTGGTGCGGAGATCCCAGCTGCGGCGGTGAATGAGTACAGAGCGACATGCATCGCTCCACTGCTCACTCAAACTGGAAGCGTCCCTGTATCCATGTTCGTGGACGGAGTTGCTCAAAGCTCATCGGGACAAATCTACGTTGGTACGATGTTCTCAAGTTCTCACAATGACACCTCCCATCGACAAAGCAACGTGATCTCAAAGTCTTCCGCACTCTTGGCTCTGTTCAAGGAAATTTCGGTTTCGTAAAACGATTCAAAGGCTGGTCTGCAAAACTACACAGTACGCGTGAACCTCTTGCACACTCGTGTCTCGGTAGACCCGACGCAGCCGCCGCCGCCGGACGCGCTACTCATCAACAACACGGCGTGGTTCGACCCGGAGGCGCACACCCTCGAGCTCAGCTGGGACCCGCTGCTCGTCGATCCCGACAACACTACCGGCGCAACCGTCGACATCAGCGTGTTCGGCTACAGGGAGACGTCAGACGGCACAGTTACAACTGTGAGTACCAGCTTCAACTGGGCTCGCGTATTTGTCCCGCGTGTACCTATTCCTGAGAATGAGTGTATCTTTTGCAGAGCGAATTGACATTCTTGCAGACCTTGACCACAGCACTTGAAAATGAAGGATCTTGGTCTTTCGCTCCGGCACAACACAGATGCGAGCTGGAGGACTGTGCGTGGAATATAGGAGCCATAAAAATCACGCCAGCGAGCGAAAACCCCTCAACTGTCGGGTACGAATGGACCTACTTCATCATTCAACCACACTTTTAAGAGCCGCTTCAACAAAAACACAGTGCCTTGCGCACAGTCACCACTGAATTGAATCCAGACCTGTTCATTTGTTGCTCCAGGGGCATCTGGACCCAAGTTGTTCCGTTGGGATGGTACGTCACAGACTACCTTGCTGCCACTTACGGAGACTCCTGGCCCGCCGAGATGTGCGCCAACTGGGCAAGCGGCTCCCCCGCGACTGTGTCCGGCATCACCACGTGTCCATGCACCTTGACGCAGGCGCAGTCGAATGTGGGGAACTTCCGGCTTGAGGCGCCCTGTGGTGACGATGAGGACCTGGCCTGCATGCAGGGCCTCAGTGAATGCTACATTTCCATTCAACCAAGGTAAGCTGATCATGAACCGTCAGAGGGGTGAACAACACATCAATGCCTTTGCCATAACAGTGACCGTAGTTTGAACACAAGACCTGTTTTGAGGTCTGTTTGGCCCAAAGCTTGACGGTGTCACTGGAAGCAAACTTTCAAGGCACTCGTTTGTCCAGCCCCTACCTGTTCTCTTTCAGTGCTTCGGGTTCTGCGACTCGGTGCTGCTATGACGGCAACGTGCTGTTGTACTCGGGCGACGCGGCCTTGGCGAGCTACTCGGCCGCCGTGCACCCTGATGGCGCGGCGCCGTTCGGCCCCGGGCTCGCGCCGTTGCTCTCGCACTGGCTCGCCGACGTGCTGCCTTATCAGTGGTGCTGCGCCTGGAGCGACTTCTCCACTTGCAGAGAGCACTACGCGTCCAGAAGACCAACTCCCGACTGTGCCAATTACAACTCACCCAGCGTCGGTACGTACCAATGTGTTTGGCACAAGCCTTGGGATTCTTCAAATGTAAGGTGAGGCCAGCATGCTCTTGACTGTCCTTCAGGGGGATCGTACGGAGACCCACACATGCTCACGATGGACCAACTCTCATACACTTTCAATGGAGCCGGCGAATTCTGGATGGTTCGAAGCACCAGCCTTCCTGAACTGGAAAACATCAACATCCAGGGCAGAATGGAACCAGTCGGTGAGTCGAAAGTTCAAGCCCGAAACCAGCAATCTCAACGAACCATTCTCAGTGTGCACGAGGTGTGCGTAAACACACACAACCACATGCACCCACAAGCACGCACGCACGCACGCACACGTACGCACACACACACACACACACACACACACACACACACACACACACAAAAGCGAATGTGAAAATTCCACCCACAGGAGCACACACATTTTTGCAGATGGAGACACGCAGGCCACAGTCATGACGGCCGTTTCAATACAGGAAGGACTGACGCTGAGCACGAACACCACCACTCGGGTCCAGGTGCAAGTGTCCGCGGAAGACAGTCAAGACTCGCTGTCGGTGCTTGTCAATGGACAAGCCATCGACTTTCGCGATCCCCTCACCCAGAGCCGGGAGTTCTACAGTGAGTTGTGTCACCGTGTACAAGGAAGCAGAGCTTGAGCACCCTCTCCGTTCACAGTCAAACTCGTGTTTCTGATCCGCAGGTTCCGGCAGGAGAACGGTGCTCACATCAGCCGACCCGTTCTCGGTGGACCAGCTCGGGGTCTCTCTACAGAATGGCGTCGGACTCAGCGTGGTCGCCATCAACCGCACTTTGTCCATGAAAATCCTTCTACCCAACACCTACAACGTATGAAGCTTGTTCTTGCACCAGAAACAAGCACTGCGAACACGTTCAGTCCTGCATTATTCTTCAGTGATTACTTGAGCACCTCGACACTGAACTCAGCTCTTGCTCCACAGGACGCCACGTTCGGTCTGATGGGCATCAGAAACGGTGACACGTCCGACGACCTGACCAACAGCAGCGGGGCAGTCATATCTTCCACTGCCGACACAGAAACCATACACAACATGTTTGGGTTGTCTTGTACGTCATGTCATCTTATCAAAGAGCTTTGTTCACGCGTTGTATTCTGATTTCAGACAGCGAAAGAATGTCTGAAAAAACTGCCCAAACAAAAGTGTGGAATGAGTCAGGCACCAAGACAGTTGTCAAGGCGAACGTTCGACAGGTCCATACCAAAACGTGTTCTCACTCTTGGCTACAGGGAGAGTCGCTGCATCAGAATCTCGTTTCACGTACTTCGGAGCTCAGAACTGGACTTACTTCAACGACCTGAATTACGTCCCGACGTTTGAGCCCAACGTCACCGAATCCGGTGTGACTGAGGAGGAAGTTGACGCACTGTGTGGCACGAGTGCAGCCTGTCGCTTCGACTACATCCTCACCGAGGACCAGTTCTTTGCAGCGGATACTCTGGGACAAGAGCAGAGTCTTCGTGCAGCTGCGGATGGGTCTGCTTCTGGTGAGTGTCCACAAAAAGACTTCCCAACAAATCTTAAGAGGACCAAACGGTGTTGCAGCACACAGGTGAGAAACCTGCAGACAGCCGCACAAACGACGTTTTGATCCAAGACAACGACAAGCGACGCTTCGGTGCGCCAGGGAAAAACACCGTCTGTTGTTTCTTTTTTCAGTGGTGGTGTGCAGCCGCCTAGAAGCTGACCATTCTTTCAAGACGCTGACCAACGGCTACCTGGAGGGCAGTGTTGTCACCTTCACCGGCTGCGAGGAGGGTTACAGTCCGAGCGGCGACGAGCGCTACCAGTGCCTCGGTAGCGGCCAGTGGGACACCTACTTCAATTTCAAATGCTCAGGTACCCACCCTCAAAGGACTGCTTCTTTTTGACAATGTGACAAGTGTGAGCGACACCTTTCTAATTTCGGCACAGTGACTGTTGATTGGGTGATTTGGCACTCAATGAACCTGAACGACTTTGTTTCAACAGACGGCGACAGCGACCTCGCTCTGATCCTGGGGATTGTCATTCCGATCGTTGTGCTCCTGCTTCTCTTGCTCTTCGCGCTCGGTGTCTACATGCTCTACTTCCGCGACAAAGGCGACAAGACGCCGCCGCGGGATCCCGTCCCCGCCGCCGGCAGCCACGTCAGCATGTCGCACTCAACCAACCTGTACGTTCGCTTCCGAACATTCACACTGAAGCAGAACCTCTCCCTGTTTGAGTCGCAGCACAACAGTTCGTTTCGTTGACCACACGGGCCCTTGTTGCCGCTCGCGAATGAAAACGAACACACCCTGGCCCGGCCAATGGAAAGTTTTTCGGTACAATGACTGTTGATTGGGTGATTTGGCACTCAATGAACCTGAACGACTTTGTTTCAACAGACGGCGACAGCGAATTCGCCCAGTCGAATTCGCCCAGTCTCAAAGCCAAGTCACGTCCACCAGGAATGTCCACTGCAGGCACCACACGGCGGGCATGACGGACCTGAGCCGCAGCACGAGCACGATGAACGGAGGCGAGAGCGGCATCCACACCCTGTCGCGCAACTCGGTCATCCTCACCCAGGACCTGAAGGCGGCGCGCCCACCCCGACCCTCCTCTCACAAACCCCATGGATCCAGGTGAAACCGCTCTCCACGTCAGGCTTCCATGTCCCACTAATCAACAGTTCTCAACGCAAGCATTCAGACATCAGACCCGTGTCTGCTGTTTCAGTCCATCCATTTCTTTTTCTCAACAAAGACAAAAGCATCCGACTGTTCATTTCAATCTCATGTCCTGTTCTGTTGTTCAGCATGTCGTCCGACACGTCGTTCCAAGGACCCCCGGACCGGCTCGACGGCGCAAGCCTCGCCTCTTCCCGATCCAGCATGCCGGCCTACGACAACCGCGTGTTCCAGGGCGACCCTGAGGACGTCATAGACACCCGGCTCCAGGTCCCGTCGCAACCCGGGAGCGACCAGCCGCCACCGAGCGTCCGACCCAAGGAGTACTACGAAAACCTGGCCTCGATTCCGGACATGGACGGTTCTACCAGCAGCGACTCCGACAACGAAGGACGTCTCGGAACAAGAACACCTCCCACCCAGCCCCGCCCACTCAGCATGCAGCCAGTTTACCCGCCTGCTCAAAGTTCGTACGAGCCGAAACCCTACGGCTACGCGACGGCTCGCCCGTACAGCTACACTCCAGAGTACGCTCAACCAATGAAACCTGGAGGTGGCGGTGGCGTTTCGGGTTCTTTTGTCTGAGCCTCCGAAGTTGTCTCCTGCCAACCATTTTGCCTTTTCCCTGAACTTTTCAATTCCATTCTCATCCGTGCCAGACACAGATCTATATCCCTCATCAAGAAGACGATTATCAAATAGTGGTACACACACAACGTGAGGGCAAGTGTGCACCTACCTGTGCAAGGCAACTCCTTGGTCCGGTCAGTGCTGCGAAGCCATGTTGCCTGTGACGTGTGCGACGTATGCCTGGAGGTAGGGGATACCGAAGCCGCGCAATGCACTGAAAAACACAATACGTTCGGTGAAATTGTTTCTCACAGGAGTTCTGTTTGCAGAAACAAGCAGTGAGTGTGAAAGATTGGGTTCCAGGGTATCATCAAAACAAGTATTTTTGGCCTGAGCCAAGAGATGACAAATACAACAACATGTCAAAATCCCAGAGCATGGAGCAGCAACCGTTCTGTGCAGTGCTGATACTACCCTGGGGAAGGTTAAGCACTCTGACATTTTCAAAAACAGTTCAGTTCATTTCAGTCTTGAACCTTGCCAATCACAATGTCACTGTGGATCTCTGGACTTGAGGGTCAGTGCAAACTTTTGGACCAAGGATTTGAAACATAGGACAAAAGATTGAAATGTATTCTCTGCAAAGAAATCTTCTCAGATCGTCAACAACAGTTGAACTGAGACAAACCCTGATGCATCAAGGGCCTCACACTCACAGGAACCACAGACTCGGTTCGATTGCACGACGCTTTGGTAATTGCTAGCACCACTCTGGTTTGTTTTTAACACAAATAAAGACATTGTTCTTTTTTCACATTCATCGACAACAGAATCAAGTATTTGCTGCCTTAGGGTGACACTCGTTGGCCAAGGTCACATGTCAGTGTGGCTGTGCACCTCAAATATGCTGCAGCCATGTTTCTTCCCTGGGATACACAGTAGTTTTACACAGAAAGCAGCAAAAGCTGCCCATCTTCCCCACTGACATGCAGTAGGCCATCATGGCAGCCAGGCATTTTGAAAACTGGCAGTTTTCCTAATTCTTTGGAAAACTTGATACTTGAGTGTCGTGTGGAAGCGTTGCCTCTTCCCACGCGCGTAATCCAGCTTTCGGGCGAGGTGCTGAGTACCGATGAAGCCGCTTCAGCAGAGCTGCGCAAGGCTGAAGCTGCGCACCGGTCTCGCAACTCGCACTGCCTATTTAAAGCTGTGCCCACGACACCCTGCGTCTGTCGAGAGCTACTGCTTGAGACAGGAGTGAGCTAATAAACATTTGAAGCATACGCTTGAGTTTGACTCTACTGCAGCAGTCCGGCCGAGCTGAGGCTGCTCTTTACCGCAGTGCCGCAAGCAGCGGCAGTTGTGAAGGACAGGCTCCACCGGGACCCGACCCACACACAACATGGAGGTTCTTGAGTGCTAGACCAAGGATCGCCTTGGGATACAGTCGCGACAAACGAAATCGGAAATGACCATGGACAAATGAAAAGTCTCATGGGCAACATTTCTTCAACACATGAAGTTGTTTATTTTCACGACTTCATCATTTTGGAAGGACACTATTTAGATTCAGTCCATTCATGCGACCGTTGGGTGAACATGAAAACTCAATGGAATGCGGGTACAAACCATGCAAGAGTTGAAGCCAGAAGATACAGTTACTAACATACTGACTGGCTCCACCGTAAATCGCACAAATCTTTCGCAATACGTGATTTACGAGAACCCTTGTGCACCAAAAGTTTCAAAATCTGAAATTTCATATGCTTTGATTGGATTGAGACGAGGTTCATTGACAGACAAAACCAGGAAACACGTTGCAAAGGCAGTCTTCAGTGTGCTTGACGAACGGGTACTTCTGAAGGAATGGTTGGTTCTTCCCAGGAACCAAGGCTGGGCTGAGAAGTCAGGCTTGGTGATCTGGAAAGACAACAGGTATTGGCCTTGTACACATTGGAATCCTGCAGTAGAGGAGGCTAATGAATTGGTTTGGGTCAAGGACGGTAGTAGACAATACTACAGTTCAAGGCTCTTGATCAAAGACAAAAGCTTTCACTACGATCCTGTAACAAAGGCTCTTGAGTGGAAGGCAAAGTCTTCTTCTACGGAAGTTAAGCATCGCTTTTCAGCCAGTCGAGACGCTTATTTACAGAAGTGGAGGGGAGGATATGAAGAGCAAAGTAAGTCAGAACCAGTGGATCCGAGAGCAGGAGCGAAACCTTTGGGTTCACGCATTCGGCTTTCGAGAGCACAAAGTGTTACCCCAGGTGAAGGTTCAGGGACCCCACCAAGGTTCAAGGACAATTCGCCAGAAGCATCAGGTTTGGAGGAGCACATTTCTGACGACTCAGAGGTTTTC
>JAAUXT010063962.1_pt1 | contig 50168 bp, 43 predicted proteins | sample 7278171 | NCBI WGS metagenome assembly JAAUXT01 (sample SAMN14350112, study PRJNA611818) | marine sediment metagenome | isolation source: surface marine sediment (1.8m) | place: French Polynesia: Moorea | collected 2018-08
ACCAGACCCCCCCACCCACCCTACCAGACCCCCCACCCACCCAATGAAAAAATGCACACAGAGTCACACTTCATTCAGATCTATTTTGGGCTCATTTCACACACACACATACACACACAGTCACACTTCATGTAGTGTTCTGTCCCTTAAAGTGTGAACTCTGGATAATAAATATGTGTCAATTGCCATCAGATTGTTTTGTTGCTTCATGTGTCCAGCTGTCACATGTCTGTGACAGATATCTGAGTCAGTGCGGTGGTCTGATAACCAATGCAGACTTTTTGTGCCAAGCTGTTGAGTCAACCAGAGGAGATCGCAATCTGTGCCCTGAATACTCACTCAGATCCACAGCTGCTTCCTTACATCTGGGCATTTACACTTCTATCTCCGCTGTTTGCTAGTGATGCATATTCATGCAGCTGAGTCCATTATAACTTCTAGTCTTACCTCTGTCAACAACATATTTCTCAGAACTGATAGTACTGACCTGATAATACAACTTCCAAGTACAGGTTGATCTCACAATTTATCACAGTCAACAACATTGGGATATGTATTGTTTTCGCAGCAGAACAGACTCTCACTCACTCATTGCTCGGTCTGCACCTTCTACCATCACCGCAGTCCTTGCAGTAGATCTATTTGGGCTCAATTCACACACACACACAAACACACACACACTGTGCAATGAAAAAATGTGACAAATACCTTAAAACACGTTTTGGCCTGTATCTCAGCTTCTACTGAACAGATTTTCGTGCTTTAACTTGGAAAATGAAGCTAATTTCAAGGGATACATGCTGGATCCAATTTTGAAAATTTTTGCCACCAGGGGGCACCATATGACATGTGCACGTGCAAACACACACACACACACACAGAACATTGAATACAATTCCAATGTAGAATCTAGTTTTATGGTTGCCTCATTGTTGGTGTGGTGTGTGGTGAATTTGAACACTGGTCACTTGCCTTTGATCTTCAGAACCCTGAGTCAATGCAACTGTTCCTCATGTGCTTTCTCAATGGTGGGGCAGGAAGTGACGTAGACTGCGGGGCTCACACAGCGACCATCAGGGTTCCCGCCCGGAACTTCTTGTTTTTATTGTTGGAGGTCCTTTCAGGTGAAATGTGTGTTTGGTTTGTATGGCAAAACAACTTGCTGGTTTTGATGAAATTGGGATGAGAGTTTTGGGGTTGTTGACATGAATTCCAAGACTTTACCTTTCTGTGTGTGAATATTGGATGAAATTTGTTCGGGTTCTACAGAACAAAAAACACCCGAGGAAACAGACTGAAGTGTTGCTTGTTTGGCCTGGGGTTGGGTCAATGTCAAACATCCTTCATTGTGCGAAGTCCCTTCAGGGCGAAGCACCATGTGGTAGTGCAGTACATGGCAAGGTGGATCAAATGTCCCCTCCCCTCACCCCCCTCCCCCTCCCCAACCCCCCACCCCTGAACCCCCTGCCCCTGGACCCCCCTGCCCCTGGACCCCCCTGCCCCTGGACCCTGTGGAAGACAAGGAAGACAAGGAAGAATCGGTGACGTTACCGGCAAGGGACTTCGTACTGCAGTTGCCTTGAGCACTGCTTCTTGTTTTTGGAAATAATGTGAATGTGACCTCTTACACATGACAAAACACAGTAAATGTTTGGTGATCACTATTTTTGCAGTAGATTATCCAAATCAATTGAGGTATTGGGCAGCGGTGGTAATTTGTATGAAGATTATTGACATTTTGCCAACATTTTGTTGGTGGCTTGACTCATTCCAAAAACTTTTATAAAATTGCACCAAGTTGCATTTTTCTGACGGCCATTCCACGAGCTTTTGAGCAAGTGTACTCATCGTAATTGTTCTTTCACTTTTGCATGGTGACATTTGAATTGTCACTTTGCAGTCAGCACAAGAGCGTTGCTTTTCCTGCTTTCTCTGATGAAAATATTGGAATCGTGTTTTGGGCTTTCTGTTCCTCTTTGGAAGATATGTTTTTTGATGTGATTTGTTCAGGTAAATCCTTGTATTTTGGGTGATCCCAAGAGGCAATCAGAACATCTGGCTCTGGGGTCAGGTTTTTGGAACAGATTTGGGAGTCAATGGCCTTTTAGTTGTGCATTGGTCCAAAAATGCAAGGTATCAAAACAAGAAAATGGATAATTTGAACCTTTTATTCAAAAAGTTCAAGGTGATAGACTCAAAATTTTCAGATTATTTTCATCTCATTTTCATCTCATTCTGATGAGACGTTCAGGTGAAGTGGGGATGAGGATTGATCAATTTTTGGGGTGGTTGTTAGATTGCTGAAATAGAAAGATTGGCACTTGGAGTGTGTTTTGGATCAGGGGGTTTGGATTCAAGAGTACAGTCAGCCTTTCTTGCATTTTTAGTGTGGAAGAGAAGAGGGGATCAGTTTTAAACAATGATTTGTGGGTTGCACAACATTTTTCATAGGGTGGTACAGAGGGTTGAAGTCAAACTTGTGCAATTTTCTCAAAAAAGTGGTTGGGATGTGAAATTTTGGTGCTTGTTATGAATGTTTTGTGGCTTGTTCACAAAGCATTTTCATGTGGAGATCATTATGTTGTCTTTTTGAGATGAAAAAATTGTTTGAAGCAAAACAGAACTGTTGTAACTTGTGTGAAGGAGTTTTGGTTTGGGGGAAAACGTGCCAAAATTTGTCAGTGACCAAACTTTTTGTGGACACAGTTGTTTCTTTATCCCAAGCCAGTGACCCTGGCATTCTCGACAAGTCTTCTTCTCATCCCTTACAAGGCGACCCCTGTCCCATCTCACTGCATCAGGACTGTCAACTCAACAAAAAAGCAGTGCTCAAGGCAACTGCAGTGCGAAGTCCCGACTAGCACGTATGTTTTCTCAAAAAGACAAAAAAGAAACATGGAACTACATAACTGGCCTGTCAGGCTCATGGTGCTCTACCTTGAAAAGATACCAAACACAGGGGGGATATGGGGGCAGGGGACATGGGGGCAGGGGGACATGGGAGTGGGGGGGGGATAAGGGACAGGGTCATCTGTCCCAGGCTGCCTGTACGGCGCTACCACTTGGTGCTTGCCCGGAAGGGACTTCGCACAAACAACAAACAAGACGAAGGATATTTCAATTTCAACACGGCGTGCCAAGTTTGTTGGTCCACTGCAAAAGAGACACACATTTTTGCACCCCTCAGCTCCAAAGTGAGCACAAATATTTTTTATTCAGTCAGATAAGAGAACAAGCTCACTGCGCCATTCTCATCGCTGACGCAGAACAACTTTGCTGGGAAGATTTTGTTTCACCAATTTCTCACCTGGCGGCTTTGATTCTTTTGGTGTTTTGACCACATCCTGTTTTCTGGTGTTGGTTGTTGGAGGACAGAACGGTATGGCATTTCCTCCTGTATTGTGAACACTTTGGGTTGCTCGTTCTCTGCATCAGTCTGCATTGGCTGGCCCCCAAAACTGAGCAGCAGGGCAGTGACACCCAGGGGTCACTGGCCAGTGACATCACTTGTCCAGTTTGGTCTGGAAGTTTGGCAAGTGTGGACATGTGAAAGAAACAATATCCTGAGCATGAATTTAAGAGGAGTTCACTTGTTCTCTTCTCTTGCAAAGTTCTGCGAGTGGACTGTTGTGGCATCTGCACGGAGGAACAAGCTACTGAGCAATGCCCAACCAAATGTCATAGGAATATCCTTTTATAACATTGACTGCGCCGTTGACAGGGAAAATGCAGAAACATGTGCATACCTGAGCCCTGTTTGATGATCAATGTGAATTTTCTGCAAATTTTCAGGCATGTGAGCGAAGACAGTTTCACCCAAAATGCACCCAGAAGGAGTTGACAAGTTTGCTCCCCGACTGGATTCGCTTGTTCGAAATCCACCGCGTTCACCGGCTTTTGAACATTGGGAACTTTTGCCCCAAGGATAATTTCTTTCCCTCTCAATACTTACAGTTGTACAGTAGATGGTTTTATCTTAGAACCATCATCTGCACGTCTACACTCTTGTTCAAGGCACAAAATGTTTGGGAAGAAAGCCGCTCCAAACTATTTTGCACGTGTTGAGGAAATTTTAAAGGGGACAAGTGAAGATTTCTGAAAGGAGTGCAGACGCAATAGTATCCACCAAATTTTTGCAAACAATTTTCGTATTCCAGACAAAATTGCTGTAAAATCTCTTTGAACTAACAGCGCTGCATATACCAGCCTGTATCTGTAGGTCAAGTTATCGGGCAAATGAGCGTTTAACGTCAGATGCCGCGTCGCGAGCTCGGAGCGCCATCTAGTTCCTTTCGAGTCGTTTAAAAATCCAACCCGACTGAACATTGGTCGTAGTGTGGAAAAGACTCACAAAAATCCAAGATGGTAAGTGACATCACCTTTACATTTTATCGTACTTGTGTAGCTAAGGCGCTAGTTTATCCGGTGGATGAATATCAATGAAGGATAATGTGGAGAAAGGGAGAAATCGGGATTTTCTTTCCACTGATATTTCATGTCGTCATGAGTGAAACCACGTCCGGTTTCACAAAAACATATTTCTTCCACGTATTTTGTGGACCTTGGACTGGTGATGAATTGAATAAACCGGAACATTTTAAGTTGGCGGTCGATAATTTCACCCATACTGGGCTGGGAAGTTCGATTTCTGCGGTGGATTGCTGGGTGTTGTGTAACATACGTGGACTCCATTGAAAGGATTTCTGCGCACCAAATCGAGTGCCACATGTGCACAGATTCGATTGTGACTCTTATCAATTCCACAGCCTGTTGCATTTGGCTGAAAAAACTTTACACTTGTTCGTTTGACTGGACCACGAACCAACATGGTAGGACGAACGTTAGTTCTGCTCGTGTAAACAAACTGTCCGATCGGGCATGGCCACATGTTCCAGCGAAAATTCGTTGGTCTTTTTGTGGCTAAAATGTCGCGCGGTTCCAGACTAGATCAGAGTCTAGATTTACGAGGTAGAAAACGAAGCACTGTGTTTCAAGTTTGATCGTTGCGCAACGATCTGGGCACAAACTCGCTTGAAAATGTGCCAAATCATCTGGTTTGGGGCAAACCTGATTCGAACCCGGATCTTCTGTTTGTCATCTGGACGGATCTGGAGTCAGATCTGTGACAACAACTGAGCAAGAGGGCAATCAAATCAGACGTGTGTTGGTTAAAACGTGCAATGCACTGGCCACGACGCTCTCAAGAAAATGTCCACTGCAGTTGGAAGATGTAGGGTTTTGATCTTTGTGTGGGGGCTTCGCTCTAAACTCTTCTCTTCCTCTTCCCCAGGTGAATTTCACGATAGACGAGATCCGTGAGATCATGGACAAAAAGCGGAACATCCGCAACATGTCCGTGATCGCTCACGTTGACCACGGCAAGTCCACGCTGACCGACTCGCTCGTGAGCAAGGCCGGCATCATCGCTTCGGCCAAGGCGGGCGAGACTCGGTTCACGGACACGAGGAAGGACGAGCAGGAGAGGTGCATCACCATCAAGTCGACGTGAGTACACTCTGCGTGAGACGGGACGGGGTCACACTGGGTGCGCCGAAAGGGGGGAGGCGGTGGCAGAAAGCCAACGCAAGGATGAACGGTGCACCCAGTGTGAACTGGACGCAATAATTCAGTTTGGTGGGGGCAGGGTGAGGGGGGTCAGCAACGCTGTGATGAGATTCACATCTTCAATGGTCCGTGTTTCTGACAAACTCGTGATAATAACGAAGATCTGAGCGTTGTACCCAGAAGCTTTGGGCCAGTAGTGGTGGGCTGCATTCGAATTTAGGTTCGTTGGGGTTGAAACAGTCCAAAGTAATTTTATTCCGGAAATACATGTGGATGACTGTCAAGTGGCAGTGTTGTGATAGCATTTCCCCTTTGTTTAGAAATCTCAATTGACCTTCGACAGGCAAAAATTGCCATTCATCAGTGCATTACGTGGCAGTTAAAAAGCATTCACACTCCTTATCTCGTGGGGCGGAGGTCAGTTTGCGCTAACTGATTGCACTCGGTGATTTCTTGACTCCAGATCAATGTTTGAATTTCCTGGAAATTTGAGACAATTGAACTTCCCAACAGACGTGAAAATTTCACAAATTTACATTTGACCAGATCTGTTGTCATGAGATTCGTTTGTCCCTTCGAGCTTCACTGACAAGAAATTTCACGCTTCATATCTTGTCCATTTTGATCAGGGAATGGAGATCAAAGAAGTGCAAAGCAAGATGATGGTGCCAACGTGCCTCGCTTGCTCACTGCTGGCACAGTCCGTAGACTCGTGGTTCAAGCCCCGTTTCCATGTTTCAGGGCCATCTCGCTCTTCTACACCCTGAGCGACAAGGACAAGAGCTACATCGACCAGGAGACGGAGGAGACCAACTCCTTCCTCATCAACCTGATCGACTCGCCCGGCCACGTGGACTTCTCGTCCGAGGTGACGGCGGCTCTGCGTGTCACTGACGGGGCGCTTGTCGTCGTCGACTGCGTCTCTGGTGAGTCGTCTTGTCATGACAGAGAAGTACTCGCAGAGAAATGCGCAGCCTGCTGAAGTGATTTTGGGAGGAAACAAATGTGACATGTTCACTGTGTGAAGATGTGTTGACATTTCAAGTCAGGTGATTGCGGTCGTAGTGGCCTTGAAAGACCTCAAAAGGGAACCCTTCAAAGAAACCTTTGATGTGTTTGTGGAACAATTGTCATGCTTCCAGTCCCGCTGCTACAATGATTACAGAAACATACTTCAGTCTTTCTGAATCTTCAAATGATGTTTCAATTGCGCTATGAGTAGCACATCTCTGCAATATACGCTGTTGCCTATCTCCCCGATGTCCACATGACTGAACCCGTGCCCTCTTGTGCGCAGGCGTGTGCGTGCAGACGGAGACGGTGCTGCGCCAGGCGATCGGAGAGCGCATCAAGCCGGTGCTCTTCATGAACAAGATGGACCTGGCGCTGCTGACGCTGCAGCTCGAGTGCGAGGACATGTACCAGACGTTCCAGCGCATCGTCGAGAACGTGAACGTCATCATCGCGACGTACGCCACCGAGGACGGACCCATGGGAGACATCATGGTGAGTCGCACGTTTGTTGCTTCCTTCTTGTCACAACAACGTCCGGTATTCCTGGTCACACGATCTCAAGAGCTTTCTGACAAATTCAGACGGTTATTGTCGTGTGGAAGAGTTGGCTCTTCCCACACGTGTGATCCAGCTTTCGGATGAGGTGCTGAGTACCGATGAAGCTGCTTCATCAGAGCTGTGCGAAGCTGAAGCTGTGCACTGGACTCGCAGCTCAAGCTGCCTATTTAAAGCTGCAACAACGACACCCTGCATCTATTGAGAGCTACTCAGCTGGAGACAGGTTTGAAATAAACGTTTGAAGCATACGCTTGAGTTTGACTCTACTGCAGCAGTCTGGCTGAGCCGAGGCTGCTTCTGACCGCGGTGCTGCAAGCAGTGGTGGTTGTGAGGACGAGTTCTCCCGGGACCCGAACCGCACACAACATTATTTAGACCAGAAAACAGTTCTGCAAACATTTCGCGACGTATCTTCACGACACCAATTTCACCGACGCAGATAAAGAACACCTATTCACAGAAATGCTTCTTCCACCTGCAGGTTTCTCCGGGCAAGGGCACGGTCGGCTTCGGATCGGGACTGCACGGCTGGGCTTTCACGCTCAAGCAGTTCGCGGAGTTGTACTCCTCCAAGTTCAAGATCGAGGAGAAGAAGCTGATGAAGAACCTGTGGGGTGATCGCTACTACTCGCCCAAGGAGAAGAAGTGGGCGAACACCGCCAAGGACGACACCTATGTGCGCGGGTTCACCCAGTACATCCTCGACCCCATCTACAAGGTACGTGACGTGTGGTGTTTGGATGTGTGAGTGTTCAGGGAGGAAGAGAATTGTGGTCTACATGTGGAGTGAGTCAAAAGTGTTGTGATGGAAATCTCGCTGATGGTGGTTCCAGTGAACACAGCTGTTTGCCCATTCATCAGTCTGTGTGGCGAGTGCAGCTGCGTGCGTGTATTATCAACAGAATCTTGTGAACATGTACTCACATGTCACTCGTGTTTCCTTTTTGGATATGTTGCACGAAAGATATCCACGCCATTTGTTCGCGGTACGCACTGGGAATCTCGCTTCACTCTTTCTCTTGTCGCCCACAGGTGTTCAAGTTCTGCATGAAGGAAACGAAGGAGAAGGCGCTGGGTCTGATCGAGAAGCTGCAGATCAAGCTGACCCCCGAGGAGAAGGAGCTGGAGCAGAAGCCGCTGCTCAAGACGGTGATGCGCAAGTGGCTGCCGGCGGGAGAGGCGCTGCTGCAGATGATCACCATTCATCTGCCGTCGCCCGTGACGGCGCAGAAGTACCGCATGGAGCTGCTGTACGAGGGACCGCACGACGATGACGCCGCCATCGGCATCAAGAACTGCGACCCCAAGGTGCGTGCGCGTTAGTGTGTGTGTGTGGGGGGGGGGGTGAACCCAAGATGGGAGAGGGGCCGACAACGCTGTGATGAGACACACATCTTCAATGGTCCGTGTTTCTGACAAACTCGTGATAATAACGAAGATCTGAGCGTTGTAACCTCGTCATTTTGGGGGTGACCGTGACAGGAAACGTTTCATCGAGTTGGGGGGCGCTTGTGACAATGATCTCTGAAGAATCCCGGCGGACCTTGTGTGGTACTGGGTACGGACTTGTTCACCGTTCCTTCTCTTTACAGGGTCCGCTGATGATGTACGTGTCGAAGATGGTGCCGACCACGGACAAGGGTCGCTTCTACGCCTTCGGTCGTGTCTTCTCCGGAACGGTCGGGACCGGCCAGAAGGTCCGCATCATGGGCCCCAACTTCACCCCGGGCAAGAAGGAGGATCTCTACCTCAAGTCCATCCAGAGGTGAGTCACGTTGCGCTGTCAGCGATTTTGGTCCAGAACATTTCACGTGTTTGTGTTGGTCTTAAAGTAACGGGAGAACTGCTGTTTCTGTGAGTGGAGTGATGATTGCCTTATCATGCGTGTCATATGAGTAGTTGGCTGGCGGCCGGCGCGAAGCGTCGTTGGCGTTCTGCCAACGGTGCGTCTCGCGTCGGTTCGCTCGACCAATTAGGTGCTTATTTGGCAAAGCTGATCATTCATAGAAAACTGGTGTCGCCGCTTTTGTTGATTTTGCGGGTCACGTGATTTACAACGGCTTGTTGTCGTCTCGCAGGACGATCCTGATGATGGGACGTTACACGGAGTCGATCGAGGACGTGCCCTGCGGAAACATCGCCGGTCTGGTCGGCGTCGACCAGTTCCTCGTCAAGACCGGAACGATCACGACGTTCGACAACGCGCACAACATGCGCGTCATGAAGTTCAGCGTGTCGCCCGTCGTGCGCGTCGCCGTCGAGTGCAAAAACCCCGGCGACCTGCCCAAGCTGGTGGAGGGTCTGAAGCGTCTCGCCAAGTCGGATCCCATGGTGCAGGTACGTGTTGCTCCGGTGCTTCATGTGAACTACTGATGACTCGTCGACAATGCGTGTGATGATCAACTTGGGACGTAATCCTGATTCCACATGAAAGATAAATGTGTCTGATGCATTTGTTCGAAGTCCGCTTTTCTCCCGTCGTTTCATGCACCAAGCGCAATGTTCACGTTTTGTTTGCTCGTTTTCACAGTGCATCATCGAGGAGTCCGGTGAGCACATCATCGCCGGCGCCGGAGAGCTGCATCTCGAGATCTGCCTCAAGGATCTCGAGGAGGATCACGCGTGCATCCCGATCAAGAAGTCGGACCCGGTCGTGTCGTACCGCGAGACGGTGCAGGAGGAGTCGGACCGCATGTGCCTCTCCAAGTCGCCCAACAAGCACAACAGGCTCTTCCTCAAGGCGGCGCCTCTGCCCGACGGTCTGGCGGACGACATCGATAAGGTTCGTGTCCATTCGGCAACGAGATAAGCGCAGTGTGCAGAACTTTTGCATTTTGCCCCTTCATTGCTTAGAATCTGTGATGACAAACGTCGTGCACCACTCGTAAACGAACATTGCCGACCACAAGACCATATTTTAGTGTCCTGAGATTCTGTCACAAACTGCATAACGCCTTGCTATGTGTTTGGCCGAACACCAACGTTTGTTGTTCGTTGCCAGGGAGAAATCACGCCGCGCCAGGAGCCCAAGGAGCGCGCGCGCTACCTGATCGACAAGTACGAGTGGGACGCGACGGAGGCGAGGAAGATCTGGACCTTCGGACCCGACGGCACCGGAGCGAACCTGGTGGTGGACTGCACCAAGGGAGTGCAGTACCTCAACGAGATCAAGGACAGCGTGGTCGCTGGCTTCCAGTGGGCCACCAAGGAGGTGAGCAGCCCTTTGGTGTGACACTCAGCTTGAACAAAAACGGGGCAATTCTCTCCTGTACCTGGATTGTGCTTTCAGTGTCAAGTTCGGAATCAGGAGTCCGGACGTCCCTTTGTTACATTTCTGTGGCACAAACAGCCGTTTGAATTTGTGACGTGACATCTCTATTATCGCCCACAGGGCGTGCTGTGTGAGGAGAACATGCGCGGCGTCCGCTTCAACATCCACGACGTGACGCTGCACGCTGACGCGATCCACCGCGGGGGCGGACAGATCATCCCGACGACGCGCCGCGTGCTCTACGCGTGCGTGCTGACGGCGCAGCCAAGGCTCATGGAGCCCATCTACTTGGTGGAGATCCAGGTGCGTGTCTGGCGACAGCGACTAATAATCGTGCAAACAGGGCAGTGTTGAAACCACTCGGGGGGGGGGGGGAGGTCGGTTGTGAAGGTTACTGAAAGGGAAGTGGTGATTATTGGACATTTTTGGTCCAGGTTGTGGAGGTCACTTTCCAATGAAACCGTTGCATCCATTTGTTCCTCTCGCAGTGCCCCGAGTCGGCGGTGGGCGGAATCTACGGAGTGCTCAACAGGCGTCGCGGACACGTGTTCGAGGAGTCGCAGGTGGCGGGAACACCCATGTTCATCGTCAAGGCCTACCTGCCTGTCAACGAGTCGTTCGGTGAGTACCACTTGCTTTTGAGGTTTGAATGGGGTTGGGTTTGGTTGATAGAAGTCCGTGATGACAAACGTCGTGCACCACTCGGAACCGAGCGTTGACGATAAAACGACCCCTTATTGACCTGAGACTTCTTGACTCGAATCAGTCTCATTTCGTTGAAACTGGACCGAAATGTAGAACAAGCTGTTTGATTGTGCAGGTTTCACGGCCGATCTGCGCTCCAACACCGGAGGCCAGGCGTTCCCGCAGTGCGTGTTCGATCACTGGCAAGTGCTGGCGGCCGATCCCTTCGTCGCCGAATCCAAAGCGGCCGGAATCATCACCGAAACGAGAAAGCGCAAAGGATTGAAGGAGGGCATCCCCGCCCTGGACAATTACCTCGACAAGTTGTGAACACATCCTCCATGGGATTTAGGACATTTTTCTCGTTATCCAATTCCTTCAGGTCAATTTGAGGAAAAGTTACGGTTGCTGTCGTTGAAAAAACACCAAAACACTTGATTGATTCTATTTATTTTTGCAAAAAACGAAAAATGCCAATTGCACGTTGGTGGGTTGACTGGCAGACAGCGCCGAGGCGAGCCAGAGTGCAGAGTTCACACTGAGGGCGAGAGGGCCCGGAGTGGGCGGGGGAAGAGGGTGCGTGCTGCTGTCCGTGCCTCGGGATGGTCCCGTGGACACCGTGACACAATCTCTTTGTTATGTTACCAAATAGAAACAAAACGCCAATCCGTTGCAATACTTACAACCCAGGTGGGTTAGTGTACAATAAACTTCACGCTCATTGCTTCGAAACCCGTCGAATCCGACCGATCTAACGCGGCAACGTAGAAACCTTGAGAGGATTGAACTGTCAAGAGGTGAAAGAATAAAAAACAGCGCAGAAAAAAATGTATTTGTCTTTCCTATTCGTGTGCCGTGAGACGACATCAGACCGAACTTGAATGACGCAGACAAGTTTGTCACCCACGTGTGTGACGCACGACTTGTCCTGATAAATGACCTCACGAGGTGTCGCGCTGAACCGGAAGTTCAAATGGGCGATAATACAAGTTTGGAGACGAAACTACAAAAGTGCGTCGATGGGATAAAACGCAGGAAATAAAGACCGATGTGAGTTCTCTGTTGTGCAAAGTGATGAAACTCGTAGATCTAGATCAAGAGCGGAGGAACTGATTGAGTAGAGCGGATCAGGTCCAATGACTGTTGAGCGAATTGAGTTTCAAGTCTTCGAGAGAATGAAATGTGGGTTCTTGAAGCTGTTGACAAAAAGATCTCCAGGGATGTGGTGACCCAGGAACGTACTTTGTTCTTCGTTCGCGTTCTTCAAGGTGCCTCCAGACCGAATCTGAATTATACGCAGAGGTGAGCTTGTCCCAGATCCGGTGGATTGGGACAACTTGACCTGAAAACCAAAACACTTCGAAAAGTTCTGTGAAGTTTGTTTTCGTCGAAACTTGGTGGTTGTTGGTCTGAGTATAGTGAGACCGTCCATCAAGATCACAAAGCTTTGTGATCCAGATGCATGTCTGCAGTGCGCAAACAGCCGCAGTCACTGTGTGTGTGTGTGTGTGTGTGTGTGTGTGTGTGTGTTGTACTGCTGTCTGGGGTCTTTCTATTTTACTTCAACCAACCACATTGTCCTCCTCTGTGTTTGGTTTTCAGCAGCATGTCGACGCGGAGTCGACTGAGTCGCGGCGGCTCCCAGAAAGTGCGCGTCACGCTGGGCGGCTTCGCGATGGAGATGACGGACGACGGGCGGGAGTTGGGCGAGGGCGGTGACGCGGCGTCCCCCGACCCCCAAAGCACAGTGCGCTCCATAGCCGAGCTGCTGGAGCACGAGGAGGAGCTGGCGGCCGAGGACGTGGCGCCACATATCCTAGGGAACGGACTCGTGGTGGACGGCGGGGCGCGCGACGACGAGGAGGAGGACATCGAGGAGCAAGGTGGGTGGAGGGCGATGGGTCCGGAAATCTAGAGAATCTTGTTTTGTTTTGTGGAGAAAAATATGTGCGATCTTGTCGTTCTAGTGAAAATGAGCGGGCACCTGTGGGAAGCGGAGTTGTTATTGCAACGAATAGGTACCGCAACACCAGAGTTGTTTGTACCAATATTACTGTATTTTTCTGAGCAATTTCAGCATTCAATTCAGTGACAAAACGACAAAGTTTTCGGTGTTCGGACGATTTCTTCCAAAGAACTGAACACAAGACACGGTCTGTCAAAATGATTGTGAATTGGATGGAGGAATTGCAGTTGTGGGAATGGACAAATTTGGGTTTTGCCTCTTTGGGTTGGGATGAAGGTGAGCGTTCGTGGATGTTGGTGTTTTTGTTTGGAAAGGCGGCGCCCAGCTGAAGTTTGCGACCCCCCCCCCCTTTCTTCCTTTACAACAAAAGCAAACACATTCGTCAGGGGCACAAGACAGGACAAACTATGCTGGGAGAAACAACGCTGTCGTGTGATAAACCCTCCTCGTGAACCAGACAAGCGTGTCGTTTGTCTGGTTCCCGGGAAATTTTTCACTGCTCTTGACCGAGGCTTCGCGTCTCCCTGCACAAGCCAGTCATTACCTGTCTAGTGTGAAATGGGCCTGAAAATGAAAGGTGGTCGCAAACTTGAAGCTGGTCTCGGGTGTGGCGATTGGGACAAAAATATTTTTTTGGTGGTCGATTGCCTTGTGTGTATTTCTTTTCTCAATGACTTGACCTCAAATTCTTTCAATTACGAAACTTTCAGGAGAAGAAGGTAAGGTGTTCACTGTTGGATGTTCGTGTGTGCTCGTTCTGCATGTCGACGTTTTTTCGTCCTGTTCTGATTCTGTTCACGAGTGCATGCGGCGTTGCGCGTGTTGTGCGAGTTGTGTGCTTTGTGAGATCAAACGTTTCTGATATTTTGTCGTCTGTTGTCAAACGCAAAATGCAGGCCAGAAAGTTCAGAAGCGGTCAAACAGAAAGTGCACAGCAGTCCCTGCCCCAACCCTTGTTTCCAAAGGTGTTCTGTTCTGGGAGAGACAAGATGTACCGGTATCCATTGCGAAAATGTTGACCTGGAGAGCAACGTGCTGCCGAAAATCTCATCGCCCACCAAGATTTTGAACATTTTATTTGGTGAAAAGCTGTTGTGTTGCACACATGACGGGTCTTCAGGTCGAATTTGCTGTTTTGTAGCTCAGTGCAAGAAGAGTCAATTGCGACTTGTGCTTCTGCTGAATTCGATCCAAGTTTCCAAGTAAACATCAGGCTTGTAATTGATCTCTTCTTGTTGTGTTGTTTTGAGTGGTTGGTGGTGTGGTTGTTGGAATGAATCGTTGAAGAAAATGTTCATGTGAAATTTTTTTATCTGAGATGTTGTGTCTCATCGTAAATTGCGCTTTTAGATTTGCTCCACCTGTGATGTGAGTTTTAACTGCCAGCCAGCAGTGTCGGCGTTGCATTGTGTCGAACCCCATTGACCACTCTGCCTGCCGTACAACGTAGCTCAGCCTGCTTGACACTCGGTCTGTCTTGCGTTTCTGTCAGATTCAAGATTCAGTCAAGGTAGGGCCCAACCCCCAGGGGGGGCAAGGAGTTTCTGTTCCTGTGGATGCGTTGGGGGGTACTTTTTTGGCAGTAAGAGGCAGGCGCCTGGGACTCCAGTGGATCTACGTTGAAATACAAACGGAACGCAAGACACATCTAGTGTGAAGCGGTCTTCAGCAGCCAAGGTCGTCCCCAGCAGCCGCCGTCCCAACCGACGCTGCTCCTGACCGTTCGTTGCTGCTTTTGTTTGCAGCGAGGAAACAGAGGATCCAGAGATCCTGTGGGTAACAAGACTCCGAGCGAGGAGCGCTTCCCTGCACCAGCTGATTCTCGCTTTTGTTCCCCGCAAAAGCTTTACAAAATGTGTTTCAACATTCGCACAGGAATGATTTACGTTCCATGCTGTTGTTTGTTTTTTTGCCAAACTAACTCGAAGAGATTTGACTCTCTGTACATAAATAATACCATGCAATGCCAGGTTTTCCACATGTCCTCACTTGCACAGCAACACCGCAGTTTGGAAAGCGCGACCATAGGCCGGTTAATTTTGGAGCCACAATTATGATCACTCTTTTCGTCCGGGACATGGGGGGCAGGGTGTCAGCCAATATTCAAACGAAGAATGTGAAATCTTTGTAAGATTGGACTCCAGAAGTAAACTGTCTTTGAGGAAGGCGACATACAGGCAAGGTGTGTGTCTACACCAACAGTTGTTCTTGTTGCGTTTCTTCACACGCCGTTGCAGCACCAAGTGCTTGGTGTACAGTGAGGTAATCTAAGTGACAGAACGGACAGTCGACTGTTTCTCTCAACAACCTTGAAAATGAGCGCGAAACCTGATTTTCTTCATCTTCCGGTGCGCGAGTGTAGATCTACATGCGGCTTCGCACACAAGCAAAACAGTGTATTATCTGTTTGTTTTGTGGCTGTTTCAGCTCGACGCATGGGGGTGGATGCGGGCGAAATCTCCATGATATCACGCGCAACGTCCAGAACGTCGTCCCTCAAGCGAACACTATCACAGGTGAGAGAGGATTCCCACACACGGTGCACAGCAAAAAGTTGTGTCAGTGTGCAGGTTACACAAGCACGACCGAGACAGGTGTTTGTAGTGAATAAAAGCAATTTGAAGCGAAACAAGCAGTTTAAAGCAACAAGTCAGAGAGAAAGCCACACAACAATACACACCGTCACTTCAGATGTTTCACGTCGAGTACACTGAAGCCGCACAGGTGAGAATGTGGACAAATCGACACACACACACACACACACACACACACACGGTTGGTCTGTGTGACACACACGCACACAAGAGACTGTCTCATTGCCTCCGTCTCATGCACGCACACAACACAAGAGTCACACGCTGCCAAACGCATTTACGCACGCACAGAGACCTGCAAACACACAAACCACACACATGACGCACACACACGCAACACGCATGCGTACACACACACACACACACACACACACACACATATATAGTCGGTCTGTGTGACACACATGTACACAAGACGCACTGTCTTATTGTATCCGTCTCATGCACTTGCACGCAAGCACACACACGCACGCACGCACAGAGACCTGCAAACACACACACACACCACACATACCACGCACACACACCCAAACACACACACACCACACACACGCACACACACACACACACACACACACACACACTTCTCTCTCTCTCTCCCGCAGGCGAGTTCGCTCAAGCCGCGGGTCAGCGAGGTTCCGCTCAAGGTGTCGGTGGCGCTGCTGTTCCTCGTCATCGTCGTCGGGGTCCCGCTCATCTTCCACTTCTACCGCATCCAGCTCCACCTGCTGGAGATCGGCGCCGCCATCAAGTTCAACGAGATCACGCGCCACATGGACGTCGAGCGCGCGGACGGGGTGAGTCCCGCAGAGACGCCATTTCGCGTTGCAGAAAACACGCGCGTTCATGTGGCGTCTTCTGTAAAAGCGTTTTCCCATGCGTGCTCGTGTCTGGGGCTTCCTCCAAGTGTGGATCAACGATGATGATATTGCTCAATGATTTGTATGGCGAACAGCGGAGAGGGACATTTGTGCAACTGTGGAATCACGTCGTTGTTGATCTTCCTTGCATCAAAAACTTTCATTGACATTCCATAGTTCGCCTGAAATCGAAGCTTGACGCGTACTTACGGTAGTTTCTCGCGTGATGCGTCGTGCATTGGCTCGACTCGGCGAACAGACGACACCTCAGAGACGCAAGGCTGGAGCCAAACAGGCAGTGTTCGCAGCTTTTGTGCGTCAACCTCTTCACGTTGTTCGCAGATGATGCTGATGGTCGGGGACCTGGGGCTCGAGATTCCCTCCGACGTCAAGTTCCTCGACTGCTCCGCCGACAACACGCGCACGTCGCACCTCTGCCTCACGTGGAAGAAGCACGCCCAGATGTGGATCGACTACAGTTCCCATGGCAACGTCAAGTGCTACAAGATCGCGTGGTGGGGCCACCAGTTCGACACGGTGCTCAAGGATTGCTACGACCTCGGGGGAGCGCACTGGTTCGGGGGAGGCTTCCTCACCCCGGAACAGCGCTGGGTGCTGGATGACGTCACGCTCAACGAGACGCTTTACGTCACGGGCAACATGGAGGAACCGTCACACCTGGGTCCCGTCATCGGGCGCTACTGGCTCAACTCGAACGGAATCGCCATTTTCGCGCCATCAGACCGACCGCTCTTCGTCAGCATAAATGAGGAGGAAGATGGCAACCGGAAACAAGATGGCGACCGGAAGCGACGGTTTTGCCTCGTGTCGCACAACCTGGATGAGTTCGGGCTGCAAAAGGTGAAGGAAACTCCTGAGATGAACTACACGCTGTGTGTGTCGGATGACGTCACAGCTGTGCACAGATACGCCTTGAATCGCACGGCCCACGTGCACAACTACACCGCAGTGGCGCCGCCTGACGAGGATTTGTTCCGCAAGACCGTGTGGTCAACCAATCAGCTGACTGCAGTGACGCAGGCTTCTCTGATTGGCTACAGCAACAACATCACAGTCAATGACTATTCACACGGATTCCTGATACTCAACTCGCAGTGGGAGAAGTACCTCGGAGATCTGACCTTCAACCCTCGGCTGTTTCCGGATGTCAACGAGACACTGAAGACCCTCAAGTCCAATTTCAAACTGACCTTGGCAGTGACGCCATATGTGGATACGAGATCTGAGATTTTCAATCACTTGATAGAGGAGGCCAGTGTTTTTGTACCTGATGTAGGTGGGACAGTGCCAGGCCTCACTCGGTATCAAAGAGATGGCGGCACTGGAGTCACAGCCGGAGTGCTCAACACAACGTCTGATCATTTCGTGGAGAGACTGAAGACTCTGAGGGATCGGTTCGGAATCGATTCGGTGCTGCTCAACAGTGGAGTTGTAACGGGTTTGCCTTACGGCGCTGACCACGGCGCCACCGCCACGCACAACGTCAACACCTTCACCCAGGCTTACGTCAGCAAAGCCAGAGGCGTCTTTTCTACGTTGTTTACTGAAAGTGCCTCCCAGGCGCAGGTTTCACTGCCCGTCATTGCCATGCAGCCTCTGCCCCCTACATGGGAAGGGCTGCGTTCTGTTGTACCCAAAATCCTCACACTGGGGTTGCTGGGATACCCCTACGTGTTGCCAGACGCAGTTGGGGGAACCCTTCACTCTGCTCGACCCAGCAAAGACCTGTTCACCAGATGGCTTCAGCTGAACGCATTTTTACCCATCATGCATTTGTCTATCCTTCCGCATTCCTACGACACTGCCACTGCTGACCTTGCCCGGAAGTGGATTCGCTTCCACGTGACAGAGATTACTCCGCGTGTCATGCGCACCGTCCGGGACGCCGCGTCCCCGATCGAACCCATAGTCCGCCCCGTGTGGTGGATCGCCCCGCAGGACAACCAGACCTTCACCCTGGACGACCAGTTCCTCCTCGGAGACGGCCTGCTGGTGGCGCCAGTGCTGTGTGAAGCGGGGAGCCGGGACATCTACCTCCCGGAAGGGGCGTGGCGCGACGCCCTCAGTAACGTGACCCGCACCGGGCCCCAGTGGCTCCGAGACTATAACGTCACCATGGACCAAGTGCCCCATTTCTTCTGGCAGAGCCAGTGATGTTTTTGGCGCACTGAAAAAGCAGAGATCTCTGTTGTTTCCCTGCTCAAATCATTCGCCTCTCTGTTGACTTCCAGCGTACAGTTCCGTGTACCAAACATACGCGTACACTTTCCTTGATTTTGTAGCACTGAGGTCCTGGTGAAACAAGTGAAAGTCACACCCTGGTAAAAGACGCATCCAAGTCTTTGGGTGCCCAATTTTGTGGCAAAAGGGTGTCTTGTGCACGGAACTGCGCGGCAACCGAACCACGAAAGTCTTTGCGGAGTCTTGAAATGATTTGAGTTGCTTGTGTTATTTGGAATCACAGCGCAGATTGTCAGGTGATTGTGTTGATTAGCATTTGCTTTGTAGACGTTCACTTGTTGAGTTATGTGTGTATCTCGATCTGGTGCTTGTTCATGTGGGGTTTTCAAGAATTTCTGAGGGTGTCCCGCGGTCTGTATTCCCCACACTTCCCGAGGAGCTCGGACATCTGAAAATGGTTTGTTGTATCTTGGACAGAAGTCTCTGGTTTTTGCACAAGTTTCTTGGTTTTCTTTTTCTTTTCCTGGAATGTTACAATGGCAGCTTGGAAGCACGTTTGGGACAAGGCTAAACGGCAACAATATGACTGTGTTTTCTTGCGGGCGAAGTGTAAAAACCGAGATTGTCAAGTCAACGCAACACGAAAATCACAGCAGAATCAATTTTTCAATGGCTCCCGGCAGAAACTCCCCGAGTTTCATCCTGGAAAAGTCGCATTGCGAAAATGGCATTTTTTTCTCACTGTGTGAGACTCATTTTCTTTTCTCTTTTTTGTTTGTGAATAGGATGGCTTCACCTTTGCAAGTGAAGCAGCTGATTGTCCTTTTGCACGGGTTGCACCCATCCTGGATGGGAATGTTTGAGGTTCGCACATGTTGGGCTGGTGAAACCACAAGGTGGCACTGGTGTCTCTGTCACGTGATGTTTGTGGAGTTTGTTTGTGGTGCAGGTTCGGGTGTGAGACACGCCGTGTGCAACACGGACAAAGTTTTGAAAAGATGTTTGCAGCTGGACGCTTCGCAAAAGGCGCTTGCAAACAAAGACAGAACAATTGCCAGTTTATCTGATTGTGAATGAGTTTGTTTTCCTTGGAGAGCGATTGTGCATGCAAAATGAAACAGAAAATTGCTCTCCAGAAGAATCACTTGAATTCTGATTGTACTTGTTGTGCCATATTTTCTTGTCATTTTTGATGATGATTTTTTTTTTCCCTTTGTGGATGATCTGTGCACAGGGACATTTTTCTCTGTCAGTGCACATTGTGCCTTCGTGTCAAATCTGATGATGAAATGTTGTATTTTTGTACTGACATTGTCGTGTGTTTGCCGTGTGAATGAGGCACGTGTACAAACAAAATAATTCTGTTGTACAAAATCAGCTGTTTTCACCGTGGATGTATTTTTTGAAACTTTTTTTGCACGCTCGGTTCAGAACCTCAAGTCCCCTTTGTTGCTGATGTGTCGAGCATTTTTGTAGAAGAGAACGCGATGTTTTCATCCTGTTATGCAGTAGAAGAGATCAGATCTGAACAATAAACTTTTACACCATTTCAGCTGCTGTCGTTTGATTTTTCGCAACACTTTTCGTGAATGATGTGTGGTGGATTTATTTTCAACGGTGGTTCAAGCTCCCCACTCTTTCACCCATATCGCGACTTGTTGGGGTGACCACACCAGCGAAAATAAAAAGTGTGAAAAATTTCGCCAACGTGAACAGAGAACCTTGTCAAACGCTGTCAAATCTGGGCAAAACTTTTGGAGTTTTCTGAGCCCCAATTTCAGAATTTGCGTGGACCTCACTCCAGTGTTCAGGAAGAACTTTTGAAAACTTCTGGCGGAAAGGTGGGTATGGAGACCTCATTGCAAAATTTTCTGACTTCATCCAATCTCGAACCAGCTTGAAGGCTTGTTTCTTGGGAAGTGCTTCTTGGGAAGTGCGGCAAACTTCATAATAGACGTCGCAGTAACCAAGAACCAACACAGAAACAGCGACACATCCAGTCTCCTCTGAACCTGCCCGAAGACTGCGAAGTTGCAGCTGCATCGTGCGCCTCTCAATCTGGTGGAGAATCTCGCAGAGTCTCGCTCCTCGCTCCACGCTTCGCTGCCGCTGCTTCGCGGAGCCGTCACACACAGGTAGCTCCTCCGCGCTGCCGCCCCCCCCCACCCGCGGGGACGCCCCCTCCCACCCTCCCCTGGCGAGAGCTACAACACTGCTGTTTAGCCAATCGATCAGCAACCATCAATTATGCAATGGTCCTGATGGCTGCAATTTACTCTCTGAAAAAGATCAACTTTTTTCTGATCTCCGTCTGTTACAGCGAAGTATGACGAATTCACTCTCAAGGTCTGCGCAAAGAAATGAAGCGTTTATTGACGTGTGTTTTGAGTGATTTTGAGAGTGTTTTGCCGTGTATTGGAGGCTCAGCGGTGGTTCTGACGATGCAGATCCGTTGACAAACACCCCGCGCGCTGCCGACTTTTACTCTTCAATTGAAATGGCAAAATTGAGATCATTGAAATTCAGAGAAAAAAAATATTGCTTCGCACATTTTGTCCGCATTGGATCCTGCAGTCTCACGCCGTTCGTGTTCAGGTGTGGAATTGAACTTGTTGTGTGAAAGGGAACAGGGCCCAACTGAGATCGTCCAACTGAGATCGTTTTCTGTGGAATGAAAGCTTGATCTTCGCCAACGATTCTCATGTTTGACGCAGCGCAGATACTTGGCGACTAAGCTTCGAAATGCAAATTGAGATCGGAATGAACACCTCACATATCTGGAGTTTCGACATCTCATGATCGCATTTTCATCTGTTGATGTCAAACAGAAAAACATCCGATTGATTGATCCAGAGTTTGTGGACCAGCTGGTCACCGTTCGTTGGACCCTCTAATTTTTGGCCACGAGGGTCCACCTTTCCCCTGAGTTGACCCTCTCCAAACTTTGGGGTCGGGTCCCCACTTGCTGTCCTGAACCCGCTGTCACGCTCGCTCGTCCAGCTCACTCTGAAATTCACAAAAAAGATGGATGTTGCTGCGGAAAATGACAGCAGGAAACAGACGTGTGACTTGTCAAATTTGACCTCTTCGGACCGGAGACAGCGCGTCTGTGCGCGCGCGTGGACCTGGGTCGTGAATTATTCAGCTTTGCTTCCTCGGTGACGCCGCGCGCGTGCGCTCTGAGACGGACGCCTCCTCCGTCAGTCTGGGCGCGCGCCGGACCTGCCTCAAACAACCGTGCGGGGGACAAGGACTTTTGTGCGTTCGTAGCAATCCTCAAGCAAAGCAAAACTCGAGTGGATGTGCAACTGAACCAAACGAAAGCTCTCTTCGGAGGTCTGTTAGAATCGCGTTTGAACACTTTGTTGAAGCAGAGAACTTCCAAATTGCTGGACCAAAAGTTTATTGTTCTCGTGTGCTTGGAGAAAATCGCGGCTGCGGTTTCCAGGACAGTTCTCGCTGTCACCACACATCCACGCCATTTATTTTGTTCAAATTTCAATATTTTTGTGAGAAAAACAGCTTCGTGGTTTGTGGCAAGACTTTTGATCCAAAGTGCGTTGAAGGTTCAACAGGTCATGCAGGTTTTGCGCCAGCACGTAAAAGGAGCCTTGCCATGCAGCACTGAACAATACCAACTTTTCATTTGCATCCACTTTTGCTTGACGCATCAAAAGAGAATGTGCGTGAAATGTTTCTCAATGTGTTGGAACATCTCCATCCAAACACAATTGAGATATTGTCCACAGTGGATTACATGTATTTGCTCAAGACAAAAGGGAAGCACTCAATTTTTGGCACCGACGGTGTTCTCCCATGAAAGGCTGCAATTGACTCCACTTTCAAACCTTTAGTTCTGTTAGTACTCTGCTTTATGCATTTTTAACACAAATCGGAAGTGCATTATCAAGTTAAAACAAGGCAAAGAAAGGAACAGGAAGCAAACAACAAGGTCACAATGTCCATTAACAAAAAGCCCAGATGCGTTGTTCCGTGCAAAAACAGACACTCACACACGTACAGACGCATCACGGTGCAGATTCCAGTCTCCTGGTCAAGGGGCTGGTGAGCGTCTGGACGAGGGACAACACTTCAATGTTTGAAAAACACATTAGCAGCAGCAATGTAAAACTTTTGTATCCCATGCGCTCACCAAAGGTCCTGGAATCTCAGGTCTCCTTTTAAACTTCACAGAAACAGTTTGCAGTCCTTCTGGACACCAAAAAAAAATGACGTCCTCCACGACAAGCCGTGAATTTGTCGGCCAACTTCTTGTTTCAAAGTGCCAAAACTGTCTCTTTGAATTGAGGCCCATCATTCCTGACTCGAGAAAAACACTAACTGCACCCGAAACTTTGCTCCACATGTGCCGAAAAGTCCAGGGGTGAGATTGTCGAAGTTGTGATCAGGTGCTCTGCGGGTTGCCCCCCCCCCCAAAAAAAAAAAAAGAAAGAAGAAAAACTGACGCGCGTGGCCCAGAAACGAAACGGAGTGTCCACTCCGTGGGTCTCTTGCTCAGAGAGACAGGGAGAACTCAGCTGCCACGTGAATTTTCTCAGGTCCTGAAGCAGCTGCATTGACGACAGAGAACCTGATTAACAATTATCAATCCCCAACAACTTTTTCCCTTGTTTGGTTTCACGGCCTGTTTTGGATGTTCCAACAATAGACAGTGCGTGCGTTGAGCTGATCATCGAAGCTTCGAGCGCAGTGTTGACTGAATTGACTATGCGTACATCATCTGTGTTGTGTTTGTTGCAAGGCATGCCTGCAGCTTCGAGTGGGAGAGCTCGCGGCGGCATTGCGGTGTTGCGGACTCGTTGAGCCTGTGTGTGTGAGGTAGTCACTCAGTGAGTGGGCCGTCCCGCTTCATTGGATCCAGCCGTCCCCGGACCCGCCACTCTCCTGCATCCAGCCAGCCACGGACCGACTGAATCGCAGCAGCTGCCTATACCTGCCTACCTACCCGATCAACCTTCACCTTCACAACCATTAATAACCGCGGAGAAATTTTTCCTTTTGTGATTTTGAATGTTGTGATATGGACAATTGGGACGACTGAAGGAGGACGATGTAGGCCTGGTCCCGGGCCCGATGGGACGTGAACTGCGGATGGATCTGAGTTTCCCGGAGGGTCGGCGGTGACTGGACACACCGGGAAAATCCAGAACAGGTGGGACTTTCTGATTCTTTATGAAGGATTTGAAACAATTGTGTGTGAACAAAAGTCTGGCTTGAAATCAATTTCACGTTTTCCCTTTTCAAGCGACTTGGTGTGTGTGTGTGTGTGTGTGTGTGTGTGTGTGTTCACTCACAACGCTCCTGTGGTCAGTTGGTCACTCACACGGAGACCGGTTGCGTGCATGGACATTCAACATTCCCCTTTGGTTGGGTTTCCGTTTCCATTAGCAGCATCAGGGTGTGTACGAAACGTCTGAGGCCGATTTGAGTGAAGACTGACTTCGTTCCGGACACTTGGTTCTGTTTTGCTGCACAAACATTGTGAACAAGTGAAAATGACCGTGAGGCGGAAGAGAGAGAGAGAGAGAGAGAGAGAGAGAGAGAGAGAAAGATTGACAGACAGACAGACAGACAGACAGACAGACAGACAAACACACACACACACATACACACACAGATCTGTGCAGAGAGTTGTGCGAAGACAGAAAGAAAGGAAAACCAGAAGGAAGAGTGACACACACAGACATCAGACAACAGTGCAAATCGAAGTCTGTGGGACGCATCACATAAACTTTTCATCGCAACTTGTTTATTTCAGGCTGCTGTATCGCCCACATGGGGCAGCGCGGGACAGCAAGCTCTGTTTTTCGTCTGGTCGTAAAAAACGTTGTGCTGCATCATTTTGCGCATTGCAATCAGTAACCACGCAACAGACGGGCAGGACGTGTCTCGACACCGTTTGATGGTGGTGGGGTCTGAAGCTGGTCTGTGGCCTGAACGAGGACTTCAGGCACAGCGTGCCTTGTTCCTGTAGACTCTGGCTGAGGGCACCAAGCCTCGAAAAATGGCACAAGCCACTGATCGTTTTCTTGCTTTTGGGCCAAGTTCACGGGCTGCCAATCCCCAGTGTGCACCACCCCTCTGATGGTGAGGCACGAGTGAAATCGCACAGGATCAAGGTATCTACAGTGAGTTCTGGAAGACAGTACTCAGAAAGAATGCACCTTTCGGCACAGTCAGTGTCAAGAATTTGCTTTGTAACTCGTGTTGCAAGCGACTGCGTGAAAAAACAGGCTCCTGCCTGGTCTCAGGCTCTCTTGCCGAACGCTCGTGTCTCCAAAATTTTTTGGAAACTCACTTTCTGGGAATTGGAAAATTAACCGTCTCAGAAACTCGCCCCTTTATTGGAGGAAAGTAAGATCGAATCGGTACGGATTGCGTGGGCTGTGAAGACATCTTTCGCATTCGGACGTGCGTCAAATTATTGTGGAAAATAATTTCTCGCAAGCGAGGCACATACGTTTTGCCTATTTCAAGCGACTAATTGTCTGAGCAAATTTGCTTTATTTATGATCCCAGTGCAGAGCAAATAGATTGTGGGGATGAAATCTCGTCCATTTGAATTCTAATTGCCGGGTCCGGAAACAGCTGCGATGGCGCTGTGGGCTCCAGGTTCAAATTGATCTGTCGCTTTGTGGTGTTTGAATCATCGTCATCATCGGAAACACGTCGTGCGGGCGCAACACGTGCGCCAAAGGAAAGCGACGACAGACGAACTTCGGAGGCACCTCGTGTTTCACAGGCGCGTCTTTTCGAACGAGCCTGTAACAATCTTTGGAGGCAGGATGGTCTCAGGGTAGGACTTTCTGGTGTTTCAGGGGGTTTGTACCTGCCGAACCTTGAACAACCCCAGTCTGTGAACAAAAATTTTGAGAATTTTGGGCAGACCCTCGTTCGTGGACCAGGGCCAATGGCCCACCAAACGTAAAGGTGGTTCAAACCTGGAGTGTGTCTGACCCGGTTCCTACACAACCCTTGCAAATGTAATTTCAGGGTGGGTTCGACCCTTGTGCCTGCCTCAAAACGTTTTGAAGCCTCAGACCGTCCAAAGCTCTGCTCTCTTGTTTTCTGGTTCTGACCTCCGTCCGGCTCTGAGAATCGGTGTCATTGTGTGGGCCACAAACATCATTGATCAACCTCCCTGTATCCAGGGTGTTTCAGGTTCTCACGACAACGAAAATCAATTGATCAGTGACTTTCATGCTGCTGGGTCAACTACGTCACTGACTCTGACGTAATTGGGGCACCGCACCGGTGGAACTGCACGTTCTGCTGCTACAGTGACGCCCAGTAACCCGGATGAGGTTCGCCAGGTCCAAGACCAAGAATGGCACAAATTCGCGAGCAATTTGAGAGTGAGAGAAAACAAGGGAGAAAGAGAGAGAGAGAGAGAGAGAGAGAGAGAGAGAGAGAGAGAAAGAGAGAGGAACAGACCAAGAGAGTGAAGGAAAGAGAGAGAGAGAGAGAGAGAGAGAGAGAGAGAGAGAGAGAAAGAGAGAAAGAGAGAAAGAGAGAAAGAGAGAAAGAGAGAGTGTGTGTATGTGTGTGTTGTTTGGCACACTCTGATTTTGAGAAAGAAAGAAAGAAAGAAAGAGACCTGTTGAGCTGCTTTGCCCAACAGCGTCAAGAAGCATCCGTGCACCCTGTGCGCCACGTCGCAGAGCAGAAACTCTGCAGACTCTCGTCGTTTTCCTCTTCTGTCCAAAGTTATCGCAATCCCGCCTCTCCATTGCCTATTGCAACACACCATTCCAGCTCTTTTGGTCTGGGACCTCAACCGGCAGTTTTGCTCCCGCATCAAGGTGTCTGTTCCTCATAAAACAGCGAGTGAAGAATGGAGTGCCGAGGTGCTGGCTTCCGTCTGGCTTCTGACACGTCCTGACGCCCTGTTTCACACCGCATGCGTCACGCGCTGTGGTACCCATGACAACCAAGGTCAGTTGCGTTGCGTCTCTACGCCCACTGACCTGGACACAGGACGCAACACAACGCTCCACGTGTCCAGCGTGAAGCTGGCGTTGTGTCTTCAGGATCAGCTGAGTCATTCGAAGTCAGAGCGACGGGCGGACCTCGTCATGAAAACCACTTAAAAACTTCTCGGCGGGTTGTTTTACGAGCTGTGAGGTGGTGAGGGTCGGGCTCTGAGCGCGTCGTCGTGTGGTTGGTTGGTTGGTCAGTGGCTGGGAGATCAATACGGAGTGATCGCACGGGCCGGAGTTTGCTGCAGGGGAGGTAATAATAATAACAATCCTGGATGCACGGGAAGCCACGTGAAATATACTGGCCGCACGCACCGTGGTTCACTGCACTGTGAAACTGATCAGGTTCACCACGAAGAAAATCCCGACCAAAAGGCAAGGGAAACATCAGACAAGGACCAAAGGGGAGTCGGGGTCTAACTTTCAAATTCATGTGTCAGAAGAGTAATGGACCCCTGGGGCTGAAATTGGGCAGTGGCTCCCTCAAGGGATCATGAAAAGTCCTGTCACCTTGGATTCACCCCCAATGTGGAAAGAAGCTGCGGACACGGGTCAGCTCACCCAAAGTTGACTCAGAGAACAACGTCAGTCGTTCCGGCAGCGCTGTTGGTGTGTTCATGTCAGCAGATGTGGAATGTGCAGTGCCCTGGAATCCCCGGAACCACCTGTCCGACGGTCGTTTTGCACCTGCGCAACGACAAGTGGCGCCGCCTGCAAAGACAAATATCAGAGCAAAGCCACGTCTCACGTCTACATCCAGGGGGGACTCGCCTACCTGACCCCAAAAAGTTTGTTATTGCACCCACCCCATTGTTGCGCCGTCGGGTGAGTTTCTGAAAAGTTTTGGTCACTCATCAACAGGCTTGTCTCTTCGGATCAAAACTGTAACGGCACCTCAGCTGCTCTGCTTTTGGCTTCACCCAACATTGCCCTGTTCATTGAGGGTCAACAAAACATGAACATCACAGTCTGGTCTCTGGGTGAAATGCAAATCTTGCGCGACCAACCAAGTTTCACAGGGCGGGGCGGGTCAACAGCCGTTCATATGAAACGGTGAGGCGATGCCTGCCATTCTAATTATAGATCCGTGCAAATAAATTGCGAACTAATTGGAGCGGTGGACAATAATTAGTGCAAACCTATTGCAGGAGACTTGGGTGTTGCGTGTGTGAGCCCTATTTTATGGATTGGTTTGGGCCAAATTTGCACGCACGCACGCACACACACGCATACGAGCCCACACACTCTTCGCCGAATGCCGAATGTCTGTTCTGAATCTCACCACACAACGAGTTGAGTGTGTTTCTCCAGCAGACCCACAACGCGGTCCCACCGACCAGGGTCTGACCCTTTCGAGACACTTCCAAGAGCGCGCGATTTTAGCGGACCCAGGGGCTTCCCTTCGGGCGTCGAAAACCACACACTGTTGGTACGTTGTGCGAGGCCCGTTCACACAGCTCCCAATCTTCTGCGTCTCGGCGCATCAGATCCACGACAACCTGGATTCGACGCAGACAACAGGTTGGATCTGTTGGATGAGCAGGATTGGTGTTTGCTTGTGACAGGCAAGGTCAGGACAGGCAAGGTCCTGCCTGTCACAAATGGACAAAATAAAGAATTGTTCCTGACTTCGTTCCCATTGGTTAGCGTTGTACGCACACGATGCAACGAGTACAATGTCGTGCAACACTCCAAACCCAACAAGCAAGCGATGGGATGATTCCATGCTGATCATTTGTGCGAACATCATACGAATTATGGGCTCCAATTCCACCGTTTTTCTTTTGTGAAACAACATTGGGCAAGTTCTGTGGTGATGTTCGAGAGTCATAAAGCTGTAATTATTGCGCATGTGATCTGCAGTCCAGAGCCCTGTGTTTGTGAATGGGAGAATTCCTGAATGAATGTCGCGTAGAGAGCATTGAGCGCATGATGCTGTCTGCTTGCTTTTGTGCATTTGCGAACTTTCAAGCGCGTAGTTCCTGCCAAGGGCTGGCTCAGGCGTGGGGCGACTGGGGGTCTGACCCCCAAAATCGATTTCAGGTCCCTCTTCTTGTGGTGAAGACAGCAGGTTTCGAAAGCTCACAACTGGGGGAGAGGAGAAGGAACTCATACTGAAATCGTGGAGGAGCCCCTGGTGCCTTTGGATGCACTGCGTAGAGATCCAGTCGGTTTGGCGTTACGCGTTGTGAGACTCACGATAACCTCATCATGCAGCTGTGTTACAAACGCAGAAACACAAACGATTTGGTTCAGTTTTTGTGTGTCATTGATCATGAATGTGCCACCTCGAATGTGAGGAGAATGATAATGCTTCATTGTTACTTTGTTCTGTTGTCGGTTCCACGGGGAACCAAAACAACACACAGCAAAACAAGACTTCGTTGAAGGACAAAGGCCCAGACCAGTCAACTTTTGAGTTTTCTTCCAGTGTGTTGTGCGAACAGTTTCTCATTGGATGCGCCACGCAGAACAACCAGGGGCGGCGCCAGGAGCGGTCACAGGGGGGCAGACAAATTTGTTGCGCCTGTGCGGCGAGTAAGAAGGTTGATTGCCGTTTTTCCTGGGTCTTGTACCGATTGAGCGGCAGATCACATCCCGGACGCAAAGCATGAGGCACCCAGTGGAGGAACAGACCAGAATCTGGAGCTTCATTAAATTAACATCAATTGAGAATTTTGAAACAATTCAGCAGGTGCAATTTGGAAAGAGAACTGTTTTCATTGAAACCGTTTCACCCGATGTGGATCTGGGGCGGAGAACTCGCAGCTGCCCCGTGCAGTGCGTGGGACAAAGCAAAATCCGTTGCGTTGGGGAAAATGAATCAATATTTTCAAATTTCCAGCCATTGACACCTAGGTAGGCTGCAGTTCTTGGAGTATTACCGCTTCGACAGACCAGGCCTTTTTCTTGCTGCCAAAACCACCAGATTCACAATGGATGTGAGACCGGATCCAAAGTTCTTTCCACGAAACTAAGAAAGGCAACACTGATTGTTGTCCCTCACCACTCGTAGTTCACAACGAAATTTTTCTTTTGTATTTTCACTTCGTTCGAAATAGCAAGGATCTTTGCAAACTCTGCTTGAATGCTCCTGTTTGTAGAAATCAGCAAATCAGCCTTTGGCGTCCACTGTCCACTCTGTCTGTCTGTCTGTCTGTCTGTCTGTCTGTCTGTCTGTCTGTCTGTCTGTCTGCCTGCCTGTCTGTCTGTCTGTCTGTCTGTCTGTCTGTCTGACTGTCTGTCTGTCTCTGCTGTACGACGGACTGACCCTTTCCCTCTGGACCACACCAGTCACCCTCTCCCGGTCCCTGTTTCTTTGTTTACACCACGCGATGAGTGCTGACCCGCAGAACGTACAAAATATACACCTCAAGATCAGTTTGGCTCTGCAGTATGAGGGTGTCACGTGTGAGGTGAGAGACCCGGCGCCCGGCAGTGATCGCCTCAGGTTTGTCGGTTGTCTCTGCATCATCCACGTCGTCACGGAGAGGCCATCGATTCCGACACACTCGGCACCTGTTACTCACACCAACACAACTGCCAAATTACAGGCCAGAATTGATCCACGGAGGCGCCGATCTGTATTCAATGTGTTCCACATCAGTGACCCAAACAAACCATAGAATGCGTATAGAAGCTGTTGATGGCACCGCAGCGCCAATTTGCAGTTTGTTGTGGTCCAGTCCAGAATTGGCGTGACGCTCCAGGCGAGAAGCAGGCATCAAACATCAAAGTTGAAAATGATCTGTTGTTTCCGTGTCCATCTGAAAGCCAAGGACCAGATTCCAAGGAAAGACCTGCACAAGATCAGAGTCCGCCAGGGAACTCATCCCAGTCCGAAACGCCACTTTTGTATTGCCGTTTGCTTTCCCAAATCACACACAGCTTTTACGTTTGTTTCAAATCATGATGTGTTCATTTCGGGATGGAGTCTCCCAGACGATTTACTGTGCAGCTGTTCGGCTGGGCTCTGGGAGGGGGACCTGTTGAATACAGACCTGTACATCATGCATTTCATGAGGCCCCAATTCTGCTCTGAACTGCTCTGCAGTGTATCAAAGAGAATGAACAACGAAACAATGAACAACGTACGCTGGTACATGAATGCTTGATACGGAAAACCTTCGAGCCCACATTCGTTTGAAACGAGCAGTTTCCAACGAAGGAGGGTCATGTATTTTTCAGAAAATTACGCAGAATGCACATCACTGCAGCTAAATGATTGAGGGTTGAAGAGGGTTGAGGAGTCGATGTAGTCAGGGAAAACTTTGGGTTGAAGAGGCAAAAGGTTGAGGAGGAGGGTTGAAGGTTGAAGGTTGAGGAGCTGGGGGTTGAGGAGGGTTGAGTTCAATGTGGATAAGTGTCGAGGGTCAAAGCATTGAACTTTTACTTTGAAGGCCCAAGTGAGCATTTGGGGAAAGGAATAAGTAGCACTGAGGGTTGAAAGTCACGGCGGGTTAGGAGAGTCGAGGCGGTTCTGTTACCAACTGTTCGTTGTGTTTCTTTTTTTTTGGGGGGGGGACCACAAAGGAAGGACCACTGACGACCTGGATCCATCCTGTGAAGGAGCTTTGGGTTTGTGATCGGAGACAGAGCGATGGCTTTCTGGTGCAAGTCCGCAAACACCTCAATTGATGTGCAGAAACTTTCCACTCAGATCCGCTGCAAATAGAGCCAAACACTAAACAGGTTCGATTTCCTGCGCGAAGTGTTTTCACAGTTGATGAAATGAACCCAGGGAATCGATCATACAGATCCATAGAAAGGAACTTTGTTGCTAGAATATGGCTAAAAAATTAATGAACTCGTTCAAACGTCGCAGTTAGAAATCTACTCGTGGCCAATGTGGCAGTTGACGTGGAAGCAAAAAAGGCGACAGAACGACTCGTAATTGGGGTGCAGTGTTCGGAACAGTTCATAGCAGTTTGTGAGGAACAAGCCTTCAGGTTTCTGAGCAGCGGCAGGGTCAGGTTTGAGATCTGGTCGAAACTTTCGTGCGGTTTGTTTCAAGTTTTCATCAACAAAACTTGCTTGGCTTTGAGACTTTCATTTTAGTAGAATTCGATCAGTCTGATGTTCAACCAGGCAATGTACGTAGATGTAAAGACACAGACACAGACACGCAGATACACATACACACAGACACGCAGACACAGACACACAGACACACAGACACACAGACACACAGACACACAGACACACAGACACACAGACACACAGACACACAGACACACAGACACACAGACACACAGACAGACACACAGACAGACAGACACACAGACAGACACACAGACAGACAGACACACAGACAGACAGACAGACACACACACACACACACACACACACACACACACACAAGTGAGAGCTCACAGTTGATTTCCTGTTTTTTTCCAGATAATTGGACGCGTTTCGTTTCCCGAGGAGCAACGACTGACGAGACGTGGCAGGACAAACCTCCTCCGGACCGACCAGCCCGGCTGACTGACGACCCCCGTCGACACAGAGCGACGATGAGCGAGACACCGCAGCCGCCACAGCAGCCGCGGGTCGCGTATGACACCGACGACCCGGACCTCGACGCCCGCAGCCGGAGCGGGGGCGGCGGGGGCGGGGGCGGCGGCAAGGGCGAGTGCTGCAAAAAATTCCTCAAATTCCTCTTCTCCAACCTCGGGCTCATCGCCATGGTCGTGGCTTACTCCGTCGCAGGAGGCTTCATCTTCGAGCACCTGGAAAAGACCAATGAGAAAGCGGAGTGTATCAAGAGTATGGAGAAGTACATCCCGATGGAGAATGACACGACGTGGAAGTTGTGGCAGATGGCCACGGCCTACGTCCCCGCGTACAATGATGGGGAGGAGCTGGAGGCAACGGCTCTGCACGAGATCGAGCAGATCCTGCACAAGTTCCGCACTGATGTACTGGAGCTGAGCTACGACGGGAAGAACTGCACCATCATGGGGGAGACGGGCGGCCCCGGACACAAGTGGAGTCTCCCCGGGGCGCTACTCTTCTCCGTCACCGTCATCACCACCATAGGTGAGTCGAGCGCTGAGTATTGTAGGGGTCAGTTCCACACTTGAATGTGGTAACTTCGTGTTGAACCACACCACAGCCAAGACCTGTGAGAAAAAGCAAACTTTGAGCCTGCGCAGAACACTCCTTCTTTGCACCGTGGTCAAACTTTTCTTTTCAAGACCAGCAAAGAATCCACGTCAATCAAACATTGTTCCAGACTCCTGATTGTGTACGCAGGATTATTGAATATGTGTGTGTTTGTGTGAGTGAGTGAGTGAGTGAGTGAGTGAGTGAGTGAGTGAGTGAGTGAATGAGTGAGTGAGTGAGTGAATGAGTGAGTGAGTGAGTGAGTGAGTGTGTGGAAAACATCAGCCTGCGCGCGCGGGCGTGTGTGAATGAGTGAGTGACAGAAGACGACAATGAACTCCAAAACAGAATTTTGAAAGACAGGATTTGCGTCAGTCGATGGAATACATATTTACACACACCCAAACACTTCTTACAGTTCGAACACTTTTCACTGTCTTGCTTTCAATTTCCCTTTGTTTCAGCCAATCCATCATTTTCGTCGAATCGACAAATATTTGGGATTTGCGAGTAAAGTTCTGTTTGCCTTTTCCTCACGACAACATGTCCATTTGTTTTTGAGGGCCACAACGATTTCTGCGCTTGCTGTTGTTGAAAATTTGCGCAGAAAGTTACCCATACAGGCCTGCAGTGTTTCTGGTTTAGCAAACCTCGCTTTTGTTCTTTTATTCACCAAAAAAAGGTTTCAGTCGGCAGGTGAAGCGTCCGATGTCGTTCGAGCAGCCCGTGTCTTGTCTCTGAATCTGCCGAGTCAAAATCAAGCCGAGCGGGAGATTCCCACTTCCCGCAAAGATTCTGACACGACAGATTCTGGTCAAGTGTTGGCAAATTGATCAACACAGAGAATTGTACCCGGAATGCAGGGTACACGTTCTCTGGATGCCGGCACGAGCTGCGAAAATCCGTGCTAAACCCGACAAAATACTGTGCTCTGTGCGCTACATGAGCGAAGAATGATATTCGTGGATGACACATGTTGAAGCTCTGCTTCTTTTTTCACTCATGACAGCAAAAAGGCCTTTGTCCCTTGAAACAGACCGGAGGGACATTAATTATTGTTGGTGTTTACGCAGCAGCGCTCTGAGAGGCTGCAGGTTGAAGTGAACTCCACCGCAGGCAGCGGCAGTTATGGACGATGGAAGCGCTGTTTCCTCCTGAAAATACACTGCGAGACCGTGGTTCTGTTTCCTTTTCAAATACGTGCTGAACAGAAACACTCACACACACGCACACGCGGACGCACACCCACCCACCCACATCCTCACTGTCTCTTGGCATGAGTGTCAAAGAAATGCTCGTGTGGTGTTGAGCTTTGCTTGTCTGCGACCACACTCAGTTGGGTTTCAAACAGAGAGGACAAATATATACGAAAGCCGAGACCATCACTTTTCATGCTGGGTGGATTTTCCCCTTGCGTCTGTGCAAACCAGTCGACGCTGCGTCAGTTGGAGAGCTGAACGCAGGCGCGAGACCAACGAACCACAGAGTGGTCTGAGAGTGTGTTCACCGATGTGAACCGTGACAGCTGCAATTAATCAAAACAATTTCCAGAAGAACGACAAGTCAGGGTTGTACTGGCTCGGTTACGTAAGGAATTATGGATTACTTTGTGGCAAATTTGTTGCAAGTCATGAGGGAAAGTTGCAGAATGTTGAAAGGGCCACATCTGTGCACCATGACTTGCAAGTTGAGGATTCCGATTCGTCCCCCTGAAACAAGGTCGTCCCTTCAAAACACGTCCCAGGTCATTCTTGACGGGGGCCACAATTGAGCAGCCAACGAATGTTTTTGGAAGAATGTGCGTTTTTTTTTTTTCCGTGACCACTCAAAAGGGCCTTTGACTGTGTTCCATCATTGCCGTATACTTCCGACAACTCACACTGTGTTCTATTGTTGTTGTTGGAATTGCCCTTGATTTGCTGTAGCCAGTTTTGGCATTACATCCTGTTGTGCACAGTGCGTGGCGCGTGGCAAGCGTTTCACAGCGTCATTCTGGACGTAAACAACGACAGTCCCCTAATCAGACCCGTCTGAGCTCAGATCCCGAACCAAAACACTCGTTGGCGTCCCAATGAACACCAATTCTCACCGAATCTGACCTCACCTACTTGATTTGAATGCAAATGTAAACAACAAAACAACCCCCAGGAGCATCACAAGATCAACACGACTGTAAACACTCCAGTCCTGAGGGATCTTCAGAACTTCAAGTGTTTTCGCTCTATACGCGAACAGCGCTCGAGGCCGGGGGAATTTCGGTGTTCCGTGTACAGCTTTGATTGCTTCAAAAGGCTCTTGTGCGGAGGAGTGGATTGTCGTGTGTGAAGGTAAAGCTGACTCGCGATGGTGACAGAGAGCCAGAATGCATTTTTGAGGCATGCAGATTGGTCGAGTCCTTGTGCAGCTGTTTGGCAGCCGATTCAGACTCTTTGACCTTCATGGCAGCTGACCATTTTGTGACTCAAATGTATCACGACAAAAGGAAACCAAAGACCAGACAGAAGCCAGTCTGGCACAACGACTCGTTTCGTCGGTCAAATGGCTCCAAGTCTTTTCGTGACACGCAGTTCCCACCCACTGAAATTTGGTCTCCGGCCTGCAGACTTTGGCCCGAGCATTTGCACTCTGCTTCTGAGCCTCAGGACTCTGGTTCACAGTATCTGAGCTCTGGTTCTTATCCCTGGATCGGGTCCCAAGCCGCCAAGCTCTGGTCTCCGGGCCCAAGACTCAAGCCTCAAGACTCTGGTTTCAGCCTCTGGACTCTGGTTCCCAGTTACAAGTCTCAGGTTCTCAACCAGTGGGCCATGATTTTCATCTGGTCTCTGGTCTTGATCGTGACCTCTCACTTACGGCTGTTCTCAAACTTCACGGCTCTTTGCCTCGCTTTCTTTCCCCCTCATGTCCTTCCAAATGTTGTGAAAACAAACCGTTAGTCTGGGTCTCGAGGAAGAAGAGACCGTCAGTGCTCCTCTTCCTAGCGGCTTCATTCTGCTTTTACTTTTGCGTCTGACTCTTGGTGCATCTGAACCTGTTGCGGCCCTCGGCTCCTGCCATTCAAATCTCCATCAACAACAAATTGACGCATCTTTCGCGTGTCGAAGATGCATAAACAGCGACAGTCGCAACTCGCCCGAGGGACCTCGCATTCCATCACAGGGCGCCACTGAAGCTGTTCAAATCGCTTCACACTGGATGCGTCCTTCCGTGGGTCCCTATCCAGTCGAACAGGCACTGCAGTGCATCAACGCCACACGCAAAGCCCATTCACCTGCACGGGATGGCAACGCACGACGCACAGCGTGGGAATCTGGCGTTGCGTGGGCCCGCAATCCCATCCCATTACCTACTTGATTTGGCCTTTCAATTTTGGAAATTGAAGTGGCATCTGATGTGAAATCAATCGCTTTCACTGCGATAGTCGATGGTCCTGCCGTGTATAATTTGGTGGATTACTCCATGGGCGCTGGAAGGGATTTTCTCCACTCTGAAAAATTCCCCAGAAAACGTTTGAATTATTTTTATCCTCCTCAGTCCGAGGCGCCGTTGTCTTCAGCAGGCGTGGGAAGAGTGACAAAACCACACAGAAGGGTGTGCATGACGCTGCAATCAAATGGGCCGAAGAGAACTTTCAATGCGGGAACTTCCTTTCTGAGTTGAGAGGCCCATGTTGGAGAGTGTCTTGTCAGATAGGCACGCCTCGCATTGTGGGGAGTTTCATCACCTGAGGCTTTGTGTTGGGGAGAGAAAAGAGCTCAGCTTTTTTCATAAATTGCGCGGCTTCCATGTTGGTCGGATGCAGATTGAAGTTTGCTTTAAAAATCAAGAGTTTGTGGATTTGGGTCAAATGATGTTCGTCGTGGAGTTTCTATTTTCACAAGAAAATTGGTTTGATGTGATTGAACGTTTTTACTGCTTCAGTCTCTCATTTTTCAACTTTGAAGTTGACCGCAACTCTGATCTTGATCAAGGACACTGGACGTGATACGAGTGACACTTGGTTTGAGGAGAGACATCTGCACGGAAACAGATGTGTACGTGTTTGCGAGGCTTCGAGGGAGGAAAGCGCAGTGGTCGTCTGTGTGCAAGCCAAGTGACCCCAGCCGCGTTGGGGTGTGTGGAGCCATCTTGTCTGTGACAAACTGAAATTGATGTGGTGTGGCGGTGATTATTCTTTCGGGGCAAAAAGGACTTTTGAGGCTTAGTTTGGACTGACGAAACTGGTTGCAGACACACCAGCTTGTTGTGTGAATTCAAAACAAATCTCGACCCTCGTGCATAGAGGACGTTTGACGAAGACGGGGAAATACATTTGTGCGTGCATCTTACAAACTTGTTGAGATTTCAACTGAGCAACACAAGGGCTGGACGTGAAGTGACGTCACACAGACTCCGTTGTCATGGCAATCCCGCGTCTGAGCCGCGGCCGGCGGTCGCTGTCGTCGCAGAGCCCGGGCAGGAACCGGAAACGCAACGAGAACTTCCGGTTGGGTTTCTGTCGCTTCATGATGAAGGTTGTCGTGTCACACATCGGTCTCACCACCATCGTCGTTCTCTACGCCGTCGCCGGCGGCTTCATCTTCCAACATCTCGAGGAAACCAACGAGCAAGCCGACTGCCAGCGCCGACGCGACCGTTTCGACGCCGTCGTGAACGAAACGAAGCACGAGATCTGGGCGGCGTCGATAGCGTTCGTGAACCAGTACAACGCCGTCAGCGGCGGCGGCGACGACAACACGCGCGTGGCGGCGCTGGAGGAGTACGCGCGCTATCTGGTGGCGCTGCGCAATGATTCGCTGGCGCTGGGGTATGACGGGACGGATTGCGCGCGCATGGGGCAGCGAGACGGACCTGGCTTCCGGTGGTCGCTGCCTGGGTCCCTGCTGTTCGCTGTCACAGTCATTACCACAATTGGTACGTTCAGTCTCACTGCTCCAGAACCTGATTCGGGCACGACGAGAAAGCCTTAGACTGCCTTCACTGCTGTGTTCGAACACACACACACGCACACGCAGTGACATGTGTGCAGTTGTGTGTGTGTGTGTGTGTGTTTGTGTGTGTGTGGGTGCAGGTCCGTGCCACAGATATGGTGATTTTGCCCCAGGATATTTTGCGTTGTTGCACAGAATCCCCCATCTGCATTCACACGAGTCTGCTGGGCTTGACAAAACAGCCTTTTGCTTCCAGAACTAAAGCTTCTTTTTCAGCGTTTGAACGTTGTGATTCGGGTCGCTTTGTGAAGCATCACGCCTCCAATTTGAAAATCTCTCCAGTACCTGACAAGCTGCCTGCGCCTTGCTTTGTTCCCTTTGTTCTTCACATGGTGAGAGTTTGTGTGTGAGAGAAGCAAACACTGCCAGGTAGAATGAGCTCATGTACAATACAACGCCTCTGCTGCTGCAGCGGCGGTGGTGCTGGGCCGCCCCACGCCTGGCTCCCACCTCGGCCGCACGTGGCGCCCTCTGGTCAGGTGTGTCCGTGTTCTCAGGCTTGTGCATGGTGCGCACGTGGAGGCGTGTTCGTGTCCGCAGCATGGTTTTTGTTGCCCAACCGTGTGCGTGTCAAGAACACCTCAGTGAGCGGTGCGTTGCACGCACAGTCAGGAACCTACAAGAAGTGCAAGGACGCAGAAGTTCACAGAACGAAGGGCCGATGACAGAGACACGAGACTCTTTTGCGCTTAACTCCATTGATCAAGCCGCATTAACACAAACCGCTCACGTAACACACACAACAGAATCTCTAAAGTGCGCAGCGCTGCATTGATCACGACGTTCACGTGAAAATAGGGCTGTGATTTCTTCCTCATATGATGTGCATGAGAACACACTATGATCTCCCCAGTCTGACGGCACCGTTGCAACTCGTTGCTTCAACACTGAGAATTTTTTCTGGGAAATCTCTGCGTTTGATGTGAAGCAGATGACACAGGATTCACTTTTCGCGGAAGAATTTGCATACATGTTTGGATTTGTGCGCGTGAAGTGGGGCGCAGATGCAGAGTCTCGCATGGCAACCCGCCTGTGTCTCCCGGAAGCTCGATTCGATCAGGCTCGCCGAGCGAACCGCATTGTTCTGTCGCGCAGCAAACAATAGTTTTTGCATCCACAGCGCATTGCGTTTAGCAGCCGGTTTGCGGATTGAAAAATACAGGAATTGAGCTCAATTCATTGTCTCGTGTGTTTTCGAAGCTGAGCAACAGGTTCCTGGGTTCCAGAGAAACGTGTATTGTTTTGAGGAATAGCTGAACGAGGACAGAGCCAGCACGCCATTGAAGCGTTCTGTCTGCAATCACAGAACCTGAAGACTGATTGGCAGAAACACGCTACGGACTCGTCAGTTAGATACAAAACTCTGCACACGAAAATAGGAGAACATCGTCAAACGAGGACAGAACAGCGCTCGACTGAAGCGTCCTTTGTATTTGGGAGAGTACTCACGCGACAATCTTGTCAGTTGGACACAAGACTCTTCACACACCATGGCGCTACCAAGGGCCGTAGGCAGCGAGGGTGTCAACTCCAAAAAGGCCATCACCAAAGGCGCGTGCAAGAAATTCCTCAAGTTCCTCTTCTCGAAGGTCGGCCTTGTGCTTCTCGTCATCGTCTACTCTCTCATTGGCGGCGCCATCTTTCAGCATCTGGAGGAGGAGAACGAGAAGATGGAGTGTGTCGGCCTCATGAACGAGTACTTCCCCGTGGAAGAGAAGGGGACAGAGAACCTGTGGGAGATCGCCAAGGCGTATGTGGACGAGTACGAGCGGACCACGGGGCAGGAGCAGGAGAACCTGAGGCTGGAGGCAGAGCAGGAGATTCAGAAGATCCTGCACGCCTACAGGGACGACGTGCTCGAGCTCAAGTACAACGGGAAGAACTGCACCCTGATGGGGGAGAAGGGCGGCCCCGGACACCGCTGGTCCTTCGCTGGGTCCCTGCTGTTCGCTGTTACTGTCATCACCACCATCGGTGAGTCGAGAGGTCAAGGCTGGCGCGGATCAGGGGTCCGGAACCCCCTCAAAACAGAGTTGTGGTCATAAAACCTGTCGAGTGCCCTTGTTGTTGTTGAAGAGGGGTCACATGCAACAAAAGACAGAATCTGCTCAATCGCACAGCTCTTGCCTCGACCAAAGATCGAAGCGAGAACCTTGCCTTCAACACCTGATAAATATGTTTGCGCCCCTGATTTTGTGCCACATGTGAAAAAGGAATCAGAAAAAGGAAAAACAAATCAGCCCATAATGGAAACTAGCCCCCCCCTGGATCCTGAACACAACAACACTGGCACTCTGTCGATATGGCCAGACGACCTGAACTGTCTAGCCATTGCAGGTTCAACTTGTTGAACCAGAAATTATCAGGCACCTCCAGGTTATGATCCAACAAGAAATTACAAGACACTTGTTTGTGAAAGTTTCAGGATCAATTTGAAATGGCCAGGAGCTCATCATGGCTGAGTGGTGTGTTCAGGGATGCTTGGGCATTTCAGGTTGAACCTGAAACCTGAAGACACAGGTGTTTGAACAGAACCTGAACCTGACATGTACAAAGCACTCAGGACTCTGACCGGCCCATGTCTGAGTAACACCCACCTGATCATTCCTTTCATCGTTTGTGCTCCCCACCTGAATGTGAGTTCCCACAAAAAAAACTGAAATTTAGGACAGTGAAAAAAAAACCAGTCCTGGACCAGCTTCGTCAAAACAAGTTTCTTTCCAGTCGTGGACTTCGGTCCCCTCGGTTGTGTCCTTTCAGTGCCGCTGAGGTTCGTTGTCGATGTTGTCAGATTCATGGTGGAACTGCAGGTGTTGGAACAGAAAGAGCAGCACATGATGATGCAACAACCTAATTTTGCCCTGTCGCGCACAAACGTTTTCAAATTTGCTTCACAAATGGTCCCAAGATGTAGTGGCCCCTTGGGCCTTTCCTGGATTCCTGTAAAAGTTCGTAAGATTCACCGCACCGGTCAACAGAGAATTCTCTGCCTGATCGGCAGAACAGCAAGATCTTCTGTGTGAGTTTGTTCTGGAAAGCATTTTGGTGGTGCAATCTGGAAACTGGGTTGATGTCCCTGTTGTATACCTAGTGGACATGATCGCTACACCTCTTGCAGCTTTGGGGGAAGAGGGCTTCAGAGGGCGTACCTTGGGACGGAAGTGTCATGGAGGGTCTCTGGGGCCCCAGGTAGGTAACAAAACGGTGCCATCAAACACCTGCGGGTGATGCCCAGTGCCCCAGTGAACACAAACCAAGGTTCCGGCACCTTCTCCACGGGTTGAAGTCGTCTGGCCGATGCCAACATTGACCCAGCACTGCTCCGGGTTCGAGTTGAGGTTGTTTACCGTGTCCAATCTACAAAGGCCAAAGACCTCAAGCACAGCATTCCCAAGCCAAGGTTTGCTCAACCATGTCTGTGATCAATGCATTTATCAGACAGGCTGAAAACACCAATCTTCGTCAGAACGAACGTTGGAATCAGAACCACTACACTGTGTTCTTGGTCTGGTCTTGGTATTTCTGCCCAACACAACAACAGCCAACAATGTTTCTGAGAGAAAATTTTAGTTTGGTGCGAGAGTTGGAAGAGGTGCAGCGTCCTTGGACTTTGGTTCCCTCCCCAGTGCGCAATTTTTCCTGTGGATAACTGGGAGATTTGCCCAACCGAATGACGTGTGATGCGTGTTGCTTTGTTTTCCCACCGCAGGTTGTATGGATTGCGATCTTACCGCCCCCTGCGTGAGATATGGACACGAATCGATGTGCAATTTGTACACAACACGAGAGGGCCTTGTGCGCGGCGTGTAACTCATCAAACATTTACCGATCACGGAGCGGGGCCCACCTGAAGTGCCATCGATCGACTCGCTTCTTTGAAAAGGTCATTGACAAAAGCCTTACTCGCACTTGAGTCGCTGCTTTGTGCTTCCCGAATGGACCAATGAGGAACCTTCATTTGCCTCTGAAACTGAATTTGCAGTCAGGATTCACTTTTTGATGTCTCTGCTGGGTGTTCTGACCATGACGAGGGGAGAAAATGGTTGTAACGTCTGTTTGGATGGTTTGAAAAAGTTGTCTTGTTGCTGTTTTGGGGCCGCCCTTCCCAGGTTTTTCAGGATTCCTTTCTCGCCAAACCAGTGCGTCTGGTTTTCGGTACCACGATGGGGCCCAAGGCTCTGACTGTGTTGATTCCGCGAGTACACTTCCGGTTGCTGTGTTCAAAAAGTGATGGATCGACCGGTCGTACAAAACACGCACAAATGCACAACAACAACGTTCAGGCTCCTTTCACCCAGACTGCGTCACATGATGCGTCAACGAGAAAAACTTTCGGCTGCTGTGTTCATAAAGCGACGAACACGAATTGATTTGTGCAGGAACGCGTGACGTGTCCGGTGTGAAGAGGCGCTGAGGAGTCTGCGCGCGATCGATGCGTGTTGCTCGCGTTGCGACGCTTCGCCGAACGGAAGCGACGTCAGCTCATCTCTGCGCATCGATCCGCGCATCACGTGACCCGCGACCGGCAGCCAGCCAACCGCGACATGTAGAACAAACGCTCGGGAGCAAACTGCGTCCATTACTGCCTCAATGTGCCTTAGCGTCTGAGCCGGACTCCAGTGGATCAGAATCATGTCGGACTCCTACGCAGATGAGGGGAACAAGAAACATGGAGGCAAGGAGTGCTGCAAGACTTTCTCCAAATTCATCTTCTCCCACATCGGACTCTGTGGGATGGTGGTCCTCTATTCGGTCGCAGGAGGCTACGTGTTTCAGTACCTGGAACAGACGAATGAGAAGGAGCTGTGTCTGGAGGCGGAGAGGGCCTACCTGCCGATGGAGAAGACGACGGTCAGCAACCTGTGGGCGATGAGCAAGGCCTTCTACAACCAGTACCACAACGACAACAACGACCCGGAGGTGCATGGCTGCTCTTGATGTTCACACTGGATGCGTTACGGGTTGTGTCATGCGTTGCGTCCCTGTTCTTGTGCTGATCAAAGACAGACGCGTTGGGCACTCGTTGGGACAGCGACGCAACGCGTGTTGCAGGGGAAAAAGGGATCCAGGGCCCCAGATCCCCCTTGGGCTCCCGAAATAATAGGGTATCTCAAATGTTGCGCTATCAGGAGCAACATGTTGACTTTGGCACATCAAATTTGTTCAAATTGCTTTTGAGCCCTCCAGTCGCCCCCCGCCCATCACTCTCAGTTTGTTCTAAATCTGCTTGAGACGCGTCGCATCCAATGTGAACTCGGTCTGAACGTCAATGCGCGGCCACCACCAGGTGGAGCAGGAGGCGGTCGAGGAGTTCCGGGCGACGCTGCAGCAGTTCCGGGACGACACGCTGGAGCTGGGGTACGACGGGCAGAACTGCTCCCTCATGGGCGAGGTGGACGGGCCCGGGTACCAGTGGAACCTGCCCGGGTCCCTCCTCTTCTCTGTCACCGTCATCACCACCATCGGTGGGTCCTTGTTGAGTGGTCTCCGCTTTTGGGTCCTTCTTTTGCCAGCTCTTTGTGTACGTGTATGTTTATGTGTCCATGTGTGTGTGTGTGTGTGTGTGTGTGTGTGTCTTTTATGTGTGTGTATGTGCTTGTGTGTGTGTGTGTTCCTGTGCAACCAAGGGGCCACCAAGTCGACGCTCAGCTCAACAATTCCTATCTTCGTCGTCCCCACCATTGATTGTGGTCTGACCCTTTGGGGCTTTGCACACTTGTGCCAACGTGACGTTTCAGCGTCTGTTGTGTGAAACAAGATACTTCAGTGTAAGACCAGCGTTTGTGTTTGTTTGCAAATGCCGGTACTTCCAAAACAGAGAAAGACCTTCGTTGTGTGTGAGGAACCAAGATTGCTTGGTGACCTCAACTGGAGGGTTGGTTCCTCAAGAATGTGACAAAACGACTGAGGAGAGAGAACAACAGCGTGACGTGCAGAATGTTTGTCCGAAGAGAGAAGTCCTTTGATACGTATCGTGGCAAAAGGGTCCTGCACCTGGAAACAATTGGTGGAACAGAATGAGCAGAACACATCTGAAGGACCTTGGACTCTTTGCTCAGCTCCCAAATGGGTCAGGACTTACACAGAAATATTGTTCTAGCTCCTTGCGACATTCCAATGTTTTTTTTTCAACACCTGCATCCGCAAAACTTTTTGTGCGTTGAAATCCATATTTGTCTGTGATGAGGGAATGAATACAAACTGCGGTGTGTTGGGTCCGTGTTGTGGATGTGGTATCGACCCACGAGTGGAACACACCGCTCAGTTCCACTCGTATCGATCACACTTCTCTGCATATTTTATGAATCTCCCACCTGAACATTTGTTCCTCTTCAAACTCTTCCATCTGACGTCAGTTTGACGAGGTTCGCGTCCAATTGACGCGTAACGCGTTGAATCTGATGCCGGTTGTTCGGAGAGGGTACACCTGTTGCTAAGGTATGCGCCGGTGCATCTTAACACCTCCCATGGGAGAAACAGTGAAGTTTCGCTTCCATAAGCACTGCGCTGTTGACAATTACTGCGTTTCTACTGTGTCTATCGATGCGGAGTTCGCACAGCCGTGAAGAATGTGAGGACACAAAGTTTTTTTCCTTCCCATCACCTCAAAGTTGTTGTTGATACGTGAAGCCTGAAACATCCGCCATTTTCGTCATCTCAACCGAAGTTCCTCAGATTCGATTCTGCTCTGACTTTGGTGAAAACACAACCTTGTTTGAGAAAACTTCGTTCTTTTTCACTTCCGCACCGAACTTCCTGAGAAGGGGATTTGAATTGTCTTGTGAGAGCGAGTTCTTGGGTATGGACTGATTTTGCCGCATGAAAGTCCTTCTGATCCACTCGTGACGAGTTCATGCATCCAAAACGGCCTGCAGGGAAGGTTCGACAGTGCGCGTTGGAGTCACAGGATATTCTGAGATGGAAGAATCTTACAGGGGACTCTCTCACCTCAACTGTTCCTCTCTCTTGGAGACCTCTCGGAGCAAACAACTGCAGGAAAATCACTTCCACACAGCCCTCACATGCTGTCGTTTTCACGAGAGGCAACACTTCTGCTGTTCCCTCATCCTGAAGCCTCGTGGCTGGGTGCAGGTTCGCAACTGCGACTGTTCGCTCACCCTGGCGTGTTGTCGTGTTTTCAGGGTACGGGAACATTGCGCCCAGGACGTTCTGGGGCCGCCTCGTGTGCATCGCGTACGCGACGCTGGGAATCCCGCTCATGCTGCTCTGCCTCGCTAACATAGGTACGTGTGTGCGTGTGTGTGCGTGTGGGTGCGTGTGTGTGCGTGCGTGTGTCGACATGTGTGGTCAAATTGGAGAAGCGAACTTGTTCTCTTGTGTCCCAGAGATTCATCAGCCCTGTGCTTCTTGTTTGCACATTTCACCCAACACTGTGTTGGTGAGAGTTTCTCTGTTCTTTGAACGTGAACCATAAGGAGTTCAGTGATATTGTGAAACTCCAAACCCAGTTCGCCATCTTTCTCTTGGTAGACTGCTCATATCAAGAGCATCAGCCAGCCTCTGTCTGTCTGTCTGTCTGTCTGTCTGTCTGTCTGTCTGTCTCTCTGTCTGTCTGTCTGTCTGTCTGTCTGTCTGTCTGTCTGTCTGTACCACGTTCTGCAGAGGTGCGCATGACTGTGACCCTGTGTTTCCCAGGTGACGTGATGGCGGACATCTTCAGGTTCGTCTACTCCAAGGTCTGCTGCTGCGGCTGCTGCCGACGCAAGGACCGTAACAAGGTCGAGTCCCTCAAGTCGGAAGGGGTGCGTACTCACACTCCCATATCAAATAAAATCGCGAGCGATTCGGGCCCATTGGCGCGAAGGGACCGCGGGTTGTTTGGCGTGTGAACGAACCCGCGCACCAAAGCTGATCTGCAAGTTCAAAACTTGTATTCAGCACACCTGAGACCACAAAACCTTCATTGGCGCGCGCTTTTCTGAATGCCCGTGTGTCAGCACACTTGCTGCGTCCTGAGTGGGGTCACCCACCCAGGGAACCTGTGTGCCTGATGCAACGAGCGTTCAGACACAGGAGGCCGCAAGCGACGAGGCAGTGCAAAGGGACGCGAGGTCGAATCATCCCGACCGAGATAACCTGACACCTGAGACCTGAAATCCGAGCCTCAGACTCTTTGCCCAATATTCGCAGGAGCACCGCGCCACCACCCCAGAAGCGTGGCGCAACGACTACGCCGACCAGAAGCAGGGCCTGCCGCCCTCGAACCGACAACCCGTCATCGTGGACGACGACGAGGAGGACGACGAGGAGGAGGAAGAGCCAATCAGGTAACGCGGAGGGGACCGGGCACCAGGGCGACGGGGACCAGGCGAGAGAGAGAGAGAGAGAGAGAGAGAGAGAGAGAGAGAGAGAGAGAGAGAGAGAGAGAGAGAACCGGAGACCAGGTTGAGAACTTGGACTGGGTCACACAGAGAGAAACAGGTTGGAGTCACAAACGGAACCAGGGACCAGGTGACAGGGGGGTTGATATCAAAGAGAGAAACTCCATGAGAGAACCAGGGACCAGGCTTGTTACCTTTTTACAAAGAGGGAAAAAGGAAAGTGACAGTGCAATGAATCAGGGTCAGAAAGTCGCAAGGAAACCGGACACCAAATGACAAAAAGAGCACAGAGAACCAGTTAAAGCCTTGCCTTCGAGGTCATTCAGAAGTTTATCAAAAGTAATTTGTCTTTCACTTGCAGGTTTGACTGACTTCACTTTGATGTTTTTTGTGTTTCTTTGCGGTCTCTTGGTCTGTCTCCTTGTCTCCTGTGGTTGTCACAACACCACCGTTCAGTTTCAGTCAAGTCACGTTTTCAAGTTCCGTCGGCAGAAGCAACCATGTATCAGACACACGCTCTGAAACGCCCGCTCGTTCTTATCTTCTCCTCTGTTCCTGCAGTGATCATCAGTTCGTGTGAACATAGTTTCAGCTGAACAATGTTTCTTTACCCTTAATGGAGAGTCTCCCTTCTTTCAAACACTCTCCTCCCACACGCACAGCAGCAAAAAATACGATCAGCTGAACTTTGTTTCTTCGGTGTTGCGTCTCTCTTCTCCCCTGTCTGCTCTTCCTGCACGCACTGCACGCAGCCATAATCAGGTGATAAGATGAGCCTTGTTTCTTCCCCTCCGTACAGCGTGCCTCTCACGATCACGATGGGCGTGATCGCCAGCTTCATCTTCAGTGGCGCCCTCGTGTTCGGCGTCTGGGAGAAGTGGTCCGCCCTGGACGCCTCCTACTTCTGCTTCGTCACCATTTCCACCATCGGGTTCGGGGACCTGGTGCCCGGGTCCGCCAACTTCGAGAAGGCCGAGGACAAATACAAAATGATCTTCTCCGCTGTGTACATGATGTTTGGTAAGGGTTGGGACGGTGGGGCGTGGAACTGGAGCCAGGGAGGCCTGAAGCGGAAGTGAAGCTTGGATACCAGGGACAAGTTTCACCTTCCTTTCAAAACTTGATTCCTTTCTAGAAGTTCAAAAGCCTGTTGTCAACTTCAAAAATATTTCTCAGTCCTCAATCAGATGGAATCTGCAAAGACACAGTGGCCACAGATGGGTTTTAGGCCTTGTGCAGTCATGAGAGTGATCGCGATCGGTCGAACCAGAGTAGCCCACAAAGCTCACTTCCTGTTCTAAGCCTCCATGACTTCCGGTCCAACAACGACCCCTGGCGACAAACCGCGTCATGCGCCACGTTTTATCGGGTCCTTCCTGTTGTTTTTCCGCAGCGTCCCCCTGACCATTACGATGGCGGTGATCGGGGTCTACATCTTCCTGGGCGCTCTCGTATTCGGCGTCTGGGAGAAGTGGACCTCCATGGAGGCCTCCTACTTTTGTTACATCACCATCTCCACCATCGGGTTCGGGGACCTGGTGCCTGGAGCGATGCACTTTGCTGATGAGACCGATCAGCTCAAAATGATCGCAGCCGCGTTCTACATGCTGTTTGGTATTGAGTTGTATGATAAGGCAGAGGGAATAATTTTGGTGGTTTTGTTGCTAAGTTTGTTGGTTGCCATGGTTTGTGGTGGTGCTACAGCATGTTGTTGGTGTTGTGGAAAGTGGGTTCTGAGGAGATGCACGTTCTGAGCGAAGTCACTGTGGTCCTTTGGGAAGCAGTTGCCTGATCTGTTTGAACAACTTGCGCGGGTGCATGATTGTGTTTGCAGGCACAAATTGTGTTCTGAGGACTTGGTGATGGTCTGGTGAATTGCGTCTGAACCAGTCCTTCGACTTGTCATGGAAAAGGTCCTCCTGAGGGCATTTCTGGCGTCAACATCATGCAATCCCCACCCTTCGATTCGTAAGGTTTCGCGTTAAGAGAGGAGTTCCTTTGTTGGTGTTTTAACAGACAAGAAGCATGCCCTGCGGAGTGGCTGCATTGTGTGTTGAGGTGACTTCAATTCAACAATGGCTCGAGTGCCTGGAAAATAAATTTTCCGACAGCTGACGATTCCCATTGTGATAAAATAAAACAAGGACTACAGAGCTACAAGTTGTGATATCAGGCATCAAACTGATTTTTCCTGTGTCTGCAAGTTGTGACGGATTGGCTGGGATATTCCGTTCCACACACCCTGCCCCTTCGATAGATACATCATCGCCCGCACCTGTGTCCACAGATTCTGAGGAAGCGCGTTGCTCTGTGTTGCAGGGATGGCGATCCTGTCCATGTGCTTCAGTCTCATCCAGGAGGAGATCGTCGCCAAGTTCAGATGGGTCGGAGAGAAGATAGGTGAGTCCGTCCGTCAGGGAGCTGCAACGCAAGAGGGGGGTTTCCGAGCAAAAAGACTTGGCCCACCAGGTTGACCCTTCAGGAACGTCAGTCGACACACGGTTCATAAGTGCTGTGCGCTGTCTTGGTTCAAACTGACCTGACCTTCAGAAAAATGCATTTTCCTTTCTGACGAGAGGGCATTCGATCACTCCTGTTTCAAATTTGGAAGCCCCTTCCCACAGAATCTTACCGTCAATAAGACGTTAGAAAGTGTCTTGTGCACACGAAAGCACGAATGTGTCAGGCGCTAATTTCGTGGCTTTTTTCCGAACTTCAGGAATAATCGAGAAGGACAAAGACCAGGATCAGATAGAGGAAGATGAAGACGACGAGGATGACGGGATGCAGACCCCGCCGCCCAAACACCACTCCCCACCCAAGAAATAGAGCCACCCTGCAGGGCGGGGCGGGGGCGGGGCTGGGCGGGGGTGGAGGGCTGACACCCACCAACCCAACATGGGCTTCAACGAAATGTTCACTGCTGCAGAACCTTGATATTGCGAAGCTGCCGATTTTTATCACTGAATCTGAGTTTGTTAATTGATGAATCAGGATTGATCAAAATCCAGAGGATTGTGTCACGAGTTGTCACTGGTTTTCGTTCAAGTGTGCGGTGTTTCCCACCACTGCAAATGCACGCCTCATGTTTTGCAGAATACAGAAAAAGCTGCAAAGGCCACAACAACAAAAAAGTTCAGCTGGTCAGTTTGAGAAATAACAACATTCGTTCGTTTTCGGCACACTGTCACAAAACTTTCCTGGCTGGATGCGCAGCTGGATGTGGTTCAATCGTGTTTTTGTTGGATTGGTCATCCAAGAATTTTTTTTCTCATTTTTGTGCAAACCAAACCAAGGTCCCTCAAACCAAAGCACCTGAGACAGCGAATTTAACTTTTCAAGATCTCACTCTGTGGGTCTGTCAACGTGTTCAACCTGTGTAAATAGGAAGCAACGAGCTGTGATACGAGACTTTTCATTCCAGGGTTTATCAGTCATATCTGTGTGTACTACAATCATCGCAATGCATAACATACCCTTCTTGAATAACGCTGAATGATCTACGCATACACTTTCGTTGATGTGAAAGTGGAAAATATTGTTTGTTATAACACTTGCGCGAAAAATGGCGAGGAAAACGTGAAGCCGGTCTAGTTGGGCACTTTGTCACAAATTTTTTGAAGAGCATCTTGGCGAGACGCAAATTCAGAAAAAGGGAAAACAGGAGTTCATCAGGCAACATTCCAAACATGAATTGCAAGCACTCATGCTGTACTGTACATACGATTTTATTTTGCCAGCTTGGTCATGACAAAGTACATAATTTTGCTGAGTATTCAAATAGCGCAGTCATTATGGAGGGGAAGCTCTTTTTATTTCCATGATTGTTTTCTTTTCTGTTGTCTCAAGTTTATTGTGCAAAAAAGTGACAAGCGATTTAGGGTTTTCACATTGGTGACGCAGCGACAAAAAATTGACGCCCACATCAAAAATTTGTGATCGGTCTGGACCGATAATTTGACGCTCTCCATTGGGCGTCATGTTAAATTTGACGCCTTCGAATCAAAATTTTGATGTGC